>ENA-OUPA01000858-OUPA01000858.1-human-gut-metagenome-genome-assembly--contig:-NODE-858-length-16149-cov-8.62881_pt1 | contig 16149 bp, 15 predicted proteins | sample MGYA00237939_ERZ548770 | MGnify/ENA primary metagenome ERZ548770 (study PRJEB26490, sample SAMN05356877) | human gut metagenome | biome: terrestrial biome; feature: human-associated habitat; material...
CGCAATCTCTCCCCGCTTTCCGGTCCTGTCATCCGCGAGCTTCTCGCGGAATACCCCGGCTGCATCATCGCCGTGTCCCATGACAGACGCCTGATTCGGGATGTCTGCACGCGCACCGTGGAGCTGACCCCCGAAGGGGTGCGCCCGTCCTCCTTATGCGACAATTTTTGACAAATTCAGGCATAAAGTGGTGCATAACATTCCGTTTTTATCTGTTTTTATTTTCATAATGGAGCGTTAGTGGAGAAATTTACATCAAAATAATTGACAAGTGGAAAAAAATGGTTAAAATGGAAGAAGATATGCCTGCGGGCAGCGCATGTCCGCATCAGGAAAGGAGTGCATCAGGCGATGAAAGACATCTCTGTGGAGTATTTGGGAGGAAGCGGCTTTCTGGTATCGCTGGGCGATATCGGCATGCTCTTTGACGCAAGCGAAACCGGTCCGGATCAGCGCAGGCTCCCCGCCAAAGAGACCCTCTCCCGCTTCCGTAAGCTGTATGTCTTTATCAGCCATCACCACGACGACCATTTTTCGCCGACCGTCTATGACCTTTGCGGAGCGGACGCAGTCTATATCCTCGGCTTCGACATTCCTCAGCCCTATCGCGGCGTTCGCATGTCTCCGGGCGATGAGCAGACGTTCGGCTCGGTCACCGTTCATGCCTATGGCTCTACGGATGAAGGCGTTTCCTTCCTCGTCCGCTTTGCAGGCATCACGCTTTTCCATGCGGGCGATTTGAACCTCTGGCATTGGCGGGATGAATCCTCCATCACGGAAATCGAAGCCGCCGAGCGCGCGTTTTACGACTGCGTCGCGCCGATTCCCCCGCAGAAGATTGACGTCGCGTTCTTCCCTGTCGATCCCCGTCAGGGCAGTATGTATGACGCGGGCGCGGGCTATTTCATCATGACCGTCAAGCCCAAGATCTTTATCCCGATGCACTTTCAGGGCAGACCCGATGTCGCCATGCGCTTTGCCGTCACCGGCGAAACGCCTTTCACGCGCATCGTCGCCCTCGACGCGGCAGGCGACCATATCGATCTGCACCTTCCCGAGGATGAAGACTCCGCACCGGATCAGAAGCTCAAGGATTTCCTCGCGGAAAAAGACGATCACGCCGATTAAAACCGCTCCCCTTCTTATCCAACAGCGAAGCAGAAAAAGGGTGCAGGGAACTGAGTTCCCTGCACCCTTTCTCTATTTCACGATGGTTTTAAACCATCATTTTTAATTTTTCCTTACGGCTGCTTACCGATATAGGCAAGGATACCGCCGTCAACGTAGAGGATATGGCCGTTGACGAAGTTGGACGCATCGGACGCGAGGAATACGGCAGGACCCTGAAGGTCTTCCGTCTTGCCCCAGCGTGCGGCAGGCGTCTTGGAGATGATGAACTGGTCAAACGGATGACGGCTGCCGTCCGCCTGACGCTCACGCAGCGGCGCGGTCTGCGGGGTCTCGATGTAGCCCGGTCCAATGCCGTTGCACTGGATGTTCGCCTCGCCATACTCGGAGCAGATGTTGCGGGTCAGCATCTTGAGTCCGCCCTTCGCCGCAGCGTAAGCGGAAACCGTCTCACGGCCCAGCTCGCTCATCATGGAGCAGATGTTGATGATCTTGCCATGCCCCTTTTCGATCATGCCCGGGATGCACGCCTTGGAAACGATGAACGGCGCGTTGAGGTCAACGTCGATGACCTTACGGAAATCCGCCGCGCTCATCTCCAGCATCGGGATACGCTTGATGATGCCGGCGTTGTTGACCAGAATGTCGATGATGCCGACTTCTTCGCGAATCTGAGCGACGGTCTTCTGCACGGCTTCCTCATCGGTCACGTCGCAGACATAGCCATGCGCCTTGATGCCCTTCTCCTCATAGGCAGCCAGACCCTTATTGACCAGATCCTGGTTGATATCGTTAAAGACGATGGTCGCGCCCGCGGCGGTAAACGCGCTGGCAATGGCGAAGCCGATGCCGTAGGAAGCGCCGGTCACAAACGCAATCTTACCTTCCAGGCTGAAATTCTTCATAAAATCGTTCATGGGAAGAGAACCTCCTTCAAAATAAAATCATTTCAGATCCATCGGATCGATATTATCCATATCGTCGAATTCCTGATTCTCGCCGCACATGCCCCAGATAAACGTGTAGTTGCTGGTGCCTACGCCGGTATGGATGGACCAGGACGGAGAGATGACCGCCTGCTCGTTGTGCATGAGCAGATGGCGGGTCTCGTTCGGTTCGCCCATCATATGGAAAACGACGTTATGATCCTTGAGGTCGAAGTAGAAATAGACCTCCATGCGGCGCTCATGCGTATGGCAGGGCATGGAATTCCAGTTGCTGCCGGGCGCGAGCTGGGTCATGCCCATGCACAGCTGGCAGCTCTGCATGACCGCAGGGTGGATATACTGGTTGATAACGCGCTTATTGCAGGTTTCGACCGCGCCGAGCGGACGCTTATTCGCCTTGTCAATATCAATCTTAACGGTCGGATACGTCTTATGCGCCGGACAGGTGTTGATATAGAACTTCGCCGGATCGGCGGGATCGTCGCTCTCAAAGCTCAGCGTCTTGGCACCCATGCCGACATACAGACCATCATACTGCTTGAGGTCATACGCCGTGCCGTCCACGGTGATTTTGCCCTTGCCGCCGATGTTGATGACGCCCATCTCGCGCCGCTGAAGGAACGTATCGGAAGCCAGCTCCTTACAGCCGACCAGCTCAACGCTCTGATTGACCGGCATGACGCCGCCGGCGATGATGCGGTCAAAGTGGGAATACGTCAGAATTGCGTCGTCCGGTACGAACACAGTTTCAATCAGGTATTCGCTGCGCAGACGCTCTGTCGTATAGTGCTTTGCATCCGCAGACGCGGACGGCTGACGAACGGTTAATTGCATTGGAATAATCCTCCCCTGCTTGTTTCGTTGCATATAGTATAACACATCTCGTGTGTAATGACCATAGGTTTTACGCACATCACCCCATTGTGCTTCGCGCAGAACTCAGCGGACATCCTTTTCCCTCCCACGCATACTTCTCCGTTTTCTGCACAGACTGACCCTTAAAACAGGGAAAGGATGTGTGCGCTGTCGTGGCAGTTCCACCGGAACCCCCCATCGAGCTTCTTTCGTCGCTGGAGGGCAATCTGCGCGTTTTCCGCGAGCGGCTGTTCGCGCCCGACAACGCGGATGTCCTTCTGCGCCGATTCCGAAGCGGTGCGTTTGAATCCGCGCTGCTGGCGATTGACGGTATGACGGACAGTCGGGAAATCGACGAAAACATTCTCAAGCCGTGCATGGATCTGCCCGGTGATGCCGGAAAAGACATCGCGGAGGGTGAGCGCATCACCTTCCTGATGGCGCATGCCGTTTCCATCCTGCCGATTCGGTTCAAAACGAATATGGATGACATCATCGCCGACGCGCTTTCCGGTCAATGCGTCCTGCTGTGCGAGGGCTGTTCCGTCGCCTGCGTGATGGATACACGCGGGTTTGAAAAGCGCGCCGTCGGCAAACCGGAAGCCGAACAGGTCGTCCTCGGTCCGCATGAGAGCTTCGGCGAATCCATCCGCACCAACATCACGCTTCTGCGCCGCATCGTTCAGCGGGAGGAACTGATTACGGAATTCATCTCCGTCGGCGGCAGCATGAAAACCCGATGCGCCCTGATGTATCTGCGCGGCACGGCAGATGAAACGCTGCTTTCCCGCGTGCGCAAACGGCTGCTGTCCTGCTCGTGCGATTTCGCGATGACGACGGGCGAAATTGAGCAGGTCATCGAGGATCATCCCTTTGCGCTCATCCCGCAATGCGTCCGCACCGAGCGTCCCGATCGCGCCGCATCGTTTCTCGCAGAAGGACAGATTGTCATTCTGACCGACGGCTCCCCCTCTGCGCTCGGCGCACCCGCCACGCTGTTTCATCAGCTGCATACGCCGGACGACGCTTCCCTGCGCTGGCAATACGGCACGTTTCTGCGCATCGTGCGCTTGATCGGCATGCTGATTCACCTGTTTCTGCCGGGCGCATACATCGCCGTTCTCCGGTTTCATACGGAGCTGCTTTCGCCCATTCTGCTGGCCAGCGTATATGAAACCAGTTCCCGCGTGCCGATGCCCATCTTTCTGGAAGCCCTGCTGATGACACTCGCTTTTGATTTAATCAGCGAAGCCGGACTGCGTGCGCCGGGCGCCATGGGCAACGCGCTGGGTATCGTATCCGGTCTGATTTTAGGGCAGAGTGCCGTCAGCGCGGATATCGTCAGCCCGCTTTTGCTGATTGTCGTCGCCGCCAGCGGCTTAGGCGGCTTCTGCGTGCCCAGTTATGCGTTGAGCGTGGGCATGAAAATCATTCAGCTGCTTTTTCTTGCGGCGGGTACGCTGGGCGGGCTGTATCTGATGGTGCTGCTGGGGCTTTGCCTGCTCTGCGCCGCCTGTGCGATGCGTTCCCTCGGCTCTCCGCTGACCGCGCCGCTGACGCCGCACCGCCCCGGAAATCCCGATCTTCTCATCCGTTTCCCGCTGTGGTTTCAGAAAGCGAGGGGATTCTTTGCCGGACGTCATGCCTGAGGAGCGCATCCGCGCCGCTTATCGGGCGCGCGCCTGTGCGGCAGGCATCGCCTGCGGCGCACAGATTTTTTCCGTCGGCGCAGGGCTGCTCATCCCCGTCTGCTTAAACGCCGCATACCTCGCCGCCCTGCCTTCGCTCATCCCCTGCGCAATCGTCGCCTTTTGCGCCCGAAGGCGTCTGGCTTCGGGCAGACCCGCAGGGCGTCAGCCCATCGGAAAAGCGCTGCTCATTCTGCTGAGTCTGATGCTGCTTTTCTGCTGTGCGTCGCTGCTCTGTGCCGCGGTCGTCTTTACCCAGCAGACCCTTCTGCCGCAGGCGCATCTGACAACCTGCCTGATGCTGACGCTCGGCGCCGCGTTTCTCTGCGCCCTGCCGACGGGAACGGGTGTCAGCCGACTGGCGTTCGCGCTCAGGTTTCCGCTCCCCTGTGCGCTCATCCTGTTTGCGTTGCTGTCCCTGTCGCCGGATTCTCTGACGGGATTTTTCCCCCTGCTCGGCTCAGGCGGCAGGCCGCTGATGCTCGGCATGCTCTGCGGCTTATCTTCCTGTGCGCCCGCGCTGATTTTATTTCTGCCGCCGGAGGAATTGAAAAAAAGCTGTGCCCCGCCCGCCGCCGTGCCGAATGCAGGCTTCTTCGTCGGGCGTGTGCTGGCAGGCGGCTTGGTCGGCGTGCTGATGCTCCTTGCGCTGTCGCTGTGCGAACCCTATGAGCTGCTGAGTGAGCAAAACGTCTGGGGCATGCGGATGATGATTCTGTCCAGCTCGCGCCCGCGTGAAGGCATCATCCAAACGCTGCTGATCATCGCGCAGCTGTTTGCGCTGCTGATTGGCGCGGTGAGCCTGCTCTGCGCGGCGGCGCAGAGCCTGAAAACCGCATTCCCGCGCCTGCGTCTGAGCCTGCCGCTCTGTGCGCTGGTGCTGCTGGCGTCGCTCCTTCTGTCCGCCGAATGGGGAACGGAATGGGGGCTGTATGCGTCGCCGTTCCTGCTGATTCCGCTGGCCATTTTCTTGCTGTTTTCAGGAAGGATGTGAAACAGCCTTGTCAAGGCGCATCAGTCTGCTCATATCGCTGCTGTTTCTCTGCCTGACGCTGAGCGGATGCACGGGCGGGCAGGAAATCGAAAGCTGTCTGTTCGTCATCGCCATGGCGGTAGACGCCGCGCCGGACGGCAGCCTGACCATCACCGTCAAAGCCCTCTCCGGCACGCAGGAGAGCGTTTCTTCCTCCGAACAGAAGAATACCTCAGGCGACGCCTCCGGCGGCTCAGAGGACGGAAAAAACGCTTCAAACGCCGCCGAGGACAGCGAGCCGGGGTATATCGTGCTGAGCGCGACCGCGCCGAGCTGCCTGCGTGCGCTGGGGCTTTTGAGCGCAACAACGCCGCGCACGGTCAACCTCTCCCAGCTGCGCGAAATCGTCCTCAGCCAGACGATTGCCGAAACGGACGCCACGCTGTCCATCCTCCGCGAGATTCACAGCATCTACCGCGCCAACGGCGAAGCAGTCGTCGTCGTCACGCCGCAGAACGCGGGCGATTTCATCCGCCGCCAGCACGCCATACTCGGTCTGCGGCTTTCCAAATACCTCGAGGTGCTGTTTGAGCATTTTCAATCCATCGGCATCATCCCGCCCTCGCCAAACCTCTCCGCCGTCATCGCCGCGATGGAATCCCGAACCCTCGACGCCGCGGCGGTCTATGCCGACGGAAACGACTTTGACAGCACGCTGGTTTTGCGGGGCGCATCGGACACCGACCGTCTGCCCGGACATCTGCCGCGAACCGCGCCGGCAGGCAACGAATACATGGGTTCCGCGCTCTTTTCCGACTCCCGAATGACAGGCGTCCTGACGGGCAGCGAAACAGGGCTTCTGCGCCTGATGGCGGGCAAATCAGACACGCGCATCACCGTCATCGACGGCGCACAATACAAAACGCGGCTGGCAACCCGTTCCCGCCGCAGCATCGAGCCGGACGGCACGCTCCGCGTTTCACTTTTTCTGGCACTGACGCTGACCGCCGGAGAACAGAAGCGCACCTCCGACGAAATCGCCGCGGACATCGAACGCTCCTGTGCATCGGTTTTGCAAAAGCTTCAGGCTGCTTCCTGCGACGCGGTCGGCTTCGGGCGCATCGCCGTCCGCGCCTATCCGGATATTCCCGCGTGGGAATCCTCCGGCTGGGACACGCGCTATCCGCAGGCACAGGTTCGCGTCGCAACGCATTTGAAGATTTTACAGTAAAGCTGGGAACGCTCAGAGCTTTGCCCCAAGCGTTCCCCCGTTTTATGCCCATTCTGAATTTGCTTACGCATAGGGTTGCCCGTCAAGAGGATTTCCCCGAAAAACGGCGAAAAGGAAGGATGCGGTCAGCCGCCCTACATTTTCGACAGAAAGCGTGAACGCTATGAATTTTATGACGGAAGCCCATGCATACGAAGGCGAGATGCGCGAATTTTTTGAAGACCTGCATCGCCATCCCGAACCCTCGCATTTTGAAAAAAGAACCAATGTGCGCATTCGCGAGCAGCTCGCCGCGCATGGCATCGACATGCTCTGCCCGGCGGACAACATCACCATCGCCGTCATCCGCGGCGCAAAGCCCGGAAAAACCATCGGTCTGCGCTTTGATACCGACGCGCTGCAAATGCAGGAGCTTTGCGACGTGCCCTATAAATCCGAGCAGGACGGCTTGATGCACGGCTGCGGACATGACGCGCACACCACCTGCGGCGTATTCGTCGCCCGCCTGCTTCAGGCGCACCGCGACGAGCTCTGCGGCACCTATAAAATCATCTTCCAGCCCGCCGAGGAAGGCGAACACGGCGCGGACGAGGTCATCGCCACCGGATTGGTTTCTGACGTGGACGCGTTCTTCGGTCTGCACGTCTGGAGCCTGTATCCGACCGGCACGCTGCACGCCACGCCCGGCGGCATCTGGGCTGAGCCCGACATGTTCAAAGTCACCATCCACGGCAAGGGCGGTCACGGCGCCACGCCGGAGGTCTGCGTGGACGCCATCACGGCAGGTGCGGCGGTCGTGCAGTCGCTGCAAACCATCGTTTCCCGCTTCATCTCCCCGATGGACAGTGTTGTGGTCACCGTCGGCTCGTTCCACGCGGGCACGCGCTGCAACATCATCGCGCAGGACGCCGTTCTGGAAGGCACGCTGCGTGCGTTTGACGACGATGTGCACCAGCGGCTCATCGAGCATTTCAAACGCATCATCACCGACGTGAGCGCCGCCTACGGCTGCACCGCCGAGATCGACATCAACGAAGTCGCCGGCGTAGTCGTCAACGATGAAGCCCTCTGCAGGATCGCCAACGAAACCGCCGCCGAGCTGGTTCCGCCCGAAAAGATTCAGCCGCAGATTCCCTGCATGCTGGGCGACGACTTCGCCGCCTACCGCGCCATTGCTCCCAGCTGCTTTGTGCAGGTCGGCATGCTTGCGCCGGAAAAGGACTGCTGCTACGCCCATCACCACGGCATGTTTAAAGTGGATGAGGACGTTCTGCCGCTGTGCGTCGCATGGATGGCTGCCAATGCCGAACGCGCCGCAAGAGCGTGAGCTGTCCACAGCTTTGTGGATAAACATCCGCCTTTCTCGACAGTCCTCTTGGCTGTTTCAAACCGCTTAACGGTTTTTTAACGGCAAATTTAAAGGGGTTTTCCTTTGGGTGCGCGAATAGTATGGATATATCCGCACCCGCTGCGGATTCAATCCTGTCCGGGAGGAACATCAAGACTTATGAATGAAAAACCGTCCAAGCGCAAACGATTTAAAGCGTTTATCCTCCAGCGAAAGCTCAATACGCTGGGTCTGCTTGTGATTACCCTGATGAGCGCGATCATCACGCTCATCTGTGCGCTGAAGGGCTTTGCCCGCACAGACGTGCTGGTCATTGTCACGGTGCTGCTGATCGTTTTGTGCTTTATTCAAGCTTTCAAGCTCAAAAAGAGCTTCCGCACCATTCACCACTTCAAGGGTTCGCGCCATCGTTCGCACGAGCATGCGTCCTCTGTCGGTGAAACCTCTGAAAGCTGATTTATCCACAGAAAATCCGATTTTGGTGGATAAATCCTTCATAACGTCCACACGCGTTATAAAAGGGGCTGTCAAGCTAACAACACCGCTATTTCAAGAATAAAACGAAGTATTTGCGCCCGAAGGTTTCCAAAGGGCGATGCGCCAAACGGGCGCCGTAAACGCTCGGAAAGCCCTTTGGTGGGGCGATGGGGCAAAGCCCCATATCCACAAATGCTTAGTTATTTGTTTCTTGAAATGTTCGGTTTTAGCTTGACAGTCCCTTTTACATATAGGGAGCGGCTTAAATCGCCTTCGGCAGATTCCATCTGAACACCGTCGCCAGAATGCGCACGGCGGTCGTCGCCATCATGCCCAGCGCATACGCCATCACGCTGTTCATGCCCATTCTCATCAGCAGCGCATACCCCAGTGCGCCGACAATGGCGGCAACGGCATACACGCGCTTTTTCAGCACGAACGGCATCTCCTGAAGCAGCACGTCGCGCAGCATGCCGCCGCCGATTGCCGTGGTCGTTCCCAGAAACGTGGTCAGGAATATATTATCCGCAAAACCGGCTTCCATGCCAATGCGTGCGCCGGAAACGGCGAATATGCCCAATCCAATCGCGTCAAACACGTTGTTGACCTGCTCAATCAGCCGCTCCCGCTCGATGTAGCGTTCCTTAAAGATCCGCGCAAGGACGAAAACCGTCAGCGCACAGATACAGGAAAGCAGCACATAATGAAAGTTGGTGAACATCCGCGGCGGGAAGTGACCAATCAGCACATCGCGGAGCGTTCCTCCGCCCAATGCCGTAAAGACCGCCATCAGCAGAACGCCGAAGATATCCGTTCCCTTGTCAATGGCAACCATCGCGCCGGAAACAGCGAAGGCCGCCGTGCCGATGGCTTCACAGAGTTGAAAGATTGCGTTAAAGTCATTCATGGTCGTTCTCTTTTCCAAATTTGATGACGGTCTGGCGGATTGCATCCTCCAGCCCTGCGCCGCAAAGCCTCAGCCGCCGCGCCTCCTTCAGTGCCTGCGCCATGCCTCTGCCCGCTTTCATGCCTTGCGCGATGAGCATATCGCCGCTCGGCATCGGCATGGACAACGCTTTTTCATAAGCGGCAAGCCTTTCCTTCAGAAATTGTTCTTCCTCGTCGCTCTTTTCGGTGCGCCTGCCCTTTCCCCGCGCGTCGCAGACCGCGAGCAGAACCAAATCATGCGGGCAGACCGATTCGTCAAAGAGCAGGTTGGTTTGTCCCTCTCCCAAATTCATATAGAAGCAGATATGCGTGCGCATATGCAGGCGGCACATGTTTTCACAGTAGGCAAGCATATCCTTTCCCGCGCCGATGCGCGAAAGCATGGCACTCAGGAGCGGAACGCCTGCAATCTCATGCTCGCAGGAATGGTAATTGCCGTTTTGATCCTGCGTCGTCGTAGCCGCCTTTCCAAGGTCATGGACGAGCGCGGCAAGCATCAGGTTGAGCGGCTTTTGCGCCGCCTCCCGCATCTCCGCCGCCGCGCGCAGGACGAGCATCGTATGCACATAAGCGTCGCCCTCGGGATGATATTTCGGATTCTGGCGCACGCCGATGAGTGCCGCCAGCTCCTGAAACCAGACCTCCAGCGCACCGGCGCGGCGCAGAATATCAAAATAGACTTCCGGACGGGCGCTCTGCATGAGCGCCTTTTTCGTTTCGCTCATCACGCGTGCGGGCGAAAGCGCATCCGTCGGCATGCGGCGCATCTTCTCCATCGTCGCCTCGTCCACCGTCAGGGCATAGCGCGCGGCGAACTGCGCCCCGCGCAGAACGCGGAGCGGGTCTTCCTCAAAACCCTCACCCGGAACGGCACGCAGAATACGGTTCTTCAAATCCTCCTGACCGCCGAACGGATCGACGATTTCCCCGGTCAGCGCGTCGCGCAGAATCGCGTTGACGGTAAAGTCCCGTCGGGAAGCCGCCTTTTCAAAGGACAGCGTCGGGTCGGGCAGCACCTCAAAATCCCCGTGATGCGGTCCCGTCTGCCTTTCCGTTCTCGGCACGGCAAGGTCAATGCCCTCGCCGCGAAGCGTAAAGATGCCGTATTTTTCGCCGCTGTCATCCACATCGCCAAACCGAGCCGCCAGTGTGCGCAGTGCATTGGGCGCAAGCCCGTAAACCTCGCAGTCGATATCCGCGCTCGGTATGCCCAGCAGCCCGTCGCGGACACAGCCGCCGACCAGCATCGCCCGCCCGCCCAGCTCCTTTGCCCGCAGGGCGATATCGTGTATCCGTTTCCCTTGTTTCGTCATTCCAGCTCTCCCTGATCGCCGCGCGCATAAGCGGCGGTAAGCACGTCATCCTCGGCTATGCGGACTTCTTTCTTCTTTCCCGCCAGAACAGCGGTGAATCCGTCCTCGCCGATGGACGTGACGCGCAGATTGACCTTCTTCATCTGTCCCTGCTGCATCAGCACCACGCAGATTTTGCATTCGCGCTCCAGCGAATAGCGCAAAAAGCGTTCCGTCACGGTGCATCCACCTGCCCCTTCGCGTCGTAGATGCGCACGTCCTGATTCTCGTAGACGATGGGATACGTCGCTTCAAGCGTTTCCGTATCCACGTCGAATTCCGCACGCTCGTAATCGCTGACGTAAATATAATGCACATCATAGGTTTCCAGCACATCCCCGTTGTGCGCCGGATCTTCAAAGAATCGCTTGCAGTCCGCAGACTGCTGACCGTAATCCAGCCCATGGAAAAACACATACAAATCGCTTCCGCAGATAATCTGTCTGCCTGCCAGCGAACAGACGGGGTTGATATGCTGCTGCCCGGTTAAAAATACGTCGTCATGCGCGGTATTCTCTTCGATCCATTCGCTCGCTTTGACTGCGTTGGCGGAAAAGAGCTGATAACCGGATACCGCTTCGCGCCCGATGGACAGCGCACCGGAAAACACGCTCGCCCAGATGAACAAGCCGCACAGCAGCCCGCGTCCGCGAAGACCCGCCAGCCGCTGCATGAGAATCGAGCCGTAATCCGCGGCGAGAATCATCGCGAACATGAACCAGATGTAAAACAGCTTGTTGTTGTCGTATTCATTCGGCTGGAAGAGGATCGTCTCCGCGACGGCGTAGATCGCCGTCATGCCCAGCACGAGATCCAGATGCCCGCGCCGCCCTGCGTTCAGGCAGGCGCAGACGACGAGGATGAACGGCAGACCCGCGTTCTTCACCCAGAACCAGAAATACCCGTCCTTGAAGCCGCGTCCTCCGCTGTTGTTGACCCAGTTGAACTGGAAGCGCAGAGAACCGCCCTCCAGCGTCTGCCTGACCGCGTTGCCCAGCACCTGCGGCAGCGCCAGCACCAACACGATGCCCAAATAGACGCCCGCTCGAACCAGGATGCCCGAACGCCCCTCCTTTTGAACGATGAGCCTGCCGAGGATATAGCCGCCCGAAAACAGCCCCAGCGCGAGGAAGGTATGGGTATGCACCAGCGGAAGCGCACCTGCCCACAGCGCGAGCAGCACCGTCTGCCGCATGGATTTTTCGCGGGACGAGGAAATCAGCAGATACAACGCCGGAATGCCCATCGCCCAGCCGCCCATCAACGCCCGCTGCGGAATCATCAGGTCGGCGATGACATTGGAAAAACGCAGGTTGAAATCCGGCTGATTGGCGGGCGTCTTATAATAGCCGGTGAAGATTTCCTTCACGCGGGCAAAGTGGTCGGTAAACGCCAAATCAAAGTCATACAAAAAGCCCAATCCGCCGTTAAAGAAGAACAGCAATGCCGCGACAGCGACCGCTTTGTGCCTTCCGCCGAGAATCTGCTGAGCCAGGAGCATATAACCCGCATAGGTCAGCGCCATCAGCAGCGTTCCCGGCACGACGAGCGCCAGATTGAGCGGCATGCCGAGCATATAAAACGTCGTGCTGAGCGAATCCGTCAGATATGGATAGGAGAGTGCCGTCCCCGCCAGCAGATTATACGTCGGCGGGAAGCTCATGTCCTTCATCGAGGTGATAAACGCCAGGTGCATGCACAAATCGCCGTAGGTGGATTGTCCGCACCAGTACGAGCCGTCCGACGCGGGCATCAGCATATGCGTATATTGCAGATATGCCGACAGCGCGGTCAGCGGAAGGCAGACCGCCGCCATCACCGCCGCCTGACGCTTATCCTCCGCCGTCATCGCGGCAGGCGAACGCTTATCCCGCAAATAACGGCACGCCGCCAGAATCGCCGCCAGCGCAGCGACAGCGGCGATATGCGCCTTAATCGTAAAGCCGAAAAGCCATGCAAAAAGCGCTGGGAGCTGCATTTCAAGTAGCATGCCCAGCGCCGCGCCCAGCCATCCCCGCACAAGCGGACTTTTGCGCGGCAGCAGAAAACGAATCATCTGCACGCCGGCAGCCATATACAAAAGCAGATATGCGATGGAGATCATAACGCCTCACTGAACCTGTTTGTCCGACTGAATGACGGTAAAGACCGCCTGCCTTCTTCTGCGATGCGCCGCCGGCTTTGCTTCCTCAGGCGGCGGCGTAACGGCGGATATCCTGCGCGTCTGCGACAGTGCGGGGAAGAGTTCCTGCTCTTCCTCCGCTCTCCGTCCGGCGGCTTTCTCGACGTCCTTCTGCATCGCCATCAAATCGCTGAGGGCCTGCTCCCTTCGCTGCTTTGCGTCCGCTTCGCCGCGAATGCCGCGCGCGGCGGCTTCCGTACAAATCGCCTGTCCGGTCAGCAGCAGATAGGTCTGCCTCACATACAGCGCAATCAGCGCGTCGATTGCCACAGCCGCGCCGATGAGCAGCGGCACGGCGGGCAGCCACCGCATGCCGCACCAGACGGAAGCGGCGGCAAGACCGGCAGTCAGCACTGTGCCGACGACGACCCCTGTGCGCCGCGCCGTCCTTGCGCTCTCCCTGAGCGCGATTGCCGTTTTATTGGTCAGGCGAATTGATCCGCCCGCAGATTTCCGTTCCATGCCAAGCCTCCGTTATGCACCCAGAATAGACAGGATGAGCTGACTGTCAAACAGCGGCGCGAGACGCGACGCATTCAGCAAATCTGTAATCTGCTGAATCGGAACGACCGCCTGAATAATCGGAACCAGCGCAAAGAAGATGAACAGCAGCAGCACGCCGCGCGCCAGTCCGAACACGCCGCCTGCCAGCGCATCCAGATGGCGCAGAACCGGCAGCTCGAACACATAGCAGATCAGATGAATGATAAACGTCGCCACGATATAGCAGCCCAGAAAGCAGATCAGGAAGCTGAGAATCGAAAGAGAAACGTTGACAATCGTCTGACTGAGCAGCGTGGACATCGTGGTCGAGGCGGGTGCCGTGCCGACTGCGTTGATAAACGCCGTCTGGAACTGCGCAGGCAGCTGTGCGCTCTCGATAATCTGCGTCAGCGAGCTTTGCGATACCTGCGAAACCGAGAGCAGCGAAAGATCCAAATCCTTGATTCGGCTTCCCGCGTCGGTATAGTACATCAGCGTGTTGACCAGCGTTTCGTTGCCCTGAAGCCACGCCGCCAGAGACGGGCTGACGGCGAACGCCGCCGCCGCCGCGCCAATCAGGGCGGCAACGCTCAGCACCCCGCTGATAAATCCCCTGTACATGCCGAAGATGACGCTCACCCCCAGCACAGCCAGAATGACGATATCCATGATATTCATGCGTTCTCCTTTCGCCGCCCGCGTCAGGTCGGCAGTTCGACCACATAGATTTCCGAGCCGGACGCCACGACCGCGCGGTTGTCCGTCATCATCCCCAGCACAGCCGTCACGTTGATGGGCATTGCATAGGCGCGGAACGTCGTCTCTCCGAAGCGGCAGGCATATACGGCGTTGGCAGAAAAGCCATAGACCGATTTGGTTCCCAGCTTGGCGGCGATGCACGTTCCCGGCAGATGCAGCACACGGTCCACGCTGCCATACATCAGGCGGACATTGTTGATGCTGATGCCCTCGCTCTGCTCCTGCGCCGGAACGAGAAGCTGGTAGAGCGTTTTGCCGCTCTGCTGCACGTCCTCGACCGTATAGCCATAGATGAGCGTCGGGCTGCTCGCCTCCAGCGCGCGATAGCTGTAATGCAGAATCTGTCTGGTGGTGACAATATTCAGATTGCCGTTCTCGTCGTAGATGGAATAGGCGATATGCTCGCCCAGCGAGCTTTTTCCGGTGGAGAGCTTGCCGGGCTGATAGGTCTGAAGCTCAGTCGAGATGACCGTGCCCGTCGTATTGAGCCCCAGCATCCACATCAACTCCGTCGGCTGCGCGCTGGAGGTCGTCGTGGACATAAAGAAGCCGATATCCAGCAGCGTCTGGTTGGAGACCGGAATATTATCGACGATTTGACCGCTGCTGTTGATGACGGACACCACGCCGTTATCCGAATCGCCGACAAACACGGCAACATACTCATCGCCCGCGCTGGCGAACTGAATGGCGTCGCTCATTTTATTGTTATAGATGAGCCTGCCGCGGCTGTTGAGGATATACAGATCGTTGCCCGACCACGCGACGATGCGCTTTTCCGTCGCGTCATAATCGGCGTTGGTTCCAATCTGATAGATCCATTCGTTGCCGCCGGTCGCCGCCACGCAGTGCAGCGTCGTTCCGTCGTAAAAGATGACGCTGTCGCCAAAGGGCGAAACATTCTGGCTGAGCGTCGCGCCGATGCGCGTAATTCTGCCGATGCCCTCGCGGGTATTGCCGTTAAGCGCATACATCACCGCGACGACCAGTATGGCGGTCAGAGCCGCGGCGAGGATAACGATCCTCAGAATTTTTTGAAAGGGGCTTTTCTTTTTATTCTTCTTCTTTTTATCGTCATTCATCCCGTAGGCGCCAAAGGTACTGTTTGCGCCCGTCAGGTATGTGACGCGCCTTTTATTACGATCCATGTCAACTTCCTTTCAAGGAATGGGGGAAACAGCCGGAGCTCCGCTCCCCTGCGGGGAAAATCGGCGTTATGCGCGGGATTCAGCGCGCCCAAAACTCATACGACAGTCCCCTCCGCAGTCTTTCCGCCATTTTCCCTTATTTTCTCCGATTTTGGGCGTCCCAAAACCGCTTTTCCACTTTTGGAGATTCAACAGGTTTGCACGTTCCGCATTTTGGGGATTTTCCGCCCTAAAACCCAAAACCGTCTGACTTTTGGCAGGGGCTGCTCCCGCGGCTTGAATCCGCATGGTTTTGGGGTTTTCCCGCTCTTGCGCTCAAGTTATCAACAGAGTTGTCCACAACTTTTGGGGCTTTGTGGACAACTTGTGGACAGTTGTGGATAAGTTCTGCATAACTCCGTTTTTCTCTGTTTTTACAGGATTTTTTCTTTTTCCCCAAAAGTCGCGCTGATTCCCTCGCGATGGGCGCGGCTCCATCCAAAAAACCATTCTTCCCGCCGCAGCAGCTCGAATATGGCATCCATCGGCTATCTCAAAGCCATCGCTTCGTGAAGGATCAAGAGAACTCCGTTTCCGTGCGAGGCTTGGAGCGGCGCCCTGACCGCAACCTCTGTTTAACGTATAGAAAAT
>ENA-OUPA01000865-OUPA01000865.1-human-gut-metagenome-genome-assembly--contig:-NODE-865-length-16052-cov-18.4566_pt1 | contig 16052 bp, 7 predicted proteins | sample MGYA00237939_ERZ548770 | MGnify/ENA primary metagenome ERZ548770 (study PRJEB26490, sample SAMN05356877) | human gut metagenome | biome: terrestrial biome; feature: human-associated habitat; material...
GTACGGCCTCAAGCCCATTGCCACCCCGGAAGCCGACCTGCGGGCCATTCTGGGCGGGTGAGGTTTCGTTTGGTTATTTTGCAACAAACCCGCAATTCAAAATTAGCGATTCTGCCCAAGGAATTTTCCCAGTTTTTATTCACTCCACCAAAAAATGGCGGTGGGGCTTGCATTTCATCCCCGCCATGCATATTATAATAGTAGGAATTCTTATGAAAGGGGGACAAGGCTATGAAGTACAGAATGTTTGCGCTCTCGCTGGCACTGGGTGCCCTGCTTTGTCTCGCCCCGTCGGCCGCCGCGCTGGAACCCCAGCCGGAGGTCCCCGCCCCGGACACTGCTGCCGCATCGCAGACCGACACCCCCGCCGCTCCCGCTGAGGAAGCCGCGCCGGATGCCGCTGAGCCCGCCGGGCAGGCCCTGACCGAAGAAGTAACCCAAGAAGTGACTGCGACCGTGGAGGTGCCCATCCTGCCGGAGAAGCCGCCCATCCAGATCAGCTACACCACCCCGGAAGAGATCGGGTTTGCCTGGGAGGAGGATGGCCTGGAGCTGGAAGTGGCCGAGGTACTGCCGGTGGAAGAGATCTCTCTGGCACCGGACCCCGACGCAGACGCCTCCGCCCCGGAAGCCCCGGCTGACTCTGACGACACCAACGGCACCGAAGCTGCCGCCGCATCCGACGCCCCGGCTCAGGCTCCCCACACGGAAGCTCCCGCCGCCGCACAGCCCGCTGCCCCGGCAGTGCCCACCCTGCCCCAGACCGGCACCACCGGCTGGGCCGCCGCCGCACTGGCTGCCTTTGGCACCGGCCTGCTGGCCGCCGGGCAGCGCCTGACGTGCAAAGCAAAGCGTTCCTGAGTTCTGAGTGTTCCGCACCACTCAGGGCAAATTCCTCCAAACCGCCGTACCCGCGTGCACAACGCCGGGTGCGGCGGTTTCTTGTTTTCCTCCGCACAAACGCAGAAGCGGGAGCCCGGAAAGGCTCCCGCTTCTGCTTGTTTAGGATAGGAAAGAGAATGGCTTGATCAGAGGTTGGTGTAGCCCATCAGGTAGCGGTCCACGGCGGCGGCGCAGTCGCGGCCCTCGCGCAGGCCCCACACCACAAGGCTCTGGCCCCGGCGCATGTCGCCGCAGACGAATACCTTGTCCACGTTGGTCTTGAAGTTCTGGTCGGCTACATTGCCGCGGGGGGTGCGGTCCACGCCAAAGGCGTCGGCCACATAGCCCTCGCAGCCGGTAAAGCCTGCGGCGATGAACGCCAGCTGGCAGTCGTAGGTGAATTCTTCGCCGGTGGGCACCATCCTGGTGCGGCCGGTCTCCGGGTCGCGCTCCGGCTTCAGATAACTGATGACCGCGCCGGTCAGGTTGCCGGCATCGTCTTTCAGGAACTCCTTCACGGTGGTCTGGTAGATGCGCGGGTCCTTGTTGAACTTGGCAAGGCACTCGGTCTGGCCGTAGTCCACCTTCAGCACACGGGGCCACTCCGGCCAGGGGTTGGAGGCCGCGCGCTCCTTGGGCGGCTGAGGCATCATTTCCAGAGCCACCAGGTCGGTGCAGCCCTGCCGCAGGGCGGTGCCCTGGCAGTCGTTGCCGGTGTCGCCGCCGCCGATGACCAGCACGTTCTTGCCCTTGGCGTCGATGGCCTTGCCGTCGGCAAATTTGCTGTCCAGCAGGCTCCTGGTCACGCTGGTGAGGTAGTCCACCGCAAAGTGGACGCCGTTGGCGTCCCGGCCGGGCACGTTCAGGTCGCGGGCCTGCTTGGCACCGCAGCACAGCACCACGGCGTCGTAGCTGCTCAGCAGCTCTTCGGCGGCAAGGATGCCGCCCACATCCATGTTGGTGCGGAACTCCACGCCCTCGGCCTGCATGAGTTTGATGCGGCGCTCGATGACCGATTTGTCCAGCTTCATGTTGGGGATGCCGTACATCAGCAGGCCGCCCACCCGGTCGGCGCGCTCGAATACGGTCACGGCGTGGCCGCGCTTGTTCAGGTACTCGGCCACCGACAGGCCGGACGGGCCGCTGCCCACCACGGCCACGCTCTTGCCGGTGCGGGCCGGGGGCGGGGCGGCGTGGAGCCAGCCCTTGGCGTAGCCCGTCTCGATGATGGCGTGCTCGTTCTCACGCACGGTCACGCTGCTGCCGGTCACGTCCCCGCAGGTGCAGGCGGCCTCGCACAGGGCGGGGCACACCCGGCTGGTGAACTCCGGGAAGCGGTTGGTGGCCAGCAGCCGATGCAGCGCCAGCTCCCACTTGCCGTGATACACCAGATCGTTCCACTCCGGGATCAGGTTGTTCAGCGGGCAGCCGGAGGCCATGCCGCCGATCATCATGCCCGCCTGGCAGAAGGGGACGCCGCAGTCCATGCAGCGTGCCGCCTGGGTCTGCTGCTCCTCGCGGGAGAGCCAGATGTGAAATTCGTCAAAGTTTTCCATGCGCTCCAGCGGCGGTACGTCCGTGCTGGTCTTGCGCGTATAATCCATAAATCCTGTGGTCTTGCCCATGATGTTCCCCTCCTTACTTGTTCTTCTGCACCGTATAGAATGCTTCGATCTGCGCCTGCTCGCCGTCCAGACCGCGCTCTTCCACCGAGGCGATCACCCGCAGCATGCGGTCGTAGTCGTAAGGCAGAACTTTCTTGAACTTGGGCAAAAACTCGCTGAAGTTGTCCAGGATCTCCTTGCCGCGGGGGGAGCCGGTAAGCTCCACATGCTCACGGATCAGCTCCTTCAGGGTGGCCACGTCGTACTTGTGCTCCACCGGTTCCAGGCTGACCGTCTCCTTGTTGACCCGCTGGTAGAAGTCCCAGTTCTCATCCAGCACATAGGCGATGCCGCCGGTCATACCGGCCGCAAAGTTCTTGCCGGTGGAACCCAGCACCACCACGGTGCCGCCGGTCATGTACTCACAGCCGTGGTCGCCCACGCCCTCCACGACGGCGGTGGCACCGCTGTTGCGCACGGCAAAGCGCTCACCGGCCACGCCGGAGATGAAGGCCTTGCCGCTGGTGGCACCGTACAGGGCCACATTGCCGGTGATGATGTTCTCTTCCGGCTTGAAGGAGATGCCCTGCGGCGGGCGCACTACGATCTTGCCGCCGGACAGGCCCTTGCCCATGTAGTCGTTGCAGTCGCCCACCAGGTCCAGCGTCAGGCCACCCGGGATGAACGCGCCGAAGCTCTGGCCGCCGGCACCCACACAGTGGGCGGTGAACACGTCATCCGGCAGGGTGCTGCCGTACTTGCGGGTGATCTCGCTGCCAAAGATGGCACCAAAGGCGCGGTCGGTGTTGGATACGTTCAGGGTCACGCTCTGGGGTGCCTTGCTGCCCAGCTTGAACTTCTTCATGAGCACCTTCATGTCGAGGGTGTTCTCCAGATGGAAGTCGTAGGTGTCAGCGGGCACAAAGTGCACGTTGCTGTTGGCGATGGCGGGGTTGTGCAGGATGCAGTCCAGATCCATCTTGGAAGCACGGCTGCCGGGGGCAGCGTCCTTCACGCGCAGCAGGTCGGTGCGGCCCACCAGCTCGTCCACGGTGCGCACGCCCAGCTTGGCCATGTACTCCCGCAGCTCCTGTGCCACGAAGGTCAGGTAGTGGATGATATATTCCGGTTTGCCGTGGAAGTGCTTGCGCAGCTCCGGGTTCTGGGTGCAGATGCCCATGGGGCAGGTGTCCAGATTGCACACGCGCATCATCACGCAGCCCTCGCACATCAGCAGGCTGGTGCCAAAGCCGAATTCCTCCGCGCCCAGCATGCAGCTGATGGCCACGTCACGGCCGGAGAGCAGCTTGGAGTCGCTCTCGATGCGCACCCGGGTGCGCAGGCCGTTCAGGATCAGGGTCTGGTGGGTCTCGGCGATGCCCAGCTCCCAGGGCAGGCCCGCGTTCTGGATGGAGGTGCGGGGCGCGGCTCCGGTGCCGCCGTCGTAGCCGGACACCAGGATCACCTGGGCGCCGCCCTTGGCCACACCGGCCGCAATGGTGCCCACACCGGCCTCACTGACCAGCTTGACGTTGATGTTGGCGCTGCGGTTGGCGTTCTTCAGGTCGTAGATCAGCTCGGCCAGGTCCTCGATGGAGTAGATGTCGTGGTGGGGCGGGGGCGAGATGAGGCCCACGCCGGTGGTGCTGTGGCGGGTCTTGGCGATCCACGGGTACACCTTGGCACCGGGCAGGTTGCCGCCCTCGCCGGGCTTTGCGCCCTGTGCCAGCTTGATCTGGATCTCCTCGGCGGACACCAGATACTTGCTGGTAACGCCGAAGCGGGCGGAAGCCACCTGCTTGTTCTTGGAATTGCTCTCGCTGTGGTAGCGGTCCTCCGGCTCGCCGCCCTCGCCGGTGTTGCTGCGGCCGCCCAGACGGTTCAGGGCCAGTGCAATGGTCTCGTGGGCTTCGCTGCTCAGGGCACCGTAGCTCATGGCGGCCCCCTTGAAGCGCTTGACGATGGAGGACACCGGCTCCACCTCGTCCAGCGGGATGCCGCCGTCCGGGTCAAAGTTGAAGTCCAGCAGGCTGCGCAGGTGCACGCCGTCCTTGCCCATGTTGTCCACGGTGTTGGTGAACTGCTTGAAGGCACCGTAGTCGTTGGTCCAGCAGGCTTTCTGGAACAGGTGGATGGTCTGGGGGTTGAACAGGTGTTCTTCCTTGCCGCTGCGGAACTTGTGGGCACCGCCGTCGGCCAGCTCCATGTTGATGTCCAGACCCAGCGGGTCAAAGGCGGCGTTGTGGGTGGCCTCCACGTCGGCCTGAATGTCGGCCAGGGTGATGCCGCCCACCCGGCTCACGGTGCCGGTAAAGTATTTGTCGATGACCTCCTGCGAGATGCCCACGGCCTCAAAGATCTGGCTGCTCTGGTAGCTCTGGATGGTGGAGATGCCCATCTTGGAGGCGATCTTCACGATGCCGTTGAGGATGGCGTTGTTGTAGTCCTCCACGGCGGCATAGTAATCCTTGTCCAGCAGGCCCTCGTCAATGAGCTGGCCGATGGTCTCATGAGCCAGATAGGGGTTGACGGCGCAGGCACCGTAGCCCAGCAGGGTGGCAAAGTGATGCACCTCGCGGGGCTCGGCGCTCTCCAGAATGAGGGCCAGCGCGGTGCTCTTCTTGGTGCGGATGAGGTACTGGGACACCGCCGACACGGCCAGCAGGCTGGGGATGGTGACATGGTACTCGTCCACGTCGCGGTCGGACAGGATGATGATGTTGGCACCGTCCTTATAGGCGCGGTCCACTTCCAGGAACACCCGGTCGATGGCCTTTTCCAGGCTGGTGTTCTTGTAGTAGTTGATGGACACCGTGGCCACCTTGAAGCCCGGCACGTTCATGTACTTGATCTTGAGCAGGTCGGTGCTGGTCAGGATGGGGTTGTGCACCTTGAGCACCTTGCAGTTCTCGGGCTTGTCCTCCAGCAGGTTGCCGTGGGCACCGATGTACACGCTGGTGGAGGTGACCACCTTTTCGCGGATGGCGTCGATGGGCGGGTTGGTGACCTGCGCGAACCGCTGCTTGAAGTAGCTGAACAGCGGCGGGTGCTGGCTGCTGAGCACGGCCAGCGGGGTATCGGTGCCCATGGCACCGGAAGGCTCGGCTCCGGTGCGGGCCATGGGCAGGATGAGGGTGTTCACGTCCTCGTACTTGTAGCCGAACACCTTCTGCAGGCGGGTGAGCTGCTCGCCGGTGTAGCCCTCCACCTTCACATTGGGGATGCGCAGCTTGGCCAGCTCCACCAGATTGCGGTCGATCCATTCGCCGTAGGGTTCGCGGCTGGCGTAGAACTCTTTCAGCTTCTCGTCATCCACCACTTCGCCCTTGACGGTGTCCACCAGCAGCATTTTGCCGGGGCGCAGGCGGTCCTTGACGAGGATGTTCTCCGGGGCGCATTCCAGCACGCCCACCTCGGAGGACAGGATCATGCGGCCGTCCTTGGTGATGTAGTAGCGGCTGGGGCGCAGGCCGTTGCGGTCCAGCACCGCGCCCATGACGTCGCCGTCCGAGAAGAGGATGGCGGCGGGGCCGTCCCACGGCTCCAGCATGGTGGCGTAATACTGGTAGAAGTCCCGCTTTTTGGGGCTGATGTTCTTGTTGTTCTCCCACGGCTCCGGGATGGTGATCATCACGGCCAGGGGCAGATCCATGCCGTTCATCACCATGAATTCCAGCGCGTTGTCCAGCATGGCGGAGTCCGAGCCGGAGGTGTTGATGATGGGCAGGATCTTGTTCATGTCGTCCTGCAGGATGGGGCTGGAGATGCTCTCCTCGCGGGCCAGCATGGCGTCCGTGTTGCCCTTGATGGTGTTGATCTCGCCGTTGTGCAGGATGAACCGGTTGGGGTGGGCACGCATCCAGCTGGGGTTGGTGTTGGTAGAAAAGCGGCTGTGCACCATGCCGATGGCGGATTCGTAGTCCTCGTCCTGCAGGTCAAGGTAGAACAGGCGCAGATCGTGCACCAGGAACATGCCCTTGTAGACGATGGTGCGGCTGGACAGGCTGGGCACATAGGTGCCGTTGCTGGCCTGCTCGAACACGCGGCGCACCACATACAGTTTGCGGTCAAAGTCGATGCCCTTGCTCACCTTGGCGGGCTTTTTGATGAAGCACTGCCAGATGGAGGGCATGCAGTCGCGGGCTTTCTGGCCCACGGCGTCCGGGTCCACGGGCACCTTGCGCCAGGCCAGGAACTCCAGCCCCTCCTTGCGGGTGACCACCTCGAACAGCTTCATGGCCTGGGCGCGCATGTGCTCGTTCTGGGGGAAGAAGAACATGCCCACGCCGTATTCCCGCTCGTTGCCAAGGCGGATGTTGAGTTCATCGGCCACCTTGGAGAAAAATTTATGGCTGATCTGCAGCAGAATGCCCACGCCGTCACCGGTCTTGCCCTCGGCGTCCTTACCGGCGCGGTGCTCCAGCCGCTCCACGATGCACAAAGCGTCGTCCACGGTCTGGTGGCTCTTGCGGCCCTTGATGTCCACCACAGCGCCGATGCCGCAGGCATCGTGCTCAAACTGTGGATCGTACAGGCCAAGGGTGTGCGTTTGCTCTGTAAAGTTTTGCATAGTCTTTCCCATCCTTTTGACACTCCAGATTGTGCTCTGCCGGGCGCGGCACCCTCCGCACCCCGGAAAACGAAAAAAAGCGCCCCGCAAGGGCAGACGATGCCCCTGCGGAACGCCTTTGTTCCGATAGCTTTATTATACCCTGCGCTGAAAAATGTTCAAGTGACAGCTGCGCCAAATATAACAGCCGCTTTGCACCGCTTCTTGTGCGAAACGCCGCGAACCCCCGCAGCTGTGCGCGGCACACAACCAAAACCGCCGCACCCGGCGGCCTTTTGCAAGGCACAGGATGCGGCGGTTCTTATGCGTCAGTGCGGAGATTCCTGCGGTTCAGGGGTGCTCAGTGCTTGGGGGAAACCTGTTTGCGGGTGAAGAACCATCCGCAGGCCAGCAGCAGGGAGCCCAGGCTTGCCAGCACACCGGCCATCCAGCTGGTGGTGCCGGTCTGGGGCAGGGCGGCGGCGTCCGGGGCAGCGTCCTGCACGGCGGGGTTCTGGGGGTTCTCCGGGGTCACAGGGGTCTTATCCGGGTCAGCGTCCTTCACCGGGGGATTGTCCGGGTTGGCGGGGTCCTCCGGGGTGTCCGGGTTTTCAGGGTCCACAGGGTCCGGACCCGGCGTGGGTTCCGGATCGGGGTCAGGTACCACGGTGGCCGTGTTCATGAAGTTGATGGACAGGGTCTTGCCGCCGAGGATGCTGCCCAGCCAGCTGGACTCGGTCACCTTGCTGGTGGCGCCGGTGGCGGGGTTGGTCACCTCGGTGCCCTCCAGCTCCTTGTAGGACTCCTCATCGCAGATGACGTAGATCTCCGGGTCGGTGTCGTAGCCGTCGGGGGCGATGGCCTCCTGCAGGTAGTACACCACGTTTTCCAGCAGGGCATAGTCGATGTTCAGCTTGCCGTTGGTGGTGGTGACGGTGTAGGTCAGCTTGTCCTTGGTGGGGTCGTACTTGACCCAGCAGTAGAAGCCGTCCTTCTCCAGCACCTGTTCGCCATCCTTATTGGTGGTGTAGGTAGGCTCCACATAGGTGCAGTACATGGTGTCCTTTTCACCGGTTTCCTTGTCGGTCTCGTACTTCCACAGGTAGAAGCTGGTCTGGCCCTCGCCCGCGTCGTCACCGATGATCTCGCCGGTTTTCTTGTCGGTCTTGGTCAGGTCCAGGGTGCCGTCGGCCTGATGCAGCACCATGGAGGCGTACCAGTTCCATGCAGTGTTCTGGTAGTCATTGCCAGCGTTCTGGAAGTCGATGTTGGTGGCCATGGCGAATACAGCCCAGGTGGCTTCCTCAGAGGTCAGGCCGCTGGCCAGCAGGGTGTTGAAGTAGGCGTTGGCTTTGTCCCATGCACCGGGGGTCTCGTTCAGTTTGTCGGCCATGTAATCGCCGATGGTTTCCTGAGTGCCGTCGGCAGCCCACTGGCCGTGGCTGTGGTTGTGGTCAACATTGCCGCCTGCCTCAGAATCCACAGTATCCTGATTGCCGACCTTGAAGCTGAGAACGTTTTTGTAGAAGTTGTCGTAAAGGGTGGAGGGGTCCATCTTAACAGTGTTGTTTCCGGTATTGGGGTCGTTGGGCATAGAAGAACCGGAACGGCTCAGCTCCTTCAGAGCCTTGGGATCGTTTTTCAGCAGGTCGCTTACCCTATCATACTTGGAGCCATCGGGTTTCCGGTAGTAGTCCAGAATGTAGTCATCGTAGGTCTTATAACCCTTGGCAGGCATATACTGCTCCAGAGCATCCTGGATATCTTGGTTCATCAGGGCACTGCTGGAGTGGGTAAAGGGACCATTGTAATAATCCTTTTCAACCTTCTTGCCGTTCTTGGTCTTTTTGTAGGCAAGGGTGTAAGTGTTTTTGTCGTTGATCAGAACAGTCTTTCCATCTTCGGTGGTCTGAACATCGCTCTTGTAGAAGCCGCCGTAGTAATGATCGCCGGATTTTACATAATATTTACCGTCGATCAGTTCCACCTCGGTACCAGCAGGTACATTGGTTTTAGTGCTTTGAGTGGTCAGGTTGCCCTCCGAATCAAGGAACTGGTTCTGATCATGGTTGCCGCCGTACTCCTTCAGCGCAGCATCCACCAAGTCCTCCATGCAGCCGGACGCAGCGTTTTTATCGTACTTCAGCTCAAGGTTCGTATTGCCAGCATATTCCTTCGGCAGCTCCTGTCCGTCAAAGCCGGTGACGCCAGTTTTGTCGGTATTGCTCACGTCAGGGGTGGCAACAGTCAGGCTGTTGTCCTTGTACACATAAGTATGCTTGGAGCCGTTGGACAGGGAAATATCAAACATGGTCGTGCAACCGGGCTCGTTGGTGAAAGCAACACGCTGGCAGACCGAATGCGTTTTCTCATCGTAGTAGACATAGAGCGTGTAAGATGCACCGTTAAAATCAACGGTCTTTTTGCTGGACTCGCCGTACTGTGCGTACCACCGGGCGCCATCCATCCACTTGGCACCCGTATCAGTCTGAAGCCACTCGTCGAACTGCTTCTCGCCGTATTTCTCCACGACTTCCTGCACCTTGCTCAGCTCAACGGTCTGGTCACCCTCGGCATCTTCCTTGATGTTGAAGGTGACCTTGAAATGACCGGTGTCCGGGTCATAGGCAACGGAATAGTCCAGATCTTCCTCGGGCTTCTCTTCGGGCTTCTCTTCGGGCTTTTCCTCCGGGGTCTCCTCAGAGCCGGAACCTTCCTCGCCCTTTTCCTCCGTGTCGCCGGTGTCAGTATCGCCGGTGCCGGGGGTCTCCTCGCCGGAATCGCCCTTGTCCTCGGTTTCGTCCTTGTCCTCGCCCTTGATGTGGTCCTTGTTGTCCTCGGCGGTGCCGGGCAGGGTCTCTACGGTCTCGGACTGCTCCGGGCGCTCGATGGTGGGTTTGTCGTCAGAAGAGGTATTGTCACCGTCGCCCTCGCCGTCGGTGGGCTGGTCGGTGTTGTCACCGGTGGAAGCGACAGGCTGTTTTTCGGTCTTAGTGTCATCCGCAGGGGTGTCGGTGTCCGCATTGCTGTCGGCCAGCGGGACAACGGTCACCTGCAGGCCGGAGTCATCCGTGTCGGGCAGGGCTTCGGCTGCGGAGGCACCGCACATGCCAACCGAGCTGCTGAGCACCGAAAGGGCCAGCGTCATCGCAACGATCTGCTTCTTCTTGGACTTTTTTCTCATAATCGTCCTCCTCACTTCACTAGAGACTGTGTTCCTCGCGCAACTTTTCAGAAACTACAGCACAAAATAGACGCCCGCTGGGCAGTCCTTATAATCCTATATTATATACGTTTTCCAAAAATTTCAAGGGGGCAAATTGCACGAAAAAAAGCCTGCACGGAAATTTCGGCTGATTGACGGACAGACCGGCCCCAAAATGGCAAAATTGCACGAAAAAAAGAACGTTTTTCGCAGTTTTTGAATTGCACATTTGTTGCGGACGGGAACGTTTTTGTTGCACTGCAAACACAAAAAAGCGGACAAATGACCCGCCGCAGTTCCCCACCCCGGAACTATGGAGAGCACTGGGGCCGCCGCCCGTTCTGCGCGCAGAAACCGTTTTGCCTGCCGCAGCAACGGCGCTCCCCTCCGGCAAAAAACAAACCCGGCAAGGCCGCAGCCCTGCCGGATTTGCAGATTTAAAACGATCCTTCCGTGCTCACTTGGTCCCCTGCTCCGGGTCGGCGGCAAGGTCCCCGCCGTCTGCGGGGGTCTCCGGGTCAGCCGGGGTCGTGGTGGGTTCGGTGGCTGCCGGTTCCTCGGGCGGGGTGGTGATCTCCACGCTGGGGTCCGCCGCGATATACACGGTGATCACCGTGCCCACGTCCACCTGTGCTCCTGCCGGTTCACTGGCCGACACCACGCATCCGGCGGCATAGGAGCCGTCGTTCACCACCATAAAGCAGCTGGCGATCAGCCCGCGGCTCTGCAGCGTCTGCACGGCGGCGTCCTGACTGAAACCGATGATGGTGGGCATTTCCACCTTCTGCGGGCCCTTGCTGACCACCAGACGAATGGTCTCCCCTGCCTTGAGCACCGTGTCCGCCTCCGGTTCCTGGGTCATGATCTGCCCGGCCGGGACGGTGTCGCTGTACTCCTCGGTGACGTAGAACAGGTACATGCCGGTGTACTCCCGGTTGTTCTGCACCTGGGCGTAATCCATGCCGATGAAGCTGGGCACCAGATTCTGGGGCTCCAGCACCTCGCTGCTGGCCGGTTCCGGCTCCACCGATCCCGATGACGCCGAGGGCAGGTTGTGGCTCACCATGGTCCACACCATGAGCACCAGCAGAATGGCCAGCAGGATCAGGATGCCCGCCAGCAGGCCCTTGATGCTGAGCAGATGGGCCTTTTCTTCCGGTTGGCCCACCGGGGTCTCGGGCTTCATGGTGCGGCCCAGCTCCTCGGTGTACTCTTTGGAAGAGAGCGCCTGCACCAGCTGCGGCACGGTCTGGATGCGCTCCATGGGCTTGAGCCGCAGGCCCATCTGCAGCACGTCCGACACATAGCCCGGCACGGCGCTGTTCACGGTGCGGGCGCGGGGGTTGGAGTCCGACACCATTCGCTGGGCGGCCGGCACCGGGGCCTGCCCGCACACCATGCGGTAGAACACCGCTGCAAGGCCGTATTCGTCGGTGTAGCGGCCCTCAAACTCGGCGGTGGAATACTGCTCCGGGGCCGAATACCCCTCGTACAGCTGCTCGCGCAGGCCGCTTCCGGCGGTGCGCAGGCCCACCGTGGCGTAACCCGCCAGACGGCACCGGCCGTCGGCCATCACCCGGAGGTTCTCCGGGCAGATGCCCCGGTGCACCAGCCCGATTTTGTGCATGGCGGCCACGCCCTCAAACACCGGCTGCAGCATGGCACAGGCGTCGTCCGGGCGCAGCGGCGCGCCCTGCGCTTCCAGCCACTGGTCCAGCGGGGTGCCGTCCAGGTTCTCCATCACCGCATACACGGTGTTGTTGGCCTCCACCACGTCCAGCACAGCTTCCAGCCCGGTGGCCGGGGTGATGCGCTCCAGCGCCCGGTACAGGTCGGCAAAGTCCATGCGGGTGGTCTTGAACAGCACCTCGCTGCCGGTCTTGGGCTGCAGGATGCAGTCCGCGCCCCGCTCGGCAGACAGGGTCACCGGCAGATATTCCTTAATGGTCACCCGGAAGCAGCCCAGGTTCTCCACGCCCCGGTACAGGATGCCCTCCCCGTCCAGGCTCCGCATCTCGCCCACGGTGTAGCGCCCGGCCAGCACCGTGCCCACGGGCAGGCAGCCGGCGGGGTTGCGCCCCGCAAACACCTTGCCGCAGTGCACACAGCTGTCGGCGGCGTGGGGCAGCTCCCCCATGCAGTACGGACACAGGCGTTTTTGCTCCATTCTTCTCTCCCCTTTGTGCTTTGATCATCTTTTATTGTATCATAGCCCACCGGGGTGTGCAAGACGTCCGTTTTTCGGTCCTGCACGCAAAAAGGCACCCCGCCTGCCGTTTCCGGTAAGCGGGGTGCCTGTGATTTACGGTTCAGCTCACGCTGTACGCCGCACCGGGGCGATTAGCCCTCGATGTAGCCGTACTGCAGGTACCAGTAGCCGTAGGGGCTGTGCCAGGTGCCCTTCAGAGCGGGGCTCTGCAGCCAGAAGTCGTTGTAGTAAGCAACGGGGATGCAGCCCATATCCTCCATCAGGACGTCCTCAGCCTTATGCAGCTGAGCAAAGTGCTCGGCAGCATCAGCAACCTTGGAAGCCTCGATTGCAGCATCGAAGTCGGGGTTGGAGTACTTACCATCGTTGTTGCCGTTGTCGGTGCAGAACAGCTCGACCATGTTGGAAGGATCGTTGTAGTCCATGACCCAGCCGTTACGGGCAACATCGTACTCGCCTGCACGACGAGCGGGGGTGAAGGAGGACCACTCCATCTTGTTGATGGTCAGGGTGATGCCCAGATCGCCCCAAGCCTGCTGCAGGTACTCTGCCAGAGGCACATGGTAACCGACATCGTTGGTGCTGTACTCGATGGTGGGGTAGCCCTCGCCATTGGGGTAGCCAGCCTCTTCCAGCAGCTTCTTAGCCTCGGCCAGATTTGCCTCGTAGTCATCCGCAATGTAGGGAGAGCCGCCGTTTGCGTTGTCGTAGAAGTAACCGTTCTCGTCCACGATGCCAGGGCCGACAATGTTGGAAGCAGCAGAGTAGGTGCCCTGCATGATGGTGTTGGCAACGTAGTCACGGTCGATGGACAGAGCCAGAGCCTTGCGGACCTTGGCATCCTGGAAGGCATCGCGCTGCAGGTTCATGCTGACGTAGTAGGTGCCCAGAATGGTGTCAACATAGAAGTCGCCGCCATCCTCTGCCTTGGTCAGGCTGGGGATCTCGTCGGTGGGCACGTCCTTGATCAGGACAGCCTCACCGCTGTTGTAAGCAGCGAAGGCAGCGGAAGAGTCCTCCAGCAGCAGCAGGGTGATGGTGTCAGAGACGATCTTGGAGTTATCCCAGCCGCCAACGTAGTTGGGGTTCTTGGTCAGCACGATGCGCTCGGACGGGGTCCAGTCGGTGATCATGTAGGGGCCGTTGGAGACGAAGGTCTCAGCGGAGGTGCACCAGCTGTCGCCGTTTGCCTCAACAGTTGCCTGCTGCACAGGGCTCATAGCTGCGAATGCGGCCATCTTGTCGAAGTAGGAGCAGGGATAAGCCAGAACGATGGTCAGGGTCTTGCCGTCGTCGCTTGCCTTGACGTTCAGAGCATCGGTATCACCGGCCTGTGCTGCGTCAAAACCATCGATCATGCCCAGGCAGGTTGCTGCGTAGGGAGCTGCGGTATCAGGGTTTGCCATACGCTTGAAGCTGTACTCGAAGTCCTTCGCAGTCAGGTCGGTGCCGTCGCTCCACTTCAGGCCGTCACGCATGGTGAAGGTCCAGGTCAGGCCGTCCTCGCTTGCTTCCCAGCTCTCAGCCTGGCCGCCAATCACTTCGTTGTTCTCGTTGATCAGCAGCAGGGGCTCGAAGATGGTGATGATGGTGTTAGAGGCATCAATAGCGGAGTTCAGAGCCGGATCCAGGGTCTCGGGGTTGGGGCCGTACTGGACGGTGAAGCCAGCGGTGTTGACACTGCCGGTAGAAGAACCAGCAGCAGAAGAAGCAGAACCGGAGGTTGCGGTAGAACCGGACTTGCTGCCGCCACAGGCTGCCAGACCCAGAGCAGCGGCACCCACGCCAGCAACCTTGAGGAAATTACGACGAGAAATGCGTTTCATAATAATTATCCTTCCCTTAAATCAAATTGAGTGTGCCAGGTTTTTGCCCAGCCTCCTCTATATTCGATCCGGAGCACAGTCTGCCAAAACAGCCTGTCCTCCGGAGGAACACGAATAGTATAATGCGTTCTCGCACCGGTTACAAGCCCCAACGGGTGTCTGTAACCATTTCGTTACAATATTTCAGCCGGAAGATGAGATGTATTCATCTTTCAGGAGAATGAAGTGTTTTTACTTCACCTTGTCCAGATGATGGCAGGCTGCCCAGTGGCCGGAGGTGACCTCCTTGAACTCCGGCACCTCGGCTGCGCACCGCTCGTCTGCGTAGGGGCAGCGGGTGCGGAAGCGGCAGCCGGACGGCGGGTTCAGGGGGCTGGGCACATCGCCCTGCAGCACGATACGCTTGGACTGACGTGCCGTGATGGGGTCTGCCACCGGGATGGCAGAGATCAGGCTGCGGGTGTAGGGGTGGATGCTGTGGGCGATCAGCTCGTAGCTGTCGGCCAGCTCCACCAGCTTGCCCAGGTACATGACGCCGATGCGGTTGGAGATGTGCTTGACCACGCTCAGGTCATGGGCGATGAACAGGTAGGTCAGGCCCATTTCCTGCTGCAGGTCCTCGAACATGTTCACGACCTGTGCCTGAATGGACACGTCCAGTGCGGAGACCGGCTCGTCGCAGACGATGAACTCGGGGTTCACGGCCAGTGCACGGGCAATGCCCACGCGCTGACGCTGGCCACCGGAGAACTCGTGGCAGTAGCGGTTTGCGTGCTCGCTGTTCAGGCCCACGCGCTCCAGCAGGGCGATGATCTTGTCGTGGCGATCCTTGTCGTTCTCAGCCAGGTGATGGATGTCGATGCCTTCACCCACGATGTCGCCGATGGTCATGCGGGGGTCCAGGCTTGCGTAGGGGTCCTGGAACACGATCTGCATCCGGCGGCGGTAGGGCAGCATATCCACGGCGATATTCTTTTCCTTATCAAACAGCAGGTTGCCGTCATAGTAGATCTTACCGCCGGTGGGCTCGTACAGGCGCAGCAGGGTGCGGCCGGTGGTGGTCTTGCCGCAGCCGGACTCGCCCACCAGACCCAGGGTCTCACCCTTGCGGATGGCAAAGCTCACGTCATCCACGGCCTGAACGTACTTGCGGTTCTTGCCCACACCGCCGGCGGGGAAATACTGCTGCAGGTGCTGGACTTCAACCAGCGTCTTGTGTTCACTCATTCTGCCTTTTCCCCTTTCTCAAATGCAGCCTTCTGCTGCAGCCAGCAGTAGGTATAGTGGGTGTCGCTGAGCTCGGTGCGCGGAGGCATCTTGCTCAGACAGATCTTCATGCAGTTCTTGCAGCGGGGCGCAAAGGGGCAGCCGGCCGGCGGATTCAGCAGGTCCACAGGGGTACCCTCAATGGGCACCAGACGCTCACGCACCTCGGTGTTCAGCTTGGGGATGGAGTTGATCAGGCCCTTGGTGTACTCGTGGCCCGGCTGGTAGAAGATCTCGTCGGTGGTGCCGTACTCCACGATGTGGCCGGCGTACATGACGGCGATCTTCTCGCACATGGAAGCCACGACGCCCAGGTCGTGCGTGATCATGATGATGCTCATGCCCAGCTTCTTGCGCAGCTCCTGCATCAGCTCCAGGATCTGTGCCTGGATGGTCACATCCAGTGCGGTGGTGGGCTCGTCTGCGATCAGCAGCTTGGGCTCACAGGCCAGGGCGATGGCGATCATCACGCGCTGGCGCATACCGCCGGACAGCTCGTGGGGGTACTGCT
>ENA-OUPA01000868-OUPA01000868.1-human-gut-metagenome-genome-assembly--contig:-NODE-868-length-15966-cov-6.70687_pt1 | contig 15966 bp, 11 predicted proteins | sample MGYA00237939_ERZ548770 | MGnify/ENA primary metagenome ERZ548770 (study PRJEB26490, sample SAMN05356877) | human gut metagenome | biome: terrestrial biome; feature: human-associated habitat; material...
TGTCGCGGGCGAACATGAAGATCGCGTCGAACTGCGGGAAGAGCGAGCCGTTCATAAGAGAGGTGGTGCCGAGCGTCAAAAGCAGCGCGACGAACCCGCATGAGGAGCTCGCCTTCTCTGCAGTGCATTCCGTTTCCATGTCGCTCCCTTTCGCTCCTTCGGGCTTCCCTCCATTCTACACGCGAAAACCCCCTGTCCGCGCGGGACAGGGGGTTCGCTCTTATAACCGCTGGTCGCTGGAGGGGAGGCGCGACCAGCGGTATCCCTTGGGAAGGGTTTGACGAACTGCCTTCGCGGGTTGCGGAATAAACGACTCGCGAAGGCGAAGGGGCCTTGAAGACGCGGACGCCTTACGCCTGCCCGGTTGCCGCCAGCATGCCGGCGCGGCGGCCGAAGGTCATGGTGCGCCCGCAGGCGAGTCCCGTCAGCAGGTTTGGATAGCTCACCGAGAAGAAGCCGCCCGAGTCGTTGCCGGTGAGGTACAGGCCCTCGATGGGGTCGCCGTTCTCGTCGCAGGGGTGCATGTTCGTGTCGATGGTTACGCCATCCAGCGTCGCCAAGAACCACGCGCCAGTGCGCACGCCGTAGAAGGGCGGCGTGTCGATGGCCAGCAAGCGATGCTTCTCCTTGTAGTAGTCGGTGTCCTCGCCGGCCGCGGCCATCTCGTTGTAGTGCTTCCACGAGGCCACGGTGGTCTCCACGGGCAGGTTCAGCTTCTCGGCCAGCTCTTCCATGGTGTCGGCCTTCTGCACGTAGCCATCCTCGATGAGCTTGTCGATCATACCGTCCACGACTTGCATAGGGATGTTGTTCTTCGCCCCGTTGGGGAAGGGGAACAGCCGGCAGCAGCCCACCTCGTCGAAGGCCTCAGCTTGCGCGGCGTGGTTCGCGTCCCAGATGTCCACGTAGGTCTGGTGCGGCTGCATGATGGTGGAGTGCAGCATGTAGTCGTAGGGGCCGCTCTCGTTGCAGAAGCGCTCGCCCTTCAGGTTCAGCTTCAGGAAGGGCTGCTCGCCAAACCAGAACCAGCGGCCGAGCACGCCGTCGCCGGCGTACTGGTCGGGCTTCACGCAGGCGCGGTTGAAGGTGCAAGCGGCGCCGAGCGGATCCATGGTGGCGCCGAGCCACAGCGCTGCCTTGATGCCGGAGCCGGTGGGATTGCCGCCGGATCCGGGGGCCGCGATGCGGATCTTCTGGTTCCAGGCCTGGCGATCCTCCATCATCTCCAGGTTGTTGCCGTAGCCGCCAGTGGACAGGATCACGCCCTTGCTGGCGTTGATGCGCAGGTAGTGGCGGTCGCCCTGCACGTCGCGGGCGATGACGCCGGTCACGCGGCCGGCCTCGTCGGTCTCGCACTTGATGAACTCGCAGTACCAGCGCGTCTCGGCGCCCTGCTCGGCGGCGTAGGCCAAGATGGACTCGGCGAAGCCCCACTCCTCGTCCTCGGCCACGGCATCGGTTTTTTGCGGACTGTGGCCGGTGGCGAAGGCCTTGTCGCGGCCCGGGTCGGAGGTGTCGCCCACGCCGCCCTCGAATTCCATGACGAGCTTGCCGTCGCGCTGGATGATGTCAGTGAGCCAGTCCACCATGGCGCCGGACTCATCGGCCCACAGCTTCACCAGGTCGTAGTTCACAAAGCCGTTGGCGTAGCGGACGATGTCCTCGACGGCCTCTTTCTTCTCGATGCGGAACTCCGGGAACTCGTCGAAGGAGGCCTGTTGCAGGCGCGAGTCGATGGCGCCGATGTCCTCGCGGACGTTGTGCGGGGCGCCCTGGCGGTCGATGCCGAGCACCTTCGCACCGTTCTCGGCCGCCGAGATCATGGCCGGGATGCCGCCGGTGCCCATGCCCACCACGAGCACCTCGGTGTCGATGGTCTCGGTGATGTCGGCCTCATCGATGACGGGCGGCGCTCCCAGCCAGGAGGGGCCGCCGAAGTCGCCGGTGCTCGGATTGGTCGGCTCGGCGGCGGCGTAGCCGTGCCCGCAGCCGGAGAGGGCCGCAGCGGACAAGCCGCCCAGGGCCGCAAGGCCCGCGCCCTTGAAGAAGCTGCGACGTGTTACGTTACTGGACATTGGGAGCCTCCCATCCCTCGGGCAGGGTCAGATCATGGCACTCGTTGCAGACGAGCACCTGGTTCTCGTGGGCTTTGTGGCAGTCGCCGCATTCCAAGGCCATGTCCTGATGGCTGGAATGCGGGTTGTACTTCTCGTCGTTGCCGGCGAATCCCCACAGGCCCGCGGTGATCTCGTCAAAGGACTTGCCTCCGTGGCACTCGGCTCGCGCGCAGAACTCCTCGCTGGCGAACTGCTTGCCGGTGGCGAGCATGGTGCCGTCTTCGGTCATGGGATAGTTGTCGGACACCCAGGCGCACACCTCCGAGATCTGGGTCGTCAGCTCGGCGGTGTGGCAGTCGAGGCACGACTCGCCGGCCTTCGCGTGCACGGTCACGCCCAGGTTCGGGTCGCCGGAGTCGTAGGTCTCCACGTAGTAGTCCATGGGGCTGTGGCAGATGGCGTTGCAGAAGCTCGGCTGCTCGTGCCACACCCAGAACCCGGCGCCGGCCACCACGATAATGGCCGCCACCACGCCGGCGACGATCCACCCGCGCTTGGGACGCTTCTTGGGCGTCGCCTCGGGAGCCGCGCCGGCGCCGGTACTCGCGCTGGCCCCGCGGCCTGCGACCGCGCCGGCCGTCCCTTTCTCTTCGTCGATACTCATGATCGTTTCCTCCCTTCCTTGTTATGACAGAAACGATAGCGCCCAGTGTGCGCCGCGCGAGGGCGAAAAGCTATTACCCCAGCGGGGTAAACTTCGCGTTTAGCCTGGTGAAAGTGGGGGTATCGCAGAAAAGGCCCTCTACGCGAATCGACAATTCCCTTTTCACGACGTGCGGAGGAATGTGCCTGCACGGTGCCGATCGAAACGGGATGCGCACGCCAAAGAGTCCATTTCGCGTACAGAATCACGATGTATAGGGTTTCGAAAACACGTGCGACTCAAAATGAGAAGATTCGCAATTCATCGAACTGCCTCGACCTGGGAATATTCCACAGCCTCCACAACAATGGAAAGATTCGGCGGCTCCCAAACCCTATACATCGCAATTTTGTACACGAAAACGGCAATTCGCACGACAGAGCCTTCAGGAAGAGAGAAGCCTACCCCCCCACCACGATCCGGACAGCCCTCTCCCGGAAAGTCAAACCTTGAGCAAGGGCGCCCCGTTGCGATCCTGCTGAGCGAGAGCAGCCCAAACCCGGAGCGAATCGTCCCCCATAGTACGAGAGGGGCCCAAGCCCAGAGCAGAAGCGACTTCCATAACGTGGGACCGACCCCCAAGCAATACGATTGGCCCTCACTGCGAAAAGGACCCCCAATGAGAAAGCGACCCCGGGATAGGGGTCGCTTCCATGGAGGGAGGGGGCTAAACGGAGCGGAAAGGAAGAGGAGGGGAATGGGGAGGGATGGGGAGGTATGCTCCGTCAGCCGTTGGGGTTTTCGATCGAGAGCACCGGCGCAATCGGGATAGCCAGCGCCTAGCCAGCCAGTCGCCGCCGCGGCCGGTGCTCGAACCGGACATCAGCCGCGACAGGGTCGGCCGGCGCCCGGGCTTCAACGCTTAGTACAGCATGAACACCGAGAAGCCGAGCTGGTAGACGGCCACGCGGAAGAACAGGCTCGCGGCCAGGGCGGCCACGGCGGCCACCACCAGGTAGGTCTTGCTCGCGCCGGCCTTCTTGCGGGCCACCAGCGCGCAGACCAAAACGATGACGGCGCACACGATGGCGCTCCAGAACATCGGGGCCGCGGCGCCCGAGACCATGACCTCGAACAGGTCGGTGACCGCCTTGGGCGGCGTGGTCATGGCCGTCGGGTCGGCGTAGTAGCCGTGGTCGGGCATGCTGGATGCGGCCACGGACACGGCGTACACCGCATCACCCAAAAGCTGCAGGGCCGCGCCGATAAACGCCAGGTTGATCGCCGCGCCCTCGGCCTCGGTATCGCCTTTGGCCACAGCGATGGCCCACAGCACGATGGGGCCGAGCATGCAGGCGTTGCACAGGTAGAACACGATGAGCGCCACGCCCCAGGCGGCACGGGCCGGCATGAGGTAGGAGTGGCCGGTCGCAACCACCATGGCCACCGCCACGACGAGCGTCACCATGGGAAGCCAGGAGGGAAGCTTGTCCTCGCCCTTGCGCAGGACGACGAACCACAGCACCATGACCACGGCCAGCGCCACGCAGCCGATGAGCTCCTGGGTGATGCCGGAGGTGATGTGGCCGAAGCCGTTGAAGATGCGCTCCCAGTGCTCGAGGTGCAGGAAAGCGCCGATGCCGCCGACGACCAGGCACACCGCAGAGGTGACAAGACCCGTCATCTGAAGGTCGCGGCCGCGGCCCTTGAGGGCCAAGATGCTCATGCTCCCCAAAAGACCGCAGGTGATGCAGACGAACAGCGTGAAGATAACAAGGGGCCATTGGGTCTCCATTACGCGATACCTCCTTCCCATTTCTGGCCGCGCAGGATGTAGGAGTAGGCGGGGTGGTTGCCCACGTCGGGCAGCTTGTACACGTCGCCCTCCTCGAAGGGCTCGAGGAACTCCAGCATGCGGCGCTGGTTGCCCTCGGGATCATAGCTGCCCACGAAGGACTCGAAGCCCTGATCGGGATCGCCGATCCAGCGGGCGTTGCCGCCGCACTGGCTGACGCACTGGGGCAGCTCGCCCTGGAGCAGCTTCTGCTCGCACAGCGTGCACTTCTCGACGACCTTCTCCTCCTCGTTGAGGTAGCGGACGCCGTAGGGGCAGGCCATGACGCAGAACTGGCAGCCGATGCACTTGTCCTTGTCCACCTGGATGGAGCCGTCCTCGGCCACGTGCGATGCCTCGGTCGGGCACACCTTCACGCACTCGGGGTTCTCGCAGTGCTGGCAGGAGATGGGCAGGAAGTACATGTACACGTCGGGGTAGTCGCCGGAGCCGCCGGGGATGGGGTTGGGACCTACGCGCACCACCTTGTTCCAGTAGTTGCCGATGGGCACGTTGTTCACGCCCTTGCAGGCCGTCGCGCAGGCGAGGCAGCCGACGCAGCGGTTCAGATCGGTGATGATAGCGGTAGCCATGATCTACTCCCTCCCTTCGTAGGTGGGCAGCCATTCTTTCAGGCGCGGGTCGTCGGACGTGTGGATGATGGGGGTGCCGTCGCTGGCGCACGGAACCGGGTTGTTGAACGGCGAGTTCTCGGGCGTGGCCTTGTAGATCTTGGCCAAGTATCCGCGGAGGTTCGAGGAGCCGCAGTGCGGGTCCTGGGCGCTGTTGTCGATCAGCTGGTTCACGGCGGACAGCTGGAAGCCATGGCCGGCATCCTGGGAAAGCTCGGGATACCACCAGGTGTGCTCGCAGTTGATCACGTTCTTCGGAACGCCGTAGTACAGATCGGCAACCTCGCGGATCTTGCCCCACTCGGTCTCGATCCACACCCAGTCGCCCTGCTCGATGCCGTACTCCTCGGCCGTCTGCGGGTTTATCTCGACGCGCGGCACGGGCCACAGCTCGCGGGTCCAAGGAAGCTGGCGGTGCTCGGAGTGGAAGTACACGGGGATGCGGCGGCCGGTGGTAACGGTGAGCGGGTACTCCTTCGCGCGCTCGGGCTCGGCCTGGCGATCATGGGGAGCCGGATGCCAGTTCGGAATGAACTGGGACGGGTCATCGGGGTGATGGGCCTCCATAACCGTGGACCAGATCTCCTGCTTCATGGTAGGCGTGCGGAAGCCGGGCTTCCAGTCGGCGATGCCCTTGCCCACCGTGTAGTCGAGGCGGGCCCATTCGCGGTTGCGGGCGCGGATGCCGCCGGTCTGGTAGCGACGGTAGGTGCCCCACTGCTTCGGGTCGACGTCCTTGGCCTGCCACCAGCCGTTGGCCTGGAACTCGGCAACGTACTCGTCCCAGGTGTACTTCGGCTTCATCTCGGCCAGCGGCGTGCCCTTCTGCTCGCACTTCACGACCTTGCCGTTCTCGACCGTCCACTCCTGGTAGGGCCACTCGTCGTCGGAGAGCAGCTTGATGGAGTCGTCCAGCTGCCACTGGATGTCGGGCCACAGGTTGTCGGGATCGCTCGGATTCCACTCGTAGCCCCAGCGCTTGGCGAAGTCCATGACGATCTCGGGATCGTAGCGCGCCTCCGCGGGCGGCTGCACGCACTTGACCGTCGCGCCCATGGCGCCGGCGGAACCCTGCGAGGCGCGGGGGCTGTTCAGCTCGATCCAGTGGGCGACGGGCAGGATGATGTCGGCGGCGTCGGTGGAGGGCGCATGCCACAGGTTCAAGTCCACGAAGAAGTCGAGGCTCAGAAGTCCCTCCCACGCCGTCGTGGTGTTGGCGAAGGACATGAAGTTGCCGGACTCGTTCCACAGGGCGCGCACCGGGTACGGATCGCTCGAGACCATGGTCTCGTAGATGGTCGGGCCGTCGCACCAGTACTGCCACCAGCCCAGAAGCGGGAACTTCTCGATGCCGATCTGCTTGAGGTTGATCTCGGCCGGCGGGGTGGAGGCACCCGGAGCCCAGGCGCCGAAGCCCTGGAGATCGCCGTCGATGGGGACGATTGTCGGGCCACGGTTGCCGCCCGGGGTGTCGAAGTTGCCGGTGATGCCGACGAGGTTGTCCAGGGCGCGGGCGTTCTGGATGGCGTTGGTGCCGTGCTCGATGGCGAGCATGTACTGGATGCCGCCGTTGCCGTAGCCGGTCTCAGGATCGATACGGGTGGCGTAGGCCGTGGCGGCGTCGATGATCTCCTGGGCCGGGATGCCGGTGATCTCGGCGGCGATCTCAGGAGCGAACTCGGCGGCGCGGGCCTTGTAGTGCTCCCACACCGGCTTCACCTTCACGGTGCGGCCGTCCTTCAGCGTGACCTCGAACTCGCCCTCGAGCGCCGGGTCGATGGCCGGGTCGAAGGGCAAAAGATCGGGCACCCAGCCCTGGGTCTGGCCGGGGAGCAGGTTCTCCTGGGCAGCCTCGCGGCCCTCATAGGCCTTGGCGGTGGAGTAGTTCTCGCCCTCCCAGAAGCCGCCGGTATCGTCGATGTTGCCCTCCTGGTCGGCATTGAACCAGGTGAAGGCGCCGTACTGGTGAGTCACGCCCTGCTTCGCCAGTTCCTCCCAGTTGTTGTCGTACACGAGGAACTTATAGGGGCTTCCGCCCTCCACGATGTCGGACTCTTTCAGAAGGCGCGTCTTCACCTGCCAGTAGGATCCGTCGGTGCGGATGGTCGGGAAGCCGTTCTCGTCCATCCAGGCGTCGTCGAAGTCCTCGCAGACGAGGAACGGGGCGTTCGTCCACTTCTTAACGTACAGATCGTCGTAGAGCTTGTTCTCGATGACGACGTTGGTCCAGGCGAGCGCCAGCGCGCCGTCGGTCTGGGGATGCAGATGCTGCCAGAAGTCGGCCTCCTTGCCCATGTTGGCCATGCGGGGGTCGACGGAGATGTGCACATCGGCGCGGCTCGCCACGTCCACGGTGGTACGGCAGCTATCGTCGTAGTTGGACATCTCGGAAGCGCCGCCCCACTGCACGTACACCTTCGGGCGCTCGATGGTCTCCATCCAGGAGCAGCCGAAGCCGGAGACCATGGTGCCGGCGAAGTGGCGCGGGCCCTTGCAGATCTGCCAGGCCTCGATGTTGTTCGGCGTCTCGAGCATGTTCTTCAGAATGGACTCGGAATGCATGCACCAGATGCGGGACGTGCCCACCTGGCAGGCGATGGACTCGCCGCCGTACTTGTTCGTGATCTCCCGCAGGTTGTCCACGATGGTGTCGAGCGCCTCGTCCCAGGAGATGCGCACCCAGCCGGGCTCCTCGCCCTTGGGGTTCGTGCGCTTCATGGGGTAGTGCAGACGATCGGGGTGGTAGGCCGCCTGGATGGACGACTGCGACTTGGTGCAGCAGTTGCCCATGGACTGCCACGCGCCCTCGTCGCCCTCGACGCGAATGGCGCGGCCGTTCTGGACGATGACCTTGACGCCGCACTCCATCTTGCCGCATCCGCGGCAGCAGGTCTTCACCACTACCGTGTCGTTCCCGATGACCTCGGGGTACGTGGATTCGGCAAAGGCGGTGGTCGTCTGGGCACCGAGCGCGGCCGCGGCTCCGGCCGTGATGGCCGCAGTCTTCACGAACGAGCGACGGGACATTGTCAGAGACTTGCTCACCTTCTCCTCCTTCTCTCTCATCTTGTTTGCTTGCGCCCCGGCAAGTGGGGCCTCATCTTTGGCGCCGGAGGTTTCCGGAACCCCTGTGCCGCGCCGTGCAGAGATTGGGGGGCTCGGCGCCGCGACATGACCGAAAGGTAACGGTCGCAAGGCGCGGCGAGCATCGGCGAAACCCTTTCGAATGCCTCGTCCCGCATCATGAAAACTTATGATTTTGCCTCTGAGGGATTTTTCTGAAAGGCTCTGAACGGGGATTTCCTTCCATCTCTCTTATTTATTCTCAATTTAATATAGTAATAGCGCCGCGAGAAAGACCTCCCCTCCCCTATAATTTCCCTCATACCGTGAGGAGGAGTGCACTCGGACAGAAGGGGATTCATGGAAAGCATTCGAGCCACCTGGAATGCCATGCTGGGGAACCGCATCTCGATGACGCGCACGGGAGGCTATAGCCTGCTGTGGCTGTGGACGGTCATGATGTTCAACAGCATCGTGCCCTACAGCTTCGCCGCCGAGCCGCGCGCGCCCCTTTATGTGGAGCTGACGCTATCGCTGGTGACCATGGTGGTCACCATGCTGTTCGTGGCCGTCTCCTTAGGCCGCACCGATCGGCTCTCCGACAACCGTTTCGTCTTATGGGGAGCCGCGGCGGCCATGGCGCTCGGCAGCATCCTGGCCGCCTTCGGGGAGCCGGGCAGTTCAGTGGGCATGGGCGCCCTCGTGTTCAGCAGCGTGCTCACCGGCTCTGGCTCGGCGGCCCTGTTCGTCTGCTGGGGCGAGCGCTTCTTCGGCATTGGGGGCCGGGTGGCCTTGGTAGAGCTGGCCGTCGGGTCGTGCGTCGCGTTCATCCTCGGCTTCTTCCTGTGCATCCTGCCCGCCCCTGCCGCCCTGGCCATCATTGCCGCAACTCCGCTCGGCTCGGCGTGGCTTTTGCTCCGCGATCAGCAGCGGGGGATCGTTCAGGATCCGGCGACGGCGACGGCGCTCCCCGAGCGGGAGCCGCTTTCCCGCTCGACCGTGGGACTGCTCGTCAAAACGTTGGCGGGCTCGCTGCTTGTGGGCATGATCTCGGGCTTCTTCGACGTGGTGGGCGGCTTCAACGCCTATGTGGTTCAGGACGCCTACGGCATCTACCTGCTTCTGGCCGGCACCATGGCCACGCTCCTGCTGGCGCTGATCGCTCTGTTCTGCGTGCGCGACGGCATCTTCTACGCCTACCGCTTCTCGGTGCTCGTGCTGTGCCTGGGATGTTTGCTCACGCCGTTTCTCGGCGACAACGCCACCTATTTCAGCACGCTCGTGTTCGCCGGCTACACCTGCTACACCATCATCCTCTACATCCTGTGCATCGACGTGGCCACGAGCTTCCGCATCAACGTGGCCCGCTGCCTGGGGCTGGGGTTCGTGGCCCTGTACGGCGGCGAGGTGCTGGGGCATCTGCTCGGGTACAACGTGGGCCCGGGCATGACCCCCTACGGGCTCGCGCTCATGACGCTTCTGGCCGTCTCGGTGCTGCTCATCGCGCACTTGTTCCTGTTCACAGAAGTGGATCTCATCAAACTGGGCATCGGCGAGGTGAGCCGGGCCGTGCCGACCGCAGAGGATGACGCCGCGCCCGAGGAGGCCGCCTCCGCCGTCGACCCGGTGCCGGTTATCGTGGAGCGCTTCGGGCTCACTCCGCGCGAGAGCGATGTGCTGCCGCTGCTTTTGGAGGGGCGCACCATCCAGCGCATCCAGGAGACGCTGTTCATCTCCGCCGGCACCGTGAGCACCCACATCCGCCACATTTATCAGAAAACCGGCTCCGACAACCGCCAAGAGCTCATCGACCTCTCCCAGCGCATCGTCATGGATTTCGGCGAAACCGCAGATGGGGCGCATCATAAAAAATAGTGACTAGACACGCGCCCGCCCGCGCGGCATACTGACGGCGTACACTCGCACGTGAAGCTGGGGGGCTTCAATGCAGAGGGCTTCATCCGATAAGGATGGAGGCCGACAAGTGAGTGCGAATATCCTGAGGTCATCGGAAGACCTCGACCAATTTCTGAAAGAGTACCGAGAACGGGCTTGCGTGGTCGTGCGCCACGATGCCTCCGACGACGTGGGCCCCGCGCTTTTGAGCCTGGCCGCCGACGCCGACGCATCGGGGCGCCCCGTGCTCATCGCCGCGCCGGACGGCTCTGCCGCCGCGCGGTGGCGCACTGCCGCCGAGGATGCGGGGCTCGCGCCCGGAAGCGTTCTCTCGGTCCTGGATGTGGCCCTTGCCGTCATCGACGGGGCCAAGGAAGGCTTTTCGCGGGACGCGCGGGTGCTCGACGACAACGAGCGGGACGTCCTTCTGGAAGATTTGAAGGTCAGCGGGCTTAAGCCCGGGCGCCTGCGCGCCATGACCAAGTTCTTCTACAAGGGCATCGCCGACGGCGTCTCGCGGAATGCGGACTGGCTCATCAGCGCCGAGGAGCAGCGCATCTGGGCCCTTCTCAACGAGAATCTTGAGGCCCGGCGCGCCCTTCTGCCCGTGGAGGCCGCCACGCTGGCCGAAGAGGCCCTGGCCACCGAGGACGGGGCCGCTGCAGCGCGCACCCTCCTGGACGAAGGCGGCCTTCTCATCGTCCCCGACTATGGCACTTTGAGCGCCTCGACCCAGCGCTTCCTCGGTCGCCTAGGCGCCGCCACGCTGGTGGCCGCAGGCTGCGACCTGAACGCGAGCAACGGCGAGGAGGACTACCCCAACCCCGCCGGCTTTACGAACCTGGTCGAGGCGGCAGACGCCGTGGCGGAGCTTGAGCGCCAGCACGAAGACGTCGCTGTGGAGAAGATCGCCTGCGCCCATCCCGCCGAGGAATTCGACGAAGTTGCCCGCACGGTGGCCGAGGCCGTTCATGATGGCACCGATCCCGGCGCCATCACCGTGGCCTGCCCCCATCGCCTGTGGATGGAGAGCATCGCCCGCCGCCTCGCGGAGCGCGGCGTTCCCTGTGTTATCGACGCGGGGCCCCGAAAGGCCAAGGGCGACCCGCGCGAGGAAGCCCGCTGCGGACAGGCGCGCACGCGCGCCGCGGCGAAGCTCCTCGCCGACGAGCGCGATTTCACCGCCTGGCGCAGCTGGCTGGGCCTGGGCGACTGGCTTGTGCGCTCCGACGCGTTCAGCGAGCTTCTATCCTACGCCCGCGAGCGGAACCTGACCGCATCCGACGCCTTCTTCCAGCTTGCGGCCCTGCCCGCCGAGGCGCGCGACGGCGCGTTCTTCGCCAAGTTCGAGGAGCCTATCGCCCGCTTTAAGGCCCTGCGCCAAAACCTTGAGGGCGCCACGGGGGCCGCAGCCGCAAACGCGCTTGAGCAGGCCGGTTGCGCGCTGACCGACGCGGAGCGGGCCGCCCTGGCCGCTTCAGGCACCTTCGACGCCGACGCCTTCGCCGAAGCGGTGCTCGCCGATGCCGCGCCCGACACGTCCGGTGCCGTGGCCATCGTGCCCTACCGGCGCGCCTTCGGCCGCCACGGCAAGCTCGCCGTCATCTGCGGCCTCGTGAACGGCTTCCTCCCGACCCGCGACGCCCTAAGCGACACCGAGACCATCAACCACAAGCGCCGCGCCTACGATCGCGGACGCATCCTGTTCGAGGCGGTGAGATCCACTGGCGCGCGCCGCGTCGTCCGCACGTACTTCACCGACGACCGCATCGAGAACGCCCACGCGCTCGCCATGGAAATCGCGCGGATCTACGTGAAGGACGGCCTGCGCTTCGCCACGCTTACCCCCTCCGCCTACCTGACCGACGACACCCCCGTACCCAGCCTGCCCACCGTGGAAACCATGGTCGGCGGCATGGCCACCACCCTGTAGAAAGGACCTCTCATGAGCGATATCGACGTGTTCACCATCGACGACGATTTCGATCCCCTGGCGGAAATCGAAATCGATGCCCCCAGCGCCGAGGAGCGCTACGTTGCCGACTATATGCCGCCCATTCCCGACGCGGACAAGTCCGTCGTGCCCGAGCCTGTGACGCTCTCGGCCGCCGAGCGCATCGACAAGCTGCTTGCCGGCATGCCGGGCCAGAAGTTCCGCGTGCTGGCCGTCGTGCAAGCCGCCGACGCCGAAGAGCCGCGCTTGGCAGCGGACATCGTCGCCGACGTCGACGCGGCCTACCCCAACACGAAAAGCGTTTTCGACACCGCCCGGCTCCTTCGCCTTCTCACCGAGGCCGGGGCCGTGGAAAGCGAGGGGCGCGAGGAAGAAGCGCCCATCGTCGAGCAGGACGAGGAGATCTGCCTCACCGAGGACAACTTCGTTGTCGGCGAGGACGGCGAGGAGTACCTCATGGTGACCGACGCCGCTCCTGCCACCTATCGGGCCACCGACGCCGGACGCGCCGCCGTGACCCACTACCTTGACGTCGGGGCCCTTGAGGCCATCATCGGGGAAGAGCCGCGTTACGCGCCGCTCTATGCCCGCATTATGAGCATGGTTTCCGCAGACGGGGGCGCCACTACCCCCCAACTTAACGGTGCCATTGATTCCGACCCGCTCTGTGCAGAGCCCCGGCGTTTCTGCGGCTATTTCATAGACAAGCTCGAAACGAGCGGTCTGGTCGAATGGCGCGACGCCTGGGTCATCACCGACCTGGGACGTGAGGCCTTGGCCACCGGCGTCCTCGACGAATTCTAAGTCACTTCCCCCCGAAGTTCCCGCAGAAACCCCAAAGGAGTATCCCATGACTGCCCAAGAAACCACCCTCATCGACGTCCTGGAAGGGCGCCGCGCCACCTATCAGCTGCTCACCCGCTTCTTCCGCACCGAGGCGGACGAGGCGTTCCTCGCCGCCCTGCGCGAGACGCGCTTCCCGGCTCACACCGGCGAGGCCTCCATGGATCGCGGCCATCGCCTGGTGGTGAGCTACCTGTCCCACGCCGATGCGGACGTGCTGAGCGACCTGGCCCGCGACTTCTCGGGCACCTTCATCGGCAGCGGAAACGACGCCTACTCGGCGGCCTATCCCTTCGAGTCCGTGTACACCAACCCCAAGCGCCTCACGATGTCGGACGCCCGCGACGAGGTGCTCATGCTCTACCGCGCTGCCGGCCTGGAAAAGCTGGAGAGTGAGAAAGAGAGCGAGGATCACCTTTCCTTTGAGCTGGAGTTCATGACCATCCTCATCGACCGCACCATCGAGGCGCTGCAGAAGGACGACGAGGAGCTGGCCGTGAGCTACCTTCTGCAGCAGCGCAACTTCCTGGAAGACCACCTGCTGCGCTGGTACCCCATGATGGCCGACGATATCGCCAAGTTCGCCAAGACCGCCTTCTATCGCGGCGTGGGCCTCATTACCCTGGGCTTCTTGGAAAGCGACGGCGAATTTCTGGATGACCTTCTGGCCGATGGAGAAGACGAGAGCGAGAAAGAAGGCGAGGAGTAAATGTCCGAAGAGAGGAAGACAACCGCCGAGAAGCGCACCGAGAAGGCCGCCGAGAAGCGGGCCCAGAGCGCGGGCTTTAGCCGCCGCACCTTCGCCCTGGGCGCCGTGGGAGCTTGCGCTCTGGTGGCCCTGGGCGCCGGCGCGAAGGTGGTGCCGAGCAAGACGCTCTTGCGACCGCCCGGCGGCCAGGACGAGGTGACGCTCGTGGGCAGCTGTCTGCACTGCGAGAAGTGCCGCGAGGTGTGTCCGCAAAACGCCATCGGCCCCACCCATCTGGAGGACGGCATCCTGAACATGCGCACCCCTTCCATGGACTTCAAGGCCGGTTGGTGCGATTTCTGCACGCACGAGGACGCAGGTCCGCAGTGCGTAAACGTGTGCCCCACCCAGGCCCTCGTCCTGCCTGCAGGCGCCGCGCTGGGCAATACGGAAATCGGCGAGGTGGGCAACGTCGTTCTGGGCGTGGCCGAGGTGAACCGCGACTGGTGTTTGGCCCAGCGCGGCATGGGCTGCCACGAGTGCGTGGACGTCTGCGCCTTCGACGCCTTGGAGCTGGGCTACGACCACGTGCCCGTCGTTGACGTCGAGCGCTGCAACGGCTGCGGCGCCTGCGAGAACGCCTGCATTTCCCTGACCGCGGGGGCCATCGCCCCGGGCGCCACCGATCGCGCCATCGTCGTCGTGCCGCTTTCCTAAGGAGGAGGTCTTAATCATGAACGAGAACAAGACGAGGACCTACCGCCTCCGCATGGTTATCGCCGTGGTAGCCGTGGGCTACTTCGCCGCCGGCGGCATCGGCAACATCTGCGGCATCGGGTTTGAATCCCTCACGCTGCTGTGCCCCTTGGGAGCGCTCATGGCGCTTCTGGCCGAGAAGACCGCGATTCCGGTGGCCGTCATTTCCGTGGTGGCCGTGCTTGCCATCTGCATCGCGCTGGGCAAGGTGTTCTGCTCCTGGGTGTGCCCCGTGCACTTCCTCGCGGGCCCCAAGCGCCGCAAGGAGCTCGCCGCCTGCGAGGGATCCGGCTGCGCCTCCTGCACCACCCCCTGCGGCAAGTCCTCCGGCGTGAAGATCGACAGCCGCCACGGCATCCTGGCGGCGGCCCTGGGCAGCACGCTTCTGTTCGGCTTCCCCGTGTTCTGCCTCGTGTGCCCCGTGGGCCTCACCTTCGCCACGGTGCTCCTGGTCATGCGCCTGTTCGCCTTCGGCGAGACCACCTGGACCATCATTGTGTTTATCGCGCTCATCGCCGCCGAGGTGATCCTTTTGCCCCGCTGGTGCGCGAAGTTCTGCCCCTTGGGCGCCTTGCTCTCCCTCATGAGCGGCTTGAACCGCACCTTCCGCCCGCATCTTAACGCCGAGAAGTGCCTTGTCGAATCCCGCGGCGCCTCCTGCGATCTGTGCGTGCACGCCTGCCCCGAGGGCATCAACCTGCACGACATCGCCGCTGGCGAGACGACGCTGGCCGACTGCAGCAAGTGCCGCGCCTGCGCCGACGTGTGTCCTACCGGCGCCATCACCTTCCCGCTGCTGGCGCCTAAGCCGGCCCGCGCAGGTGCCAGAGCAGCTGCGGGGTCACCCGCGCCCGACGCCGTGGGCGACCTCGATGAGAATTTGGCCTTCGCCGGCGCGAGCCCCAACGAGAAGGAGTGAGCCATGGCTTTCCTCGACAGCCTCATCAACCTCCTAAGCTCCATCGAAAGCGACAAGATCGCCGTCCACGACGAGCGCTGCGTGGTCATGCGCAACCGCAACGTGGAGTGCCTGCGCTGCGTGCGTGCCTGCACCTCGGGCGCCCTTGCGCTGGAGAACGGCGAGCTTAAGGTGCACCCGGAGAAGTGCATCGGCTGCGGCACCTGCGCCTCTGCCTGCCCCACCTCGGCCATCGAGGTGCGCACACCCACCGACGCCGAGCTCACCTGCGTCCTCAAGCGCTCCATCGTGGCCACCAAGGGGCATCCGGTCATCGCCTGCGAGAAGGCCGTGCGCGCCGCCGACAAGCGCCTCGCGGACGCCGCCAAGCTTCAGGGCTGGCGCGGGGCTCTGGGCCTGAAGGCGAAGGACGCCCCGGCCCTCGACGAGGCGATGCTCGTGGAAGTGCCCTGCCTGGGGCGCGTGGACGAGTCGCTCATCGCCGCCATGGCCGCCTACCGCGCCCTCGATGGCACGCTCGTCTGCGCCCACTGCGAGGGCTGCGAGCACGAGCCCGGCGGCATGCAAGTCATGGACGTCATCGAGAGCGCCGAGGCGCTCATGGGCGCCTTCGGATCGAAGTTCTCCGTGGAGTTCACCGACGAGATGCCCTCACGCCTGACCACGACCGCAAGCGCCCTG
>ENA-OUPA01000874-OUPA01000874.1-human-gut-metagenome-genome-assembly--contig:-NODE-874-length-15864-cov-5.84983_pt1 | contig 15864 bp, 9 predicted proteins | sample MGYA00237939_ERZ548770 | MGnify/ENA primary metagenome ERZ548770 (study PRJEB26490, sample SAMN05356877) | human gut metagenome | biome: terrestrial biome; feature: human-associated habitat; material...
GAGGCGGTTGGGGCTGGCGGCGTAGGCCGCTGTCCAAGTAACTGTCCGCACCCCCCTCTGCACCAAAACCGTCAATATGCGCCACATTGCAGAGGTGGAAAATGCAGCATGACAGCGGCGAACACTACGGCGGCGAACACTACAGTGGTGAACGCGGCGATCGTTTCCGATGTCGAGTTGGCTCCGGGGTCTAGCCGCGTGCTGGAGTGATAGTGCCGTCGGGGGCGATGAAGAAGGCCTGCAGAATTTCGGGGTGTCGACGGGCGAGGGCGAGTCCGCGCTTAAGGCCGAGGGCGAGCAGGGTGGTAGAGAAGCCCTCCGCGTCGATGGATTTCTCGCAGATGACGGTGACGCCGGCCACGTCGGTTTCGACGGGGCGTCCCGTGCGCGGATCGAGGATGTGGTGGTAGAAGGTGCCGTCGGGTGCGGTGAAACAGCGCTCGTAGACGCCACTCGTGACAGCCGACCCCGCAACCAGGGGCACGGCGCCGATGAGCTGGGAGGGGTCGCGCGGATCGCGGATGCCCACGCGCCAGGGGTCGCCTGTGGGCTTGGTGCCGCTCACGGCCACGTTGCCGCCGAGGTTCACGATGGTGCCCGAGAGTCCGTGGGCCTCCATGGCCGCCACGAGCGCATCGGCGATCCATCCTTTGGCGATGCCGCCGGCGTCCACGGCGGCATCGGGGTCGGCCAGCTGCGCGAAGCAGGCCTTGGACTCCGGCTCTGTCTCGAACCCGGGCACCGCCTCGGTTGCGGCATCGGCGCCGCTCTCGGCCGCTGGGGCTGCCGGCGTCTTCCACAATCTGAGCGCGTGCCAGTCGACGTGGCGCACCGCCTCGGCGAGTGCACCATCATCGGGCACCGTGCCCTCGTGAAAATTCCACAGGCGCACCGCCGGGCCTACGGTAATGTCGAAGGCGCCCTCGCTTTCCGCGCAGTAGGAAAGCGCCCTCTCGAGCAGGTCGTAGGTCAAAGGGTCGATGGCCACAGGCTGGCCGTGCGCGCTGTTGATGCGCGCGATGTCGGAGTGGGGAAGCGTGCGGCTGAACAGGCGCTCATAGCGGCGGCAGAGCGCCCGGGCCTCTTCGAAGGCCGCCTGACATGCTGCCGTCTCGCCGTAGGCCTCGATGTCGATGACGGTGTTGAAGGCCAAAAAGCGCACGCCAGCCGGTTTGCCCTCGGCGGCGTCGTGCGTCTCCAGGAATTGCTCGTCGGGAATGGGGTCGAGGCTATGTGCGTCTGTTTTACTCATGGGGGACAGTATAGCGAACTCGGCGAAGGAGAGAGGCGACGCGCGCGCCACCTGTAGTATCATGGGCGGCACGCGAACAACGAAGAGAAAGGCGCTCGATGAAGGCACTCATTCCCGCGGCGGGGCTCGGTACCCGCTTTTTGCCGGCCACCAAGGCCCAGCCCAAAGAAATGCTGCTGGTAGTGGATCGTCCGGCCATACAGTATGTGGTGGAAGAGGGTCTGGCTTCCGGCGCTGATGAGGTCGTGATCGTCAACAGCCGCGAGAAGAAGGCCATTGAGGACCACTTCACGCCGAACCCGGAGCTGGTGGCGCTTCTGCGCGAGCGCGGCAAGGACGCCTACGCCGACGCGGTGGAGTACGTCGGCAATCTGCCCGTGAGCTACGTGTACCAGGAAGAGGCGCTGGGGTTGGGGCATGCCGTGCGCTGTGCGGCGGCCAAGACCGGCGACGAGGCGTTCTACGTGCTGCTCGGCGACGTGCTCGTGCCGGGCAATGAGATGCTGCCGGCCATGAAGGCGGTTTCCGACGCCCATGGCGGCGCCAGCGTCATCGCGGTCATGCCCGTGCCCGATGACCAGGTGAGCCGCTTCGGCGTCATCGCCGGGGCCCCGGTAGCCGAGGATGTGTGGAAGGTGGACTCGCTGGTGGAAAAGCCGGCGCTAGAGGATGCGCCGTCGAATCTGGCGGTGTTCGGCCGCTACCTGCTCTCGCCCCGCGTGATGGAACTGCTGGCCGATGTGGAGCCGGGGGTGGGCGGCGAGATTCAGCTCACCGACGCGCTGGACGCGGTGCTTGCCGAGGAGGAGATGTACGCGCTTGTGGTGGATCCGGCCGACGGCTTCGACACGGGCACCGTGGAGAGCTGGCTCGAGACGAACAACGTGCTGTTCGCCCGCCGGCAGGGATAGGTGTTACCGCTGATGAGATTTCTTCTAAAATGTGAAGAATTACTTAACGATGAGCCTATGAATCCACAAGTTCACCATGGGTGCATCATAGGGAATTCAAGGGTGGCTGTTATACTGACGTCAGCAAGTGAGACAACCCCCTCCGATCACTTGCCTGCTTTGTCTCTTTAAAGCAGAAAGCGGCTCCGCGAGAGTCGCATCCCCCCTCCTTCTGGCCCGGCGGCCCCCTCCGCCGGGCCGCTTCTTTTTGTCGACGCTGCGCGGTGGCGATGCACCCCATCTTGCCCCTTGTTTCGGGCGCTGCGCGGCACAAAGGCCGCTTGACCCGAAGGCGGGGCAATCTGGGGCACCTCGCCGCCGCTCGCTGACTTCCTTGGGCGCATCTCTGGGCGGCTGCCGGTTGCGGACTCGGCCCTTCGGGCCATCGCTAGCGTTCTTTTATCGGGCGAACGATCAAAAACATTTGTTCTATTATTCTGATGGGCTCCGTGGTACCATTACGGGCTATGGATACTTTGTTTACTGCTATGGAAAATGATCGGAAGCGGGACGTGGCGCCGCTGGCGGTGCGCATGCGGCCGCGCACGCTCGACGAGGTGGTCGGGCAGGCGGAGGCTGTGGGCGAGGGCAGCTGGCTGCGCGCGGCCATCGAGAACGACACGTTAAGCTCCGTCATCCTCTTCGGGCCGGCGGGCACGGGCAAGACGTCGCTCGCTCACGTCATCGCGGAGTCGACCCGCGCCACCTTCGTGGAGGTATCAGCCATCGGGGGCACCGTGTCCGACTTGCGCCGGGAAATCGATGCGGCGGAGAAGCGGCTCGTCATGGGAGGCCTGCGCACCATCCTGTTCGTCGACGAGATTCACCGGTTCAATCGCAGCCAGCAGGATGCGCTTCTGCATGCGGTGGAAGATCGGCTCGTGGTGCTTGTGGGCGCCACCACGGAGAACCCGTTTTTCGAAGTGAACTCCGCCCTCATCTCGCGCTCGCGCATCGTGGAGCTGCATTCGCTCGCCGATGACGAGATCGCCGAGTTGGTGGGCCGTGCCGTGGCCGACGATCGGGGGCTTGCCGGCTGCTATGCTCTGGAAGATGAGGCCACTTCTGCCATCGTCACTCTGGCCGGCGGCGACGGCCGCGGGGCGCTCACGACGCTTGAGCTGGCCGCCGGCATGGTGGCTCCGGGCACGCGCGAGGCGCCGGTCGCCATCACCGAGGCCATGGTGCGGGCCGCCACGCCCCATCGGGCGCTGCCCTACGACAAGAACAAGGACATGCACTACGACATCATCTCGGCGTTCATCAAGAGCATGCGGGGCAGCGATCCGGATGCCGCCGTTTACTGGCTCGCCCGCATGATCGACGGGGGAGAGGATCCGAAGTTCATCGCCCGGCGCATGTACATCGCTGCCTCGGAGGATATCGGGAACGCCGACCCCCAGGCCCTGCTCGTGGCCGAGGCCGCCTTCCGGGCTGCCGAGGTCATCGGCTACCCGGAGTGCCGCATCAACCTGGCCCAGGCCGCCATTTACTTGGCGCTGGCGCCGAAGTCCAACAGCGCCGAGGCCGCGATCGATGCGGCGCTGCGCGAAGTGCGCAACGGCCCGGTGCGCAAGGTTCCCGATTACCTGCGCGATCGTCATCGCCCCGGCTCGGAAAACTACGGCGAGTACAAGTACCCCCACAGCTACCCGGCCGGCTGGGTCGATCAGCGCTATCTGCCCGAGGGCCTTGAGCGCGGCTGTTTCTACCAACCCGGCGAGCGCGGCTGGGAGGCTTACCGCACCGACGCCGCTGCCCGCGACCGTCAGGGGAGTTGAGTCGCGGCTCGGGGTGTTGCGTCCGCCGCGGTGCGGGCACTGCGCAGCGAGCCAGGCATCGTGCTGGGGCGACGTTCGGTCGAGGCCGCCCCAGCACGGGCGCTGCCGGCGATGTCGCTCGCGTGTGACACGATGTCAACTTCCGTTTACGGAATGGCTACCATGCGGACGCGTTCCGTGGAGGCCCTGCGCAACTTAATTAGAATGACTCCAGTAATGGTATAGTCAGGTCTTCGGAATTATAAGGAGGCTCATCATGGATTTCGCAGGGATCGTGGACATCGCGCTGCCCGTCATCTACGTGCTCGTCGGCGCGGTGCTCGTATGGTTCGTCGTGGAATTGGCGCTCACCATCCGCTCGACGCGCTCGACCATCGACGACGCCCATAAGGAGCTCACCCCCACGCTGAAGAACGTGGAGAAGATCACCGCTCAGGTCGACCCCCTCATCGCCCATGTGGATGCCCTGGTAACTGACCAGATCGACCCGCTGCTGACCCGCGTGAACGAGATCGCCGAGGAGGCCAAGCCCGCCGTGGGCCGCGTCGATCCGCTGGTGGAGCGTCTGTCGCTCACGGTGGACGCGGCGAATTTGGAACTCATGCGTGTCGACCAGATTCTGGAAGACGTGACCCAGATCACCGATTCCGTCTCGAAGGCCGCCGGTGCCGTGGATACCGTGACGAGCGCTCCGATCGATTTGGTGAACTCGCTCACGGGCAAGTTGCGCAGCAAGTTCAAGCCGCGCTACGCCTCTGACGAGTCCGTGAGCTTGGGAGCCGCTGCCGACGCCAGCGCTGCCGCGAAGGCCGGCCGCGCGCCCGAGCGCGGGGCGACCGTTGCCGACGCCGTCTCGGCCATGGGGGATGCCGCCCGCGCCGTCGTTGCCGAGGGCAAAGACCGCCGCGCCGCTGTCAAGGCCGCCAACGCGGTCAGCCAACAGCGCGCCCACGATTTCGAAGACCAGCTCTCCGGCACCGCCGGCACCATCGCCGATGCGGCCGTGGCCAACGCCAACGCCGACACCGACACCGACGCGCCGACCGCGTCTGCGACGGCCCCTGCCGACCCCGCAGCCGCTGCCTCGCCGGCCGTCTCTCCCAACGCCGCCGCGGCTCAGGCCAAGCCGGCCCCCGTGGGGAACAGCCCCTACACCGTTCAGTAGCTTGCACCTGAGGAGATTCCCATGAGCACCGACGCGTCTCAATCGCAGGGAGGAGCCGACGCGCCCGCTTCCGTCAACAACCCGCGCAGCGCGGCCGCCGCGGCCACCGCTGCCGCCAACGCCATCTCGCGCACCAAGCAGGCCCGCGCCCGCACGCGCTTCTTCGACCTGTGGGCCGTGGTGGCGGCCATCCTGCTTTTGGCGGCGATCGTCTACCTGCTGAACATCCTGTCGGTGCCCGTGGCCATCCTCATCTGGACCGTCATCATCGTCTTCTGTCTGCGCGGCATTGTCAACGGTCTGGAGAAGCACCACGTCAACCGCGGTTTGGGCACCACGATCGCCTACATTATCATGGCGCTCGTGCTCGCTCTTGTCGGCTTCCTTCTGTTCTCGCCTATGTTCGGCCTGAACGCCCAGTTCAACGACTTGGTCAGCAACCTGCCCCACTATGTGGACGCGGTCATCGCTTGGGGCAACGACCTGTATGCCCGCTACGCCCCGATGCTCGAGGACGAAACGGTGAAGAACGTCATCAGCGAGGTGCAGAAGTCGGCCGCATCCTGGGCCTCCTCCATCGCCCAGGGCAGCGCCAACGGCATCGTGGCCTTCTCCACGACGCTGGCCAACGGCCTTATGGCCTTGGGCTTCGCGCTCGTCATCGCCTTCTGGATTCTCATGGAGCTACCGGCCATGGGCCGCGAGACGCGCCGGCTCATCGGCCCCAAGCACGCCGAGGATGCCGAGTTCTTCCACGCCACCTTCACTCGCGTCATGGGCGGCTACATCAAGGGAACGCTTCTGCAGTGCGCTGTCATCGGCGTGGGCTGCGGCATTCTGTTCCAGGTCGTCGGCGTGCCCAACGCGGCCGTGCTCGGCCTCATCACCGGTGTGATGAACATCATCCCCATCATCGGCCCCTGGCTCGGCGGCGCGCTGGCGGCCATCGCGGCAGTCTTCGTGAGCCCGTTGGTGGCGCTTATCGCCTTGGCCGGCACGGTGGTTATCCAGCAGCTCGTCTACACCTTCGTTTCGCCTAAGATCATGGCGAACTCCGTGGACATCCACCCGGCCCTCACCCTCATGGCCTTGATGGTGGGCTCGGCCCTCGGCGGCGCTATGAGCGGTCTTATGGGGTCGCTCGTGGGCATGCTCGCCTCTATCCCGCTGGTGGCCGTGGCCAAATCGGTGTTCGTCTACTACTTCGAGAAGAAGACGGGCCGGCACCTGGTGGCCGAGGACGGCGTGTTCTTCAAGGGCGTTCCGTCGGACAACGAGGAAGTGAACCCGCTGTCGGACGCCACATCGCCGGGCGTCACCACCGGCTCCATGAAGCCCATCAAGCTGGACGACGCGACGCTGTTCGGCCGCAAGTTGCCGAAGCTGCGCTCGCAGGCCCATGGGAAGGTGACGGCGCGCCATTCCCATGATGACACGTCGTCTTCCAAAAAGTAGCGCGCAAGGAGCGCTATAATCTGCTGCAACTGTTTTCGTTGACCGTAAAGGACGGATAGAACACCTATGCGTTACATGACCACCGCTGAGATTCGCGAGAAGTACCTGAACTACTTCCAGGAGAAGGGCTGCAAGCTCGTGCCCTCCTCCTCGCTCATTCCCGACGACCCGTCGCTTCTTCTGACGAGCGCCGGCATGGTGCAGTTCAAGCCCTACTTCCTGCAGCAGAAGCAGCTGGAAGCGCCCTATATCGGCACCACCTCCGTGCAGAAGTGCGTGCGCACCAACGACATCGACATCATCGGCACCACGGGACGTCATCTGAGCTTCTTCGAGATGCTCGGCAACTTCTCCTTCGGCGCGTACTTCAAGGAGGAGATGTGCGCCTGGGCCTACGACTTCTCCGTGAACGTGCTGGGGCTGCCGCCGGAGCGGCTGTACTTCACGGTGTTCGAGGACGACGACGAGACCATCGAGATTTGGAAGAACCTGGGCGTGCCCGAGGACCACATCTCGCGCCTCGGCGAGGACGACAACTTCTGGCGCGCCGGCCCCACCGGCCCCTGCGGCCCCTGCTCGGAGATCTACTACGACCAGGGGCCCGAGTTCGGTTGCGGCAGCCCCGACTGCGCGCCGGGCTGCGACTGCGACCGTTTCCTGGAGTACTGGAACTGCGTGTTCACCCAGTACGACGGCCAGGAGGACGGCACCTTGGCGCCCCTTCCCAAGAAGAACATCGACACGGGCATGGGACTCGAGCGCATGGCCGCCATCATGCAGGGCGTGCAGTCCAACTACGAGACCGACGTGCTGCGCAGCCTGGTGGCCGTGGGCGAGCGTCTGGCCGGCGTGACCTACGGCGAGGATGCCGAGTGCGACCTGGCCCTGCGCATCATCGCCGACCACTCCCGCTCGGTCACCTTCATGATCGCCGACGGCATCCTGCCGGGCAACGAGGGCCGCGGCTACGTGCTGCGCCGTCTGCTGCGCCGCGCCATCATGAAAGCCCAGCTCATCGGCATTGAGGGGCACTTCCTCAACGAGTACGTGGACGAGATCGTGCGGCTCATGGGAGATGTGTACCCCGAGATCGTGGAGAACCGCGAGCTGGAGCGCGGCCTCATCATGGCCGAGGAGGACCGCTTCGGCGCCACGCTGCGCCAGGGCCAGGCCTACCTGGAGGAGGCCCTCGGCAAGCTTGAGGGCGACGTGCTCTCCGGCGAGGAGGCCTTCACCCTGCACGACACCTACGGCTTCCCCGTGGAAGTGACCCAGGAGATCGCGGAAGGCCGCGGCGTGAAAGTGGACATGGAGGCCTTCGAGGCCGCCATGGAGGCCCAGCGCGAGCGTGCCCGCGCCGCCGGCGCCAAGGACGCCGAGGCGGCCTGGTCCACCTACGGCGGCATCTACAGCGATCTTTTGAACGAGCTCGGCCCCACGGAGTTCATCGGCTACGACGCCACCGCCGCCGAGACGCGCGTGCTGGCCGTCGTCGTCGATGGCGAGCGCGTGGGCACCCTGGCGCCGGGGCAGACCGGTGAGGTGGTGCTGGCCGCCACGCCCTTCTACGCCGAGATGGGCGGAGAAGTGGGGGATACGGGCGTCATCGAGAACGGCGAGGGACGCCTTTACGTGCTGGACACGAAGGCTCCCGAGAAGGGCCTGTTCGTGCACGCGGTGCGCGCCGAGGAGGCGGGGCTCGCCGAGGGCGATACCGTTGTGGCTCGCGTGGATGCGAACCGCCGCGCCGCCATCGAGCGCAACCACACCGCCACCCACATCCTGCACGCCGCGCTGCGCCGCGTGCTCGGTGACCACGTGAAGCAGGCCGGCTCCTACGTGGGCCCCGACCGCCTGCGCTTCGACTTCACCCACTTCGAGGCGTGCACGCCCGAGCAGCTGGCCGAGGTGGAGCGCGAGGCCAACGAGCACATCATGAGCGCCACGCCCACCACCATTTACGAGACGTCGTTGGAAGAGGCCCGCGCCGCCGGGGTCACGGGCTTGTTCGGCGAGAAGTACGGCGAGGTCGTGCGCGTGGTGGAGGCGGGCGACCTTTCCCGCGAGCTGTGCGGAGGCTGCCATGTGAACAACACCGCCGAGATCGGCTTTTTGAAGATCACGAGCGAGTCGTCGGTGGGCGCCAACGTGCGCCGCATCGAGGCCGTGACGAGCTACGGCGCGCTCGCCTACGTGAACAAGGTGGAGGCCGAGCTGAAGGAGGCCGCGGCCACGCTGCGCGTGCCGCCCTTCGACGTGTCCGAGCGCGTGGCGGCCGACCAGAAGGCCCTGAAGGAGATGCGCACCAAGGCCAAGCGCGCCAAGGACATGGTGAGCGACGACATGTTCTCGACGCTGCTCTCCCAGGTTCAGCTGGCGCCGGCGGGGTACCCCGTCATCATCGCGCGCACCGAGGTCCGCGACGGCGGCCAGATGCGCAATATGTGGGACGTCGTGCGCAGCCGCATGGACGCGCCCGGCGCCATGGTGGTGGCCGGGGTGAACGACGGCAAGCCCGTGCTCATGGCCGCCGGCACCGACGAGGCCGTGGCCGCCGGATTCGATGCCGGCGCCATCATCCGCGCCATGGGCCCGGCCATCCAGGGCGGTGGCGGCGGCAAGCCCACCATGGCCCAGGCCGGCGGCAAGAACCCCGACGGCATCGATGAGGCCCTGGAGATCGCCTGCAACATGATCCTGTAGCGGCGCGGAGGGGCGCGACTGCATGAGGGGCGCGGCATTGCCTCGCCCCTCTTTTGCGTTTCGGAACATACAAGCCGTGCATTGCTTGAGAGAATCTCATTGAATGCTGATCGTGTCGGTATAAATGTCGGTATAAATGTCGGTATAACCGCGCCGCTTCCAGATGCGTTGCTCCGACTGATGCTAACGCTGTGATAAAAGCGTTAGCTATAATGAAATGATCTGTGCACCATTCGAAAGGGAACGGAATGAACAAGCAACAGCTCGCCGCGAAAATCTGGGAATCGGCCAACCGCATGCGGGGCAAGGTGGATGCGAGCGAGTACAAGGATTTCATTCTGGGCTTCATCTTCTACAAGTACCTCTCCGAGAAGGAGGAGCAGTTCTTCCTGGGCGAGGGTATGACGGCCGCTGATATGGAGCAGCTGGTGGAAGAGGACGAGGAGACCGTAGGCTATGCTCAGAATCATCTGGGCTATTTCATCTCCTATCAGAACCTGTTCTCCACTTGGGTCCAGGCCGGCAATGATTTCGCTGTGTCGCAGGTGTACGAGGCACTCTCGGCCTTCAGCCGCCTTGTGAGCCCCCTTTACAAAAACGTGTTCGACGGCATCTTCATCACGCTACAGACGGGACTGAGCAAGCTCGGCGACAATACAGGGTCGCAGACGAAAGCCGTGCGCGATCTCGTCCATCTCATTCAGACCATCCCTATGAGCACGCACCAAGATTACGATGTGCTGGGCTACATCTACGAGGAACTCATCTCGAAGTTCGCCTCTAACGCCGGCAAGAAAGCCGGCGAGTTCTACACCCCCCACGAGGTGTCGGTGCTCATGGCGGATATCGTCGCTCATCATTTGCGGAGCCAGGACACGATTCGTATCTACGACCCCACGAGCGGCTCTGGTTCGCTGCTCATCACCATCGGCGATGCGGTGAAGCGTCGCATGGGGGATGCGGACGGCATCGCCTACTACGCCCAGGAGCTCAATCAGTCCACCTACAACCTCACGCGCATGAACCTCGTCATGCGGGGCATCAAGCCGTCTAACATTACGGTGCGCAACGGCGATACTTTGGAAGAAGACTGGCCCTACTTCGACGATTCGGATCCATCGGGCACCTACGACCCGCTCTACGTGGACGCGGTGGTTTCCAATCCGCCCTACTCGCAGCGGTGGGAGCCGGAGGGCAAGGAGAACGACATCCGATTCGCCTATGGCGTCGCCCCTCGCTCGAAGGCGGACTACGCGTTTCTGCTGCATGACCTGTACCATCTGAAGCCCTCCGGCATCATGTGCATCGTCTTGCCCCACGGCGTCCTGTTCCGAGGGGGAGAGGAGGGAGCGATCCGTCGCAACCTCATCGAGAACGACAAGATCGCCGCCATCATCGGGCTACCGGCCAACATCTTCTTCGGAACGGGCATCCCCACCATCATCATGGTGTTACGTCAGAAGCGCGACGAGAGCGACGTGCTCATCGTCGACGCCTCGAAGGACTTCGAGAAAGTGGGGAAGAACAACCAGCTGCGCTCCTCGGATATCCGCCGCATTGTCGATACGGTTACGGCTCGTCGGACGATCGAGGGCTACTCGCGCCTTGTGGGAAAGGACGAGATACGCGCCAACGATTACAACTTGAATATCCCGCGCTACGTGGATTCCTCTGAGCCTACGGAAACGTGGGACTTGTATGCGTCGATGTTCGGCGGCATTCCGGTTCAGGAAATTGACGCCCTAAGCAAGTATTGGGAGGCGCTTCCCGGCCTTCGTGAGGCGCTGTTTACGGCCAACAATGGCCATTGCGCTCGGATGGCGTGCGAGGACGTAGCCGATGCAATTCAGGGGAATGAGGCGGTCGAAGGCTACGTTGCCCGCTACCACGCAGAGTTCTCTGGGTTGCGCCGTCAGCTCGTGGCGACGCTCATCGGCAACTGGGAACAGGTGGATGCGCCGAGCGCGGAGGCCGCGGTGGCCGACGAGGTGTTCAAGCTCGTGGAACCGTTTACTCTGGTTGATAAATATGACGCTTATCAGGCGCTTGATGATGCTTGGGGCGTTATTGCCGCCGATTTGGAAATGCTGCAAACGGAAGGTTTCGACGCTGCGAGGAAGGTCGATCCGGAATACGTCATCAAGAAGAAGAGCGGCAAAGACGTTGAGGTGCAGGACGGATGGAAGGGCCATATCCTGCCGTTCTCTCTTGTACAAGACGCGCTCTTGAGTGTGGAAGCCGAGCAGTTGCGCGATTTGCAGGATGAGATGAGCCACTTGAATGGCGAGTGCGAGAGCTTGCAAGAGGAGCTGCCCTGCGAGGACGCCGAAGAGGGCGATGCTGACGATTCGTGCGATTTGACCGAGGAGGAAATCGCGGCGAAGCGGAATGAGCTCGCGGCCCTCCAGAAGAAGCTAAAGAGCTTGAAGAAGGATACCAAAGCTCAGGAGTCGGCCCTCGAAGAGAAGACCAGCGAGACCATTGAGGCGCTGACCGACGAGCAGGTGTACGAGCTGCTCGAGGCCAAATGGGTAGAGCCCCTCATGGATGATCTGAACGCGCTGCCGCAAGTGTCTATTGAGGGTCTTATCAAGAAAGTGAACGCGCTGGAAGAGAAATACAAAGACACCTATGCCGATGTGGCAGAGCAGATCAGCGAAGCCGAAAGAGAGCTGGATGCAATGCTCGGCCAGCTTGTGGGTGACGAGTTCGACATGCTCGGCATCGCGGAACTGCGTAAGCTTTTGGGCGGTGAGTAACATGGAAGAGCAGCGTAAGTCCGAAAACGCCCTCGTCCCCGCCCTCCGCTTCGAAGGATTCAGCGACCCTTGGGAACAGCGTAAGGTTGGAGACTATCTGGTTGAAAGTCGCGAGAGAGGCTCTTCTGGCGATGTGGCGAAAAAGCTTACTGTTAAGCTTTGGGGAAAAGGCGTAACAGAGAAAGCTGAGATTTCAGGCAGTGCGCATACCCAATATTATGTTCGGCATGCAGGTCAGTTCATCTACAGCAAATTAGATTTTCTTAACGCTGCATTTGGAGTTATCCCAGATAACCTAGACGAATATGAATCCACGGCTGACCTGCCCGCATTCGATGTATCTAATCTTGACGCTCGATTCTTGCTTCTGAAGGCAACGCAAAGGTCTTTCTACTTACGATATGGCACGATTGCGGATGGAAGCCGCAAGGCAAAGCGCATTCACTCGGAAGCGTTCCTTGCTATGCCACTGTTCGTTCCAGATTATATAGAGCAAACAAGAATCGCGACCCTCTTCGCCAGGCTCGACTCGCTCATCGCCCTTCATCAGCGTAAGCATGAGAAGCTGAAAACGGTAAAACAATCACTGCTTGAGAAGATGTTCCCCAAAGAAGGCGAGGATGTGCCCGAGATCCGTTTCGAAGGTTTTACTGATCCTTGGGAACAGCGTAAGCTGGGGGAGATTTGCGAAGGATTGTCATATGGCGTGGGTGCCGCTGCCGTACCCTTTGATGGTGCGACTCGATATCTGAGAATTACAGATATCGATGACGAGACTCACCAGTTCCTTGAAGATGATTTGTCTTCCCCCGATCCCAGCTTTTCACTTTCGGATACGGACTATCTGCGACCTGGCGAGATTGTATTTGCTCGAACGGGGGCAAGTGTTGGAAAAACATATTTGAACAGGGATGATGCTGGGGATATCGTCTTTGCTGGGTTCTTGATCCGTGCTGTTCTTCAAGAGGGAAATAATCCCGAGTTTGTCTACCAGCAGACACTGTCGGAATCATACAAGAATTACGTTGCAATAACTTCTCAGAGATCTGGGCAGCCCGGGGTCAACGCGCAAGAGTATTCCGAATGGATTTTATGGATATGCGACAAAGACGAACAAGCTCGCATCGGTGCCCTCTTCCAGAAGTTCGACTCGCTCATCGCCCTTCATCAGCGTGAGTTGGATATTCTTAAAAACCTTAAGCAAGCGTTACTTGAAAAGATGTTTGTCTAGGAGCTGCCATGACTCTAAAAAACAAGCTGGGCATCCATAACGCTGTAGAGCTTTCTCGCCAAGAGGAACGACTGTCGAAGCAGCGGGCATTGGAGTTGTTTGATGAAGGGCTGCTCGACACCTTCGAGATAGGAACTTTTGCAGGCTTGCAAGCGATTCACGCCCATCTCTTTTGCGATGTTTACGACTTTGCAGGAGATGTGAGAACCGGCAATATCGCCAAGGGGAGCTTTCGGTTCGCTCCTTCTCTCTATTTGGATGCTGCGCTTGAAAGCATTAGCGCCATGCCGCAAAGCACCTTCGATGAGATCATCGAAAAGTACGTTGAAATGAATGTGGCGCATCCTTTTTGGGAAGGCAATGGTCGAAGTATGCGAATTTGGCTCGATGCCATGCTTCGCCAAGAGCTGGGTGTCGTAATCGACTGGAGCCAGGTCGACAAAGAGGACTATCTGCTTGCCATGGAACGCAGTCCCGTGCGAGATAGGGAGATCAAGGCTCTTCTCAATGCGGCATTGACCGACAAAGCCGCTGATCGCGAGGTGTTCATGAAGGGCATTGACGCGAGCTATCGCTACGAGGGACTCGAAGAGTACGAGACGGGGAACCTGCCCGAGGATGACGAGGATTAGCTCATGGTTTTCGATACAGAGGCGGCATTCGAGGAAGCGGTTATCGAGAAGCTGAAGGCCTACGGCTGGGACGATGCGGGCGGAGTGTTGAAATATCCGACCGAGCAGCAGCTGCTGGACAACTGGGCGGCCATCCTCTTCGAGAACAACAAGCATCGCGATTGCCTGAACGGCGCGCCCCTGACGCCTACCGAGATGCAGCAGATTGTCGAGAAGATTCGGGCGAAGCGTACTCCGGTGGCCATCAACGAGCTGATCAACGGCAAGGAGATCGTCATTACGCGCGATAACGCCAACGACGGGTTGCACGTCGGTCAGGAAGTGGCCCTCAAGATATTCCATCGCGACGAGATCGCCGGCGGCCAAAGCCGCTATCAGATCGCCCAGCAGCCGGCGTTTCCCTCGAAGTCGAAGCTGGGCCACGACCGTCGCGGCGACCTCATGCTGCTCATAAACGGCATGCCCCTATTTCATATCGAGCTGAAGAAGAGCGGCGTGCCGGTATCGGAGGCCATCGGGCAGATTCGCAAGTACGCCGCCGAAGGCGTGTTCGAAGGACTGTTCTCGCTGGTGCAGATCTTCGTCGCCATGAACCCCGATGAGACGAAGTACTTCGCCAACCCGGGTCCCGATGGCGCTTTCAACGAGAAGTTCCAATTCCATTGGGCCGACTTCAACAACAACCCCATCAACCAGTGGAGCGATGTGGTGAAGCACCTGCTGAGCATACCCATGGCCCATCAGCTCATCGGCTACTACACGGTGGCCGACAGCTCCGACGGCGTGCTGAAGGTGATGCGCAGCTACCAGTACTATGCAGCCAGCCGCATCTCCGACCGCGTGACGGTGATCGACCGCGACAAACTGTGGGGAACCAAGGGCCTGAAAGGCGGCTTCGTCTGGCACACCACGGGCAGCGGCAAGACCATGACCAGCTTCAAGTGTGCCCAGCTCATCGCCAACTCCAAGGACGCCGACAAGGTGGTGTTCCTGGTCGATCGCATCGAGCTGGGCACCCAGTCGCTGGAGCAGTACCGCTCCTTCGCCAACGATTCCGAGACCGTTCAGAAAACGGAGAGTACCGATGTCCTGAAGGCGAAGCTGAAGAGCAGCGATCCCTCCGATACGCTCATCGTCACGTCCATTCAGAAGATGGGCAACATCGACGAGGATGCCATGAGCGCCCGCGACCTGGAGGCGATTCGCAAGAAGCGCATCGTGTTCATTGTGGACGAGTGCCATCGCTCGACGTTCGGCAAGAACATGGAGACCATCAAGCGGGTGTTTCCTGGGGCGCTGATGTTCGGTTTCACCGGCACGCCCATTCACGAGGAGAACCGCAAGAAGCTGAGCACCACCACCGACGTGTTCGGCGACGAGTTGCACCGCTATAGCATCGCCGACGGCATCCGCGACGGCAATGTGCTCGGCTTCGACACGTGCCCAGTGGCCACCTACCCCGAGTTCGATCTGCGCCAGGCCGTGGCCCTGGATGAGGCCAAGGCGAAATCTGTGGAAGAGGTAATGGGCGACCCGCGCCGCGAGCGCGTGTACTATCAGATCATGGAAGAGATGCCCATGGCCCCCTTCCTCGACGAGATGGGCAACCGCTGCCACGGCGTTGAGAGCCTAGTGCCGGAAAGCCAGTACGGCACGGCTGACCAGCGCGACGTGACCGAGCATCAGCGACAGGTGGTGGCCGACATCGTGAAGCACTGGCCCACCTTGAGCCGCTTCGGCAAGTTCCACGCGATTTTCGCCACCCATTCCATCCCCGAGGCGCTCGATTACTACCATCTGTTCAAGGAGACGACGCCCGAATTGATGACGACGGTGCTCGTGGATCCTTCGATCGACAACGAGCAGGAGAAGATCGACCGGTCGCTTATCAAGGAGGAGGCACTTGAGGAGGTCATTGCCGACTACAACGAGCGTT
>ENA-OUPA01000881-OUPA01000881.1-human-gut-metagenome-genome-assembly--contig:-NODE-881-length-15721-cov-4.30952_pt1 | contig 15721 bp, 23 predicted proteins | sample MGYA00237939_ERZ548770 | MGnify/ENA primary metagenome ERZ548770 (study PRJEB26490, sample SAMN05356877) | human gut metagenome | biome: terrestrial biome; feature: human-associated habitat; material...
CACCTCTCTATTCGTCGGCAGCGTCAGATGTGTATAAGAGACAGCAATTAAGGGTATCAGTAAGAAAAAACTTGAAAAAATAAAATCATCTTACATTGAAAATAAGGGAGCAAGACAAATTGTTTCGTTTCTGTTGAAATATGGAATTTCACCGAAGCTGTCTACGAAACTTTATAAGGTATTTGGAGGTTCTGCTTTGGAAAGAGTAAAGGAAAATCCTTATATCCTTTGTCAGGTTCACGGGTTGACATTTCTTGATGCCGACCGTGTAGCAAAGGATTTGAAATTTGATATGAATTCCTCTGCCAGAACAGAAGCATGTATGATGTATGTATTACAAAAGAATGAATATGATGGAGAGATCCGTGGAAGTACAGCTATGGAGTTGCAGCATTTTGGTAATGAAGTATATTCCATAATTGGATCGGATGTATCGAAAAATACAATTAATGAGGAAACATGTTTTCTGATTAAGGCACATAAGCTTCGAGTACGCCGGATAGAAGAAAAACAGTACATTTTTTCGCAGCATGCATTTCAAAGAGAATATGATATAGCAGAAAATATAATACGGATCAGAGACGAAGCAAAGAAAACTTCCATTGATGAAGTAATAGTGCTAAAGCATCTAAAAGCCTTAGAAATTCATTATGGTATTGCTTTGGATGATATACAGAAAACCGCAGTAGTCGAAGCGATATTAAATAATATTGTTGTGATAACGGGCAGTCCAGGAACAGGAAAAACGATTGATACCAGGTTTATCAATGAATGCTATAAAAGCCTTTTCCCGAAAAATGGTAGGATTTTTTTAGCTCCGACGGGAAGAGCAGCAAGAAAAATAACAGAGGCAACCGGCGAAGAGGCATATACGGTCCATTCATATCTGCACATATATGACGAAGATCCTATGCCAGAGGATAAAATAGAAATATCAGATTCGCTGGTATTGATTGATGAATCATCGATGATAGATGTAAATGTTGCGCATACTCTTTTTGATGCAATAGGAAACGGATGCACGGTTGTTATTGTAGGGGATATTGATCAGCTGCCGAGTGTTGGACCGGGGGCGGTGTTAAGGGATATCATTGAAAGTGATGTAATTCCGGTAATACGGCTGCAGAAAATATACAGGCAGGATGAAGATGCTGAAATATGTATAAATGCGAAGAAAATAAAAGAAGGAAATACGGACATCAGAGAAGGAAAAGATTTTCATTTTATTGAATGTTCCAGGATGGAAGATATAAAAAATGCCATGGCAGTTCAATATGTAAAAGATGTAGATAAATACGGATTAGGAAATGTTTTTTGCCTCTGTCCATATATTGAGCATGTAGCAGGTGTTAATGACATGAACAAATGCCTGCAGGATCTGATCAATCCGTTAAAGGAAAATGAAAAACATGTTCTTGCAGGATCACTTGATTTTCGTATTGGAGATATTGTAATGCATCAAAAGCGAAACACAGAATTGGCATCGAATGGAGATTTGGGAGTCATTACAGATATTATATGGGACGATGAAGAGTATACCATAATCGTGTCCATGAATGGCAGAGAACTTTCTTATGACAAAGACAATATTCAGTATCTTACTTTGGCTTATGCAATGAGCATACACAAGTCACAGGGATCTGAAGCTAAAGCTGTTGTAGCTTGTTATTCTTCTTATCATGTTGGTATGATATATATGAACATTCCATATGTTGCTGTTTCCAGAGGTAAAAAGAATGTTTCAATTTTTGGAGAGAAAGCGACTCTGAAAGAAGCAATTATCAATGGGTGTGGTGCGCGGCGGATTACCCTTTTAGGATATGAATTAGCATTTTTAGGTGGAAAATTTGTCGCAGCATAATAAAGTATGAAGCATAGTTAACTCCGGGAAATAGTAGGTGGTCCATTTTCTAAGGTCAATGGGCTGCCTGCTGTTTTATGCAAAATCCATTCTGTTCTAAATTAGTGGCGAAAAACCTACAGGCTTGCCTGTGAGAGTAGTGTTCCAGTTCAGCCTCATTGAAAAGATTTAACTGGGTAGGTGTAGTTATTGTAAATCATAATTGGGTAGATAAAAACGAAAAGCTATGTGAAGCGATGGCAAGTGGTAGTCGATTTATCACTCTAAAACGCCCTAAAATCCAATATTTTAGAAAGACAAAATAAAATCAAGGTATAAAATTATGAAGTATCAATCCCACAATTACAAGAGATATTAGAAAAAGGAATGCTGTAATATTTAAGAATGAAAAGAGGAAAAACAAATGAATAGAAACTCTGATTTGGCATCGAAAATATATGCTATTTTTATAGCCGTAATTAAATGTTTTATTTTAGCTTGTGGCATATCTTTATTATTATTTTTCTTTTATGATAATGAGTTGGAATTTACAAAAGATAATATCAAATGTGTAGTGGGTTCAATACATGCATTATTATTGGCAGTGGCAGGAGTATTGAATTTGCTTAGTGCAAAAATGTGGAGCGTTGAACATTCTTCCACTACCGCTAGTGATGTTATAAAGCCATTTGGAAAAGCTATAATAAGCAATAAAGAAAAAACACATGAATATACAAGAAGGGTGGTTACTGTTCATGAAGCGGGTCATGCAGTAATGGCTTATTTAAGAAACGCAGATACAATCGTTGTGACAGCTTCTCTTTGCAAACCAAATGTGGCAACAGGATATGATACATTTGGGAATGTAGAAGATGTGAAAAGCATGATACTTGTTAAATACGCAGGGGCAATAGCAGAAGAATTAATATTTGGGTATTATCATATGGGTAGTTTTCTTGGAGATAATTCAGATTTTAAAAGTGCAACGGAATTGATTAAAGGTTATATTACTATGATTAATTCAGAGATGAGCAAAACACTATTAGATAAGGAATTGGAATCTCAACTTATAGATATATCAAAAGCTTTTTACCAAGAAAGCAAGGAACTGCTTAGTTCAAATATAAAATTAGTTGAGCATTTATCTAGTGTATTAACAGATAGGGAAGAATTAACCACAGAAGAAGTGGTTGCAATAATAAATGATTTTAAAGACAAGGAAGAGAATACTAATCCCACAAATTCGTAACATTCTGCAAAATGTGGAATTTTAAAATATCCCACAGTAAAATTCGAATAGCCAGCATTGCAATATTGCAAATTTTTTGTGTTTATGATAAAATAAATATGTCAATAAATTAAAAAAATAAATCGTTAAAGCCTTGTATAGTATTATTACATGGCTTTTTATAGTGTGATCGCTTTCAGAGCGGTCTTTTTTTATGCCCTTTTTGGGATTTATATAGATTCTTCAATCTAAATAACGCTGAATCAGCAGCGATTACATATTAAATAAATACATAAAAATGGAGGAATGAAAATGAATTATGAAGAAGCAAAACAAAGGAGTGACTACAAATTTTCTGTTAATATTCCGGAATATTTGTTAGCTGAACTAAAAGCAGACTGGTTAAATAGTTTTTGCGAAAATGGAGACCCAGAAAGAGGTGCTGCAGTACTTGAAATCGGATATGTTGACATTGAGTTGAACATATTCGCAGAAAATCAGGTGGCAAGGATGTCGGATTCGGAAAATCATCGTCCAGTATTAAATTATTTCTGCTGTATCAAACACGGGGATAAGGATGATGATTGGGAATCAGATGATTATATCTGTGAGACGTCTGTCAACTGGAATGACAGTGGATGGAGATATCAGCTTGAACATGACATGCTTGAAAAACTTGATCAGTACGTCAAAAGAAAGGGTTATTCCTACGATAATCCGAATTAATAGAAAGGAAAGAGAACATGGACAAATTAAAAAAAAATAAAGAAGTAAATATCGTTGCAAAGGAATATGGACGAGTTAATGTAACCGTCCCAATTAATGCAACAGATGAAGAAACTGAAGAGGCTGCAATCCAGGCAGAGTCAGAAGGGATGGCGAGTTTTTTTAAAAGGGAAATAACTGTTTTGGGAAATAACTCTATACAGGAAAGTATAAAACAGTTCACTGTTGGAAAAACAGTGTATACACTGTCAAAAGCACCTGGTGGACAGTATTGTTTATCCGGAGGCGGCGAAAGCGAGAGTGGAAATGCTGAAGACATCATGATTAAAATTGTAAATGTGTTCGCGCAAAAAGAAGACGAGATATACCGTCAAGTCAAGTGCAGATATGTTGCAAATGATGCTGCGGACAGGATGAAAGAAAGAGGTATCGTTGATCCGAACGGCTCAATCAAATATGCAGTTGCCGAACGTTATGTATTAGATGGCGATTATGACTGCAATTTAGATTATTGGACTAATATTGACGATTTAATCGATCAAATGTTGGAAATATCTATGGAATAATCCAAATTCGAAAGGATAAATTATGAAGAGATTAAGTGACAAAAAATTTATTGAAATGAAACCAGATATGGATAAAGTGGTTGCCATCCGCATCAAAAATGGTAATTTTTATTTTATCGGTTGGATGGAAGAAGCAGAACAGTATTCTATTCAGATAGCTGATGATATAAATGAATGTATGCTGGATAGAAGTGAATTGATCGTAAACGGCAATGTTTATGAAGCAATTACTCATTGTAACGGGTATGACAATTTGCGGTATGTCTGGGAAAAGGATAGTACTGGAAACCTTATTAATACAGATGATAGGAAATATGATAATGCATATCAAAGATTCCTTTCGTTTGTGAAATGTTATGAAAGAAACGGAGTAGCGAGTGAAAATGATCACGATATCTTACTTATTTCTGAAGATGAAATAAGTAATTTTAGTGATTTACTCAGGGATGGCGATTATGTATGGATCGTAGAAAGTGTGGATGCATGAAAACGTATCAGACGAATGCTGTTTGCCCTAAATGTGGCAAACAGCTATTGACAACGGATATTCCGGCATATGCGTTTGTATGTCCGGATTGTGACGAGAACTTTTATGGAATTGAGATTATGGATTATTTCGGAGATGAGTTCGAAATATCGGCAGAATGTACGAAGGATGTATTTTCTGAAAATCTTGACAAATTAAAAAATTTGCTGCCAGATCATTTAATGAATTTCATCGGCTATGACGAGGAAGTACATATGGTTGATTTTGGATTCTCAAGAATTTTAAGCAGCAATGAAGTGTTACCGTTTGTTAATGCTTTGGAATCAATATTAAATCCGAAGATGGTTAATAAAAAAACTGATTTAGTTCAAAGAAAGGAGTAATGACAGAAGCCTTGGTAGACCAAGGTTGACCGCTAACGGTGTGATTAATAGCGAGAACAAAAAGGATGAACAATGCGTTTGATTGAGTAGTGGGTTTGTAATTATTCGACGAGACTGCAAGAAATCAGAGTGGTAAGCCAGATTCCTTTATCCACGGACACAGGATTATTTCTGTTAAGTGGTTGTCATGAAAAAATTAAAAATATGTTGGGTAAGTGCAGGTATCAGCAGTTTTATGGCTGGATATTTAGCTGGAGATGTAGATGAATGGATCTACATTGATATAGCAGACCAACAAGAGGACAGTATCAGATTTATTAAAGATTGTGAGAAAGCAATCGGAAAGAAAATTCAGGTACTGAAATCGAGTCAGTATAGATGCGTAGAGGATTGCGTAAGAACATTTGGTGGGTTTAGAAATCCGGTAAATGGATTCGCGCCTTGTACAAACTGGCTGAAAAAAAGAGTGCGAAAAGAGTGGGAAGCGCAGCATACGGATTATGAATTAACCTATGTTTGGGGATTTGATCTTGCTGAAAAAGGAAGAGCCGAAAGAACGGTTGAAGCGAATCCGCAAGCCAACCACGAATTTCCACTCATTGCAAAGAACCTTTCGAAAGAAGAGGTACATGGATTGTTCGAGCGGACTTTTGATTTTGCCCGACCTTTGATGTATGACCTTGGATATCCAAATAACAACTGCATTGGATGTATCAAGGGCGGTATGGGATATTGGAACCGGATTCGAAAAGATTTCCCAGAGGTATTCGAAAGTCGGGCGAAGTTGGAAAGGTTAGTCGGGCATTCCATGCTAAAAGACAAAAATGGTCCGGTATATTTGGATGAACTTGATCCTGATCGTGGAGATATGAATATTGAAATATTTCCGGATTGTGGAATTATGTGCTATTTAAGCATGAAATAATATGTAATATGTGCGGGATCACGATGTATTAACTGCAATACAAATGTGCTCCCGTACATAAATAGAAATGAAGGAGAAATGTATATGATATACGAAAATGAAAATATTCCTGCAGAGACGATTCCACATTACATGTGGATGCAGTGCGAAGATGGGTCCGGATCACTGCATAATGAGAACCAAGATATTGTTGTTGAGTATGATATGGTACTTAGGCAATATCGGATGTATATTGGCCGTAATCAGAACTGGAGAGATATACCAGGCGGCTATATGCTCAAATTATTTAAAGCATTTGCTGAGGAGGAAGTACGGCGGATTATTGGAAATCCGTCATAGTTCTAATTTGGAGGTAGTAATGTGGCAACAAGAGCAGAAATAAGAAAAAAATTAGGAATTGTCACACTGGAAGATCCAGCCGTGGCAAATAAAGAGCTATCCGAAAAAGATGCTTTGGAATACGAGAATTTTATGAAATCACTTCTTGATTTTAACAAGGAGATAGATGAAAATATCAAAAGCTTTTGCTCCAGGTGTAAATATTACGGAACAAAAGAGGCTGATAAGTGTGATTCCTTGATTCACGGATGTTCGTATGGAGTCGATTGCAAGTACATAGGAAAAGCAAAAGGTGAAGATATGAGCAGATATGAAAACAGGAAAATCATGGATTTTTAAAAAAATTTACTTCAATACGCCTACGGGCTGCCCTGAACCGACAGTGGTCAACAGGATGCGCCCACTGGGGCGTAGATTGGAATAATATGCATAACATTCATAAGGTGACATATCCAGAAAACGTTAATAAAAAATCTGTTCAGCAAGAATGGGATAATGCCGCTGCATGTGCCGGGAAAGAAGAGGGTGCAAGCGGATTAGATAAAGATATCCAATGGTATGATCATATCTGCGACAATTATGAAGAAGCAGAGGAATTTATCACTCAACATGATAGTGGATGGTATGATCAGCTTGCCGTAAAATATCTAACATATCCGGAGCTCTCTTCAAAAAAGATAAGGGATATGAGAAATAGGCTTGAAAAAGCCAAGGCACGTTTAGATGAGTTAAACGGATTCCATTTTGCGAATGCAAAGTCACAGTATGTTGGATGCAAAAAATGTGGTTCAAAACTGAGTTTACGTTACATGAAATCCAATTACTGTCCTTTATGTAAAGCGGATCTTAGACCTGAATCAAAATTAGCGTCCATAAAGTCTGTAGAAGATAAAATCTATAAATTAGCCTTGGATATCGGTAAAGAAGAACGGCTTTTACAGAAAAAAAGTAAAGCCAAATCGACTGTGCGGTGGCTTGTAAAAGTGGAATATCACAGTTAATAGGATTAATCTATAAATCTTGCCTACGGGCTGCCCTGTACCTGTAATGGTCAACAGGATACGCCCGCTGGGGCGTAGATTGGAATAATATGAGAAAGAAACCATTTACAAATAAAGAATTGTTCAATGAAATCGTAAGAATTCTTAAAGAATCAAACAAGTTGCCAGATATATTGGATTATGCCTTATCTGACAGTCTGAATGAAAATATGATTAATTCATATGAATTTGATTCTTTATTCAAATTGGATTGGGGAGGAAACGAAGGAATACACCTAGATGTGGCGATTACAGGTTGCGTTGACGGAGAAAGTAAAGTGATTTCACTTGGAACATTCAAAACACTGCTCGAAACGGACGAAGCAATGCACCAAATGGCTGCCCTTGAGGCGGATTTTGTAATTATTTTAAACAGATTCGTTGAAAAAAATCTGGACGATTTCACATGGTCCGGGTATGATTTGATTCCTCTGGATTCAAATGGCAAACGTTGCAAGAACCGTTGTGGTTATGAGATCCATGATAAAACAAAAATCATGGAACGTGTAAAAGGCATGTTTCAGGGCACCTGTGAAAAAGTATGTGTGCTCAATAACGCAACAAAAGAAAAAACATACTATGTGCTGAATGAGTGTGAACTACCACAGACCTTTACGGTCTGTGGCTTCTGTTAAATGGTTCACCAGACTAAGTATTCAGAAATGGATACTACGATATTTAGGTTATGATACCTACGGTTGACGCAACAGACCGTTGCTCTATCGTACATATTTAAGTTAGGTCAGAGTAAGAACAGCCTTGTGATATGTACGCAAAACATTATTATGATGCCTGTACTATCGCAACACAAGGAAATGCGTTTAATGTAAAGAGTAATCTTTACAAAAAGAAATGCGTTTCCGATGGTGATTTCCAAAAGACAAAAGGTGTTTGTTCAGAACAGCCTATTGTTACAGACAAGATTTGCGGATTTAGAAAGTTTGATAAGGTGCGTTACTTTGGAAATGATTACTTCATCAAAGGAAGAATGTCTACTGGATATGCAATTCTTATGGATATAGATGGTGATAAGGTTGATTTTTCAGCAATGCCTAAAGGTTACAAAACACCAAAGATGGTAAATCTTAAAAGATTGGAGGCTCGGTCAACATGGATGATTACAACCGTGGAGGTCACTCCAAATATAGCATGAAAGTACATCTGATATTTGTAACCAAGTATCGTAAGAAAATATTCAAATTCGATAAGCGGGCTGATGATGTTAAACAGTTTTTGTATGATGCAGCTAAGAAATATGGTTATGAAATCATACAAATGGAAACTGACAAAGACCATGTGCATATATTGCTTGAGTATAGCCCAAAGATATCTGTATCAGATATTGTAAGGCAGCTCAAGCAGTACAGTACATATCAGATGTGGAATTATCACAAAGAATACTTATCTAATCAGTATTGGAAGAACAAAATACTTTGGTCTGATGGATATTTTGCTTGTAGCATAGGTCAAGTTTCTCAAGAGATTATTAAGAAATATATCCAAAACCAAGGTTAATGGCAATGAACGCCGTGTATCCACATGCCTAAAGACATGTGGTTTTACGGCTAAGGATTTATAAAGAAGTAACAGAAAGTGAGGCATGCAAATGTCAGAAAAATTAAATGAAAATCTAATAACATATACGCGGGATACTTTATTGTTTACCGTAAAATCCATCTGTAATATGCTTTCAAATGCCAGATGGACTGTATTTGACACAGATGGATATTTTAAGAACCAGGAAGGGTATGTAAGATTGGATGATATCCTTTGTGGATATTGCATTGAAATATTTTCAAATGAAGGCAATATCGTAAAGGAAATCGAATTTATTCCAGTCAAAGATATCAAGCACGGTCAACCATCTGTTATACTTCGAATTGTATCAAGTAATGGATACAGAGAAAGTCTTTACGGACTGGATCCTGAAATGTCAAAAGATGATGAGCATAACTGGATGATTATGATTCACGAAAATATCAAAAATAATTTGTAATGAGAGGGAGTTGTCGCAGTTAGCGTACAGCTCCTTTTACATAGAATGGAGAAACATATGAAAACATTAAAAAAATCACTGCGCGGACTTACTTTTTCACTTGAAAAAGACGCAGTTGAAATAGGTTCGCATTTTAACTATTACATTGATAAAAATTCACAGGAGATTATTATTTCTCCGGACAAGAATGGAAAAGGAACCGTCAGCAGAAAAAAATGTGGAAAAACATATAAACCACTGTACGACATACGCTCCAAAGAAGTTCGGGAGTTATGTCGGGCTGCAGATTATATGCAGGTTGAGGTTCTTGAAAATAAAATTGTTGTCCATACATTCAAAAAGCAACGACATATCATTCAAAGGAATCATATTGTCAGCATTGAAGAACTGGTTGGACGCAAAACAGGAGAAATTGTCATTTGCAAAGCTGCCGGAGCAGAATGGGATTTTGGAAGACCGACTCTTGCTAACGACGAATATTTTGAAAGCCTGTGTAGAACAGTTCCTTCCTATTATAAAAAGAGCATTAAGCAAAAGAAGAATGAGATTAAAGCGGTATATAATGTTGCGTCATTATTTTCCGGAGCCGGGCTTTTAGATTACAGTTTTATGGATCCGCAGTTTAAATTCGTATATGCGGTAGACTTTGATTCGGATGCATGTGATACATACAGAGAAAATATTGGAGATCATATTGTATGTCAGGACATCCGGACAGTAGATTCTGAAACGATACCAAATGCAGATCTTATAATCGGTGGTCCGTGCTGCCAGGGATATTCAAATGCAAATCGCAGGGACATCGACAAAGAGACTGCAGCAAAGAAACGTTTGCTGATTGATGACTATATCCGCATTGTAAAAGACAAGAAACCAAAGGTATTTGTTATTGAAAATGTTCCGCAATTTTATACAAAGGAACATGGTTTATACATTAACAAAGTATTGGAAAATCTGTCTGAGTATGAGATCACATGCAATACTGTTACAGACTGCAGTGTTGGTGGTTATACGTCAAGGAAGCGTGCGATTGTCATTGGCTCAAGGATTGGAAAAATAGAACTTCCCGATGCAAAGTTTGCAACCGTTAAGACAGTACATGATGCATTGAAAGATGTAGATGCTACATGGTTTAATTATGCTGACGTATCTGCTCCAAGGAAGGAAACAGAAGCTGCTATGTCCTATGTGAAACCTGGTGGAAACTGGAAAGATATTCCTCCGGAAATCCATCCTTTTGGTGCTGACACACACAGTGATCGTTTCAGACGCTTATCATGGAACGAAGTTGCTCCAACTATTGTAAATTGGAGAAAAATATGTATGATGCCACCGGAGGGAAACAGGATACTTAACGTGTCCGAGGCTGCAGCATTGATGGGACTGGATAAGAAATTCAAAATTCTTGGAAAAACTTTGAACAGTAAGCAACAACAGATTGGGAATGGAGTGACGCAGGCAATCGGTAAATTTATAAAAAAATACGTGTTAGATGCTTTAAATTATAACACGCAAAATATTGTGAGTGTGTAAATTTTATAAAAATAGCACGTTAATATAAAGAAGGAGCATTTTTCAGGCACAGGTTATTGTTGTGTTTGAAAATGCTCTTTACTGTTTTCTATTGTGCAACGGATATTTTTTTCAAAAATATGTTGAAATCTCTGTAATAATATGTTATTATTTATCCATAAATAAAATTTCAAAAAACAAATCGTATTTTAACCAGATCGCGTTTGCGGTCTTTTTTTATACCCTATTTTGGGTTTTATCATAGATTGTTCTATTTTTTAATCTAAATAACACGCTGCAGTTCTGCAACGTGATTCCATATATGAAAAATGAAAATAAAAAATTATAAAAGAAAGAGAGGGCATTATTATGCTTAATTTTATTGAATTTCAGGAAAAAATTAAAAAAGAATTTTTAAGGGTATTACCGGAGATGGAAATAACCTTTCAGACAGTAAGAAAAAATAATGGAGTGGATTTACACGCAATTACCATTAAAGCGAAACACTCCAATGTTGCACCTTCAATTTACCTTGATGGGTATTTCATGGAATATCAGAATGGGCTGGAGTTGAATGATATTATATCAGAAATAGTAACACTGGTGTTGAAACCTGTGCCAGACAAATTTTCAACTGTCGTAGAAGATTTCTGTGATATTAATTTTGTAAAGGAAAGGATCATTATGGTTGCAGTCAATGCAGCGAAAAATCAGGAACTTCTTAATGAAGTGCCACACCAGATAAAGCTGGATTTGGCTTTAATTTATAAGGTAGTACTTGATACTACTGCAACTGTACTTGTGAAAAATGAGCATCTTAAACGGTGGGGGATTACTGCAGAAGAACTCTATACATATGCACAGGAGGGAACTAAAAAATTATTTCCATCGTCGATTCAGTCAATGTTTGACATATTACAGGAAATAGTACCAGGGGAAATACCAGAAAATTCAGAGTTTCCTATGTATGTCATTACAAACAGCAAGAGTTTATATGGTGCAGCATCTATTTTTTTAGATGAAACAATAGAAAAATTAGAAAAGTTGTCGCATCAGATGAACTCTAAGTTATACCTGATGCCATCATCAATACATGCATGGATTGCTATAAGTACGAAATGCGGAGATGTAAAGGAACTTTCCAAAATGGTGTCAATGGTAAATAGCACGCAGGTTGCTGAAGAAGACAGGCTATCGGATCATATTTATTTGTTCGACGCAGAAACAAAAAAAATATCTATTGTAGCTTAAACCCATGAATATGCATCAAAAAAATTATGAAAAATAGGAGAAAAAAATTATGAATACAACGAATACAACAATTACAGCAGTAACAACAAATGCAACATCTGATCTTTCAAGTACTTTAGCCAAATTTTCTGTATCGGTAAAAGACGGAAAAGTAGTGAGCAACATCGTGGAGGTAAAATCAGCAATGGCTGCTAAGAAATCAGAATTGCTTTCCACAGAATATGTCGGGACGAGAGAAGAACAAATGGCAATGATTCGTGATGCAAAAGCTGCAGTTAACAAATTTAAAGATGCCACGACAAAGGCAAAGACATCCGTAAAAAAAGAATTAATGAAACCGTTTGCGGATTTTGAAAAGACCGCAAATGAAACAATAAAGATGGCAGAAGAAACATATGACGATCTTAACGGTCGTTATTTGACTCTTGATGCAGAGCGTAAGGCAGAAAAACGCGCAAAAATCCGCAAGGAATATGATTCTATTGCACTGGAATGTGGAGTAGAAGAATTTGCAGATGCTCTCTATGGCTTGATCTATGATACAACATGGGAGAATACGGCTTCTTCTATGAAGTCCATCAAAGAAAGCATTAAAAAGTCTTGCGAATCATATGTGCAGGGGCTTAGTACATTGCAGATGATACAAGCCGATGATGATATCCGAAAAAAAGCACTTGAAATGTTCAATGAAAATTTGGACGCTGTAAAAGCCATGGCTTACATTACAAGCGAAATGGCGGCAAGAGCAGAAGCAAAGGCGCGCGAGGAAGCCCGCATTGAAGCTGAAAGAAAAAGAGTAGAAGCTGAAGCGGCTGCCAAAATCGAAGCTGAAAGAAAAAAAACTGAGGCTGAAGCAAAAGCGCGTGAGGAAGCCCGTATGAAAGAAATGGCTGCTAAAATTGAAGCTGAAAACAAGAAAGCTGCAGTAAAACCGATTGCCAGAAGCGAAGCTGAATGCAAAATAGTCGAAGACAAGACAGTGATCCAAAACAAAGTAACTGCTGAGTCTACATCAAGTGCAGTTACCAATGTTATGGCAGGTAATACCAATCCGGATCTTTCGGAAAATTCAGAAAAGGCAAACAACAGAATAGTTGTTTCGTTTCTCCCGGAGGACTGGGAAATGGTAAAAGACTACTGTGAGGTGAACGGTATCTTTTACAGTGAAAAATAAAATTCAATTAAAATTATGAAAAAGCATATTGAACGGAGGAAAAACTAATGAAAAAGACACCAAAAAAAATTGTAGAAATAGCTACTTATATGAGAAATACAGGAAATTTCTCTTTAGATATCAGATATCTGACTGCTAATGAAATAGGCTTAATTAAAGCAATGATATCTAATGATGCCGTTTTTGAATCATTTGTAATGCTTCAGGATATGGATGTTCGAGACATCAAAATTATCTTTGACTATTTGACTGCCAAGGATAATTTTGAAAAGGCAGGTATCATGTAGCACAGCATCTGTAAAGTAGGATTCGATGCAGACGGTGACGTGGTTCTCAACACAAATATTGTAGCAACATCAGAGTAAAGTATGTTATAATAAATAAAAAAATTGGAGAAAGAATATCATGAAAAAAAATTTAAATGGAATTAAGAGAGTAAGATTCTGTGACTATACAAGTTATGAAGCAGAAAAATCAAGTAATGGTGGTTGTTATGGTTTCTGGAAAGACTATAACAGGCTTGATGATGGAAACTGGGAAGTTTCTTATGGAACTACAGCAGACTTTGAATATTGCCCTGTATGCGGCAGTTTCAATGAACATTATGAGGGTGATGACTGTTGTTATGATTCCGGCTATAGTTGTGGAGATTTTGAAACAGTAACAGAAGAAGAACTTCTTAAACTCATCAATGAATTTAAGGAAACAGATGATGAGTATATTGAGTACAAATAAATACAAAATAAATAGAGAATATACTAAGGAAGCCTTTTAATTAGGACTTCCTTTTATATTGCATTGAAAAAGGAAGCCGGATTATTTGCACTTTGTATGAATGCAAACGCAAAACAAGTGTAGATCAAACAAGAGTTTCAACAGAGATTGGAGGAAATATTATGAATGGAATATATAATACAGAATGTAATAAATCAATGTCTGATTTTTCAGAAGAAAGAAAACAAGAATTATTTACGTCAATGGAAATTTTGGTTATGAATTGCTTGAAAGAAAATACTGATAATGGAATAGGTTTTATTACACCTAATGAGGATACGTTATATAAGCAAAATCCAAAAGAATTATTTAAAGCAATTGAGCATTTAACGGAACTTCGTATTATAAAGAAGAAAAATTGTGATGGTGTTGCATATGAGTGGAATGATACGAATGTTTTATTGAAAATGATAGGATGAAACGATGATTTGAAAGGAAGAGAATAAGGAGTGATTATATGAGAATAACAGGATTAATTCGGAGAATTGATGATTTAGGTAGAATAGTAATTCCAAAGGAAATTAGAAGGCAGGTGTTTGGAAGAACAGACGCAACTGGTGAACCAATGGAAATATTTATTGACGGAGAAAAATGTCTTAGGACAAGATATTAATTTTGCTTATATCTTTGAAAATGGTGAGTGGAAAGAATACAGATGAAAAGCACATTTTGTGCGGGAAAAATTAAGTGACATAACAGGAAATCAAAGTAGAAAAGAATAATAGAGAAATATGGTGATGAGCTATGTATAAATTATGTATTTATAAAACATTACATTTTGATAATGATGATTTAGATCATGAGGAATTTTTCAAAAATGAGCAGGAAGTGTACAAAAGATACAGAGAGCTGTTATATGACGGAATAAACTACTTAACAGTATGGAAACTTGTAGGTGACCAAAAATATTCCATGCTTGAATGCTGTGCTAATTGTAAAAAATTTGCTTTTTTATTGAAGAATAATAGATACCAAGATATTGAACTTTTTTGTTTTGCAACCGGATATTTTATCTCTGGCATTTTTAAAGATAAAAGAAAAATAAAACATTACTCACCTGGAGGGAAGATCCTTGAATGCAAATATGAAAGCTTAATAAGTGAACTACTCGGTAATTGAATTACCGAGGATTCCCGCTTGAGATCCTAAACAAATTAAAAAAAACAGAGAGGTATATTATGCTAAAAGTAAAAATTAGAATGGGAACCACATATTGTGGTTGTCCAGCAGAAGAAATTGAATATGAGTATGATGGAACTGAAAAAGAATTTGACAACGATCATCAAGAATCAACAGAAATATTAAATAGAATATTTAACGGAGAATTTGGTCACTATTTCTTGGATATTGAGACAGAAGAAATAGAGGAACCAAATGACTATTTGGAAGGCAATGAATAGATTAAAAACAGAATTTTCAACACGGGCAGGTACATTGCGTCAGATTGATTCTTCCATTACAAAAGAAAGAAAACTATCCA
>ENA-OUPA01000882-OUPA01000882.1-human-gut-metagenome-genome-assembly--contig:-NODE-882-length-15683-cov-13.5948_pt1 | contig 15683 bp, 13 predicted proteins | sample MGYA00237939_ERZ548770 | MGnify/ENA primary metagenome ERZ548770 (study PRJEB26490, sample SAMN05356877) | human gut metagenome | biome: terrestrial biome; feature: human-associated habitat; material...
GTCCACAGCGATCAGCAGCATGGAGAACGCGGCGATCAGAGCGTACACCGTGAGGTAGCTGTAGGTGCCCTGGATGGTGTCCTCGTCTACCAGCTGGCCGTCCATATGCACCTGAGAAACGGAACGGGGACGCAGCATGCGGCGAATGTTGCGCCGGGCTGCTTTAAAGAGGAGTGCGACGCGGGCTGCTTTGATGCCGCCTCCGGTGGAACCCGCACAGGCTCCGAAAATCATCAGCAGCACCAGCAGCATTTTGGAGAAAACAGGCCAGAGGTTGAAATCCACCGTGGCAAAACCGGTGGTAGTCATGATGGAAGAAACCGTAAACGCCACATGGTGGAAGGCCTCTCCTACATTTCCGTCAAAATTGGGCAGGGTGTTGATTGTGATGAGGGCGATGGCGCTGAGCATAACCAGCAGGTAAAGTCGCAGCTCCTCGTTGCGGAACACCCGGGAAAACTGCCGGAGCAGGAGCAGGTAGAAAATGCTGAAATTGATGCCGAACAGGGCCATGAATACAGTGCATACCGTCTGCAAATAGGGGCTATACCCGGCCATACTGTCGTTCCTGACACCGAAGCCGCCCGTGCCCGCCGTACCGAAAGCGGTGCAGAAACTGTCGAACAGAGGCATTCCGCCTGCCAGCAAAAAGACGATTTGAATGAGGGTGAGGGCAATGTAGATGGCATACAGGATTTTGGCGCTGTTCTGGAGCCTGGGAACCAGTTTGTCTACCTGGGGCCCGGGGCTTTCCGCCCGCATCACATGCAGCAGGGAGTTCTTGCCGCGCCCCATGGGCACCACTGCCAAAAGAAATACAAGCACGCCCATGCCGCCCAGCCAATGGGTAAAGCTTCGCCAGTAGAGCAGCCCCATGGGCATGGCCTCCACGTTAGTGAGAATACTGGCGCCGGTGGTGGTGAAACCGGAAACCGTCTCGAAAATGCAGTCGACAAAATTCGGGATGGCCCCGCTGACGAAAAAGGGAAGCGCCCCGAACAGGGAAACGGCGACCCAGGAAAGGGAGACGCAGAGAAAGCCCTCCCGTGCGCCAATGGTCTTGGTTTCCACCCGGAAAAAAAAGGAGGAAAGGCTGCAGAGGGCACAGAGAAGAATGCCGACTCCGAGGCCCAACACAGAGGCAGCCTCGTTTTGATAAACGGAAATCAGCAGGCCGGGAATCATACACACCGCTTCAATGCGAAGGATAATGCAAATGAGGTAAAGGATCATTCTGCGATTCATGGCGTCAGGCTTCCTCCACGAAGATTTCACTCAGATCGTTGATCAGCTTATCGGCTTCCGCCACAACAATTACGATATCATCCCGTTCAATGGTGTCGCTGCCCTTGGGAATAATCAGGCGGCCGTTCCTGTTGATACAGGCCAAAAGAATATGGGGCTTCAGGGTCAGCTGAGAGAGCCGTTTGCCCAGTTGGGGAAGCTGCTTGTTGGCGCGGAACTCCAGGGCCTCCACCCGGTCCTCTACAATCCGGTGAAGCGTGAGAACCGCTTCTCCCTTGCGGTTTTCCATGGCCCGTACGTAGCGTACGATGTCGTTGCAGCACAAATCCTTGGGACTCACGACACAGTCAATCCCCTTGGTTTTGAGCACCTCGGTGAATTCAGTGCGGTTAATTTTTGTGATCACCTTGTACGTACCCAAAAAGTTGGCGTACATGGAGATGATGAGATTTTCTTCATCAATATCGGTCAACGTCACCACGGCATCCGTTTGGGAAAGGCCTTCGGAATCCAGCACATACCGATCGGAGCCGTCCGCGTGGATGATGGTGGCCTTGGGGAGCATATCCGCCAGAGCTGTGCACCGTTTCTCATCGATTTCGATCAGCTTTACATTGACGCCGGAGGCAATCAGATCCTCCGCCAGATAAAAAGCGATGCGGCTGCCCCCAATTATCATCACGTCCCGGATTTTTCTTTGGGCCAGGCCCAAGTTCCGGATCAGCCTCGCCAAATCCCCGGATGAGGCGGTGACTGAGAGCTTGTCGCCGGGGCAGAGAACGAAGTTGCCGTCGGGGATGACGACTTCTTTTCCGCGTTCCACAGCGCAGACCAGCACCTTTACCTTGACGGCCCGGTAGAGTTCGGAAAGCTTAATGCCCGCCAGAGGGCTGTCCTGCTGCAGGACCAGCTCCACAATTTCCACACGGCCCTTTGCAAAGGAATCCCTCTTGAGGAAGGAGGGGAACTGCAGCAGCCGGAAGATTTCGTTGGCAGTGGAACGCTCCGGGTTGATCATCATGTTGAGGCCCAGCTCTTCCTTCAGCAGATAGAGCTGGCCGTAATACTCCGGGTTCCTCACCCGGGCGATGGTGTGACGGCAGCCCAGCTTCCGGGCCACAATACAACAGAGCAGATTGATCTCATCCGCAGAGGTGGCGGCAATCAGCAGGTCGCTGGTATCCACATTTGCCAGCTTCTGGATTTTCAAGCTGGCTCCGTTTCCGTGTACCACGTTGACATCCAGCGCCTGCTGCGCTTCCTGCAGCACCATTTTGTTGCTGTCGATGACGACCACGTCGTGGTTTTCCTTGGAAAGCTGCTCCGTCAATGCGGAACCCACTTTGCCGTCGCCTACGATCACAATCTTCATGAAACCCATCCATGCACACAGGCCTGTGCGGAGCTTAAAAGCTGCATTACAGCCTGCGGTTCCCTTTCTTTTGTTTTTCAAGTCTGCCAACGTTGCCTCTCCTGATACATTCAGCACGAAATTTTCAGTAGTGCAACAGAAATCACAGCAAAAAGCAACAGCCTTTTGCTGTGATCCGGTATTTTCCGATAGACAGTGCCATAGTAGCACAAAACATTCTGTCCGGCAAGAGGTAAGTCAGAAAGAAATGAAAAATAAAAACAGGAAATCTGGGCAAACTGCTGAGACGCCGGCAATCATTCTGTCTCCTCCGCAGCAAGTTCAGAGGTACAGTGCGGGCAGCGGGAAGCCTCGATGGCGATTTCCGATTTGCAGAAGGGGCAGATTTTGGTAGTGGGAGCCGCGGGGACTTCCTCTTCTTTTTTAAAATGGAACTTATTCATGGCCTTGATGATCAGAAAGAGGACCAGAGCCACCAACAGGAAGTTGATCACAGCGGTGATAAAGGAGCCGTAGGCGAACACAGCGGGATTTTCTCCTTCTCCAATGGTGATGGAAAGGGAGGAAAAATCCACGCCGCCGGTGATAATGCCGATCAGCGGGTTGAGAATGTTGTCAACCAGCGCGTTTACGATGGCGGTAAACGCGCCGCCGATGATGACGCCGACGGCCATGTCTATCACGTTGCCACGCGAGATAAACTCTTTGAATTCTTTGATGATTTTCATGAAGAAATCCTCCTCAAATAAAGAATGATTTTGTCGAAATTATTGTCGCATGAAAGGTTTGGGAAGTCAAGCAATGCACAGAATTTCAATGTTTTGTCACGCATAGATGCTGTCCCGGCCATAAATACTAACAGGGAACGGGCAAAGGAGAACTGCCCGGAATCAGAAAAGGAGGTATGTGTCAATGAGTCCCAAGGAATTGCTCTATATCGAAGACGCTCTGGGCCATGAGAAATTTTCCATGACCCAATGCCAGGAGGCTGTGCAGCAGTTACAGGACAGCGATCTCAAGCAGTATGCGCAGCAGATGATGGACAAGCACCGGCAGATTTTCGGCAGCTTCTACAGCCTGGTCTGACTCCGGCAGCCGCCGGGATGACGAAAGGCTGCAACCCCGCCGCAGGCTGTCCGGCCAAGTGAAATCTTTCTTTGGACAGTTGTTTGCGGCCTGTATAAAATCCCGCACCTAACAGAAAGGAATAAAAAAAACATGGATGATAAATGCATTATGGAAAATATCCTTCTGACAGAGAAGGGTGTTTGCGATCTGTTTCTGCACGGCACGATAGAATCCTCTACCGCCAATGTACACCAGGCGTTCAATACAGCGCTGAACGATTCCCTCTGCATGCAGGACGAGCTTTACAAAAAGATGGCTCAGAAGGGCTGGTATCCCACCGAGCAGGCTGAAGAACAGAAAATACAGAAGGTAAAGCAGAAGTTTTCCAACTCTTCTTCCAACTGAAGTCGGCCAAAAAGAAACCGCGGAGTATTTACTCCGCGGTTTCTGTACTTATCTGGAAGCAACGAGCTGGTCGAGAAAATAGCGGTGCACCGTCAAATCCTCCGTCAGCTCCGGATGGAAGGCCGTGACCAGCTGGCGATCCTCCCGGGCCGCTACAATACGGCCGTCCACCTGCGCTAAAATTTCTGTTTTGCCGGAGACGGCGGAAATATAGGGCGCACGGATAAAGGTCATGGGGATTCGTCCAAAGTCTCCGAACTCCTGTTCCGCAGCAAAGCTGCCCAACTGTCTGCCGTAAGCGTTCCGCACAGCGCAGATATCCATGGAGGCAAGATGTGTCGTCTCACCTCCCGCAAGCTGTTTTGCCAGCAGGATAAGACCCGCACAGGTGCCGAACACCGGAAGGCCCGCCAAGATTCTGGAACGCAGCGGCTCCATAAGCTCCAGTTCCCGCAGCAGCTTTCCCATCACCGTACTCTCACCGCCCGGTAATATGAGGCCGTCCATGGATTCCTCCAGGTCCCTTTTTTGGCGCAGCTCAAAGTAGGGGACCCCCAGCCGGGACAGGACCTGTTCATGTTCCAGAAAGGCACCCTGTACGGCCAGAATTCCAATGCGGCTCATTGGCCGCGCTCCGCCATGAGCAGGGCGATCTCCTGTTCGTTGATGCCCACCATGGCCTCCCCCAGGTCTTCCGAGAGCTCCGCCAGCAGCGCGGCATCGTTGTAGTTGGTGACGGCCTTCACGATGGCGGCCGCCCGTTTTTCCGGATTTCCGGATTTGAAGATGCCGGAGCCCACGAATACGCCCTCTGCACCCAGCTGCATCATCAGCGCGGCGTCTGCCGGCGTGGCTACGCCGCCCGCAGCGAAGTTGACCACCGGAAGCTTTCCGTTTTTGTGTACGGACCAAACGAGCTCATAGGGAACCTGCAGCTGCTTGGCGGCTTCGTACAGCTCATCCTCCCGCAGGGAAGTGAGACGCTTGATTTCGCTCTGCATTTTACGCATGTGCCGAACCGCCTGCACCACGTCCCCTGTGCCGGGTTCTCCCTTGGTACGGATCATAGAGGCGCCCTCCTGGATGCGGCGCAGCGCCTCTCCCAGATCCCTGGCTCCGCAGACGAAGGGCACCCTGAATTTGGTTTTGTCGATGTGATATACGTCGTCGGCGGGAGAGAGCACCTCGCTCTCATCGATATAATCGATTTCAATTGCCTCCAGAATCTGCGCCTCTGCGAAATGGCCGATACGGCATTTCGCCATTACCGGAATGGAAACGGCAGCCTGGATCCCCCGGATCATTTTGGGGTCGCTCATGCGGGAGACGCCTCCAGCTGCGCGGATATCCGCCGGAATGCGTTCCAGAGCCATTACAGCGCAGGCGCCTGCGGCTTCCGCTATTTTGGCCTGTTCCGGCGTGGTCACGTCCATGATCACGCCGCCCTTGAGCATTTGGGCCAAATTTCTGTTGAGAGCGCCGCGATCTTCCTTTTGTTCTATCATAACTGTCAGCCACCTTTCACTTGACAAATGGTTTGTTTTCTATCATACTCAAATCTGAGCTGATAGAAATAACCATTTCATGAGAAAATAAGCATACCAGATGGAGGAGGGGGACACATGCTGACCTATGCGCTTGACCGCCGGGGAGAACTGCCGCTCTACGAGTTTCTCTGCCGCAGGATCCGGGAGGATATTCGGGAAGGGAGGCTCCGGGCCGGAGAGAAGATGCCCTCGAAGCGAGGGCTGGCGGAGCATCTGGGAGTCAGCGTGGCCACTGTTGAAAACGCATATGCCCAGCTTCTGCTGGAAGGGTATCTGCGGGCGGAGGAGCGCAGGGGATATTTTGTAGAAAGCCTTCCCGTTACGGAAATCCGCAAAGCTGTGCCCCCAGCCGCTCTGCAGGCAGAGGAAGCTGAGCCGGAGTGGTTTGCAGATTTCCGGACCAATCGAGTGCCGGGGGAGCAGTTTCCTTTTTCCGTATGGGCCAAGCTGATGAGGGAGGTCCTGACGGAACGGGACGCAGCCCTGCTTCGCCCCATGCCGGGCGGGGGTACGCTGGCCCTGCGCAGGGCGATAGCAGCCTATCTCGGCAGGTTCCGCGGCATTGCGGCGGAGCCGGAGCAGCTGGTGGTGGGGGCGGGCACCGAATATCTCTATGGCCTGCTGGTGCAGCTTCTGGGCAGGGACAAGGTGTTTGCAGTGGAGGATCCGGGCTACCGCAGGATCGCTCAAGTCTATGAAGCTAACGGAGCGGCGGTTGTGGGAGCGGAGCTGGACGGACAAGGGCTTTCTGTCCGGGCGCTGAGGGAAAAGGGGGCGGATGCGGCCCATCTTTCTCCTGCCCACCATTTCCCCACAGGCCTGGTTATGCCTGTCTCCCGCCGCAGGGAGCTGCTTCAGTGGGCGTCGGAGGAACCGGAACGCTATCTCATTGAGGATGATTACGACAGCGAATTCCGGTTTACCGGCAGGCCGGTACCCTCTCTGCAGAGCATCGACGAGGGGGGAAAGGTGATCACTATCAATACCTTTTCCAAGAGCCTGACCCCAGCCATCCGCATCAGCTATATGGTGCTGCCGAAACGGCTGAGCGAAGCGTTTTCCCGGAAGCTGGGGTTTTATTCCTGCACGGTGCCCAGCTTTGAACAGCTGACCCTGGCGAAGTTTCTCGACGGAGGCTATTTTGAATCCCATCTGGCGCGGACCAGGCATTTTTACCGCCGCCGGCGGGATGCCCTGCAGGAAGCTGTCCGGAAAAGCCCGCTGGGAGACAGAGCGGAGATGCGTGAGGCAGACGCAGGCCTGCATTTCCTGCTGAAGGTGCAGACAGAGGCTTCCGATCAGGAGCTGGTAAAACGTGCGGAACAGAGGGGAATTGCCATTTCCTGCCTGTCGGAGTATTACATGGACCCCCGGAGGGCGGAGCCCCATTGCCTGGTGATGAATTATACTGGGATGGAAAGGGAGCGGATGGAGGAAGCGGTACAGCGTCTGCGGGACTGTCTTGGGTAGGCCGTGGACGCACGGAATGACCGAAAACACCAGCTGTTCAGAGGCCTGTCTTAGGAGCCTGCGAGCACATCATGCCGGCAGAGGCGCAGAGAGTTTCCGGCTCCGGTGTTTTTCCAGCTGTGGGCCGAGGCTTGCGGCTTTGCTCTGTACAGCTTATAATGGATCCTCAGAGAGGCTTTTACTGTGATGCGGATCGGAAAGGATTGGTTAAAGAATGCTGGAGTCGAACACGGTTTTGGGGATCCTTGCCCATGTGGATGCGGGGAAGACCACGCTGTCCGAGCAGATGCTCTATCAGGCGGGAGTGCTCCGGACGCCGGGCAGGGTGGACGCCCGCACTGCTTTTCTGGATCAGGCGGAGATTGAGCGGAAACGGGGGATCACTGTATTTTCCGGCCAGGCGGATTTTTCTATGGAAGGCCGTTCCTTTTCCCTTATCGATACTCCTGGCCATGTGGACTTTTCCGGGGAAATGGAGCGCTGTCTCCGGGTGCTGGACTGCGCCGTGCTGGTGGTGAGCTGCGCTGAAGGGGTACAGGCCCACACGGAGACTTTGTGGAGGCTGCTGAACGACGCCTCTGTTCCTGTGTTTGTGTTCCTCAATAAGACGGACCGCGCCGGAGCGGACCTCATGAGGGTGTTTGGGCAGCTGGAACGCTTGGGGGGGAACAGGTTTGTCCCGTTTTTCAGTGGGATTGAGGAAGACGGGCAGATGGAAGAGGAGACGGCAGAGCTTCTGGCTGGTTTGGACGATTCGCTTCTGGAACGCTATTTGGAGACTGGGTATGATCGGGAGCTGTGGCTGAAGGAGGCGAAAAACCTGGTTCGGGAGCGGCGGGTTTTTCCTGTGTTTTCCGGCTCGGCCCTGAACGGGAAAGGCGTGGAAGAGCTACTCCGGGGCTTGCGGCTACTGGCGCCCGCCGGTACTGGAAACAGGGAGGCTCCCTTTACAGGGCGGGCCTATCAGGTACGTCATGACAGGGGCGGACGGGTTGTCTTTCTCAAGGTGGAGCAGGGAACGCTGCATCCAAAGGAACTGCTCACGGTTCCCGGTGGAGAGAGGGAAAAGTGCAACGAACTGCGAAGATATTCGGGTTCCAGATATGAACTGATACAAGAGGCGGGTCCCGGTATGCTCTGTGCGGTAACCGGCATTCGGCAGGTAAAGGCCGGGGACTTGGCCGGGTTGGGTGCGGAACGGGCAAAGCCCTTTGTTTTACAGCCTCTGCTTCGCTCCCAGGTGCTGTTCTCCTCCTCTGTTCCCGCGCCGCTGATGCTCTCACGCTTCCGGGAACTGGAGGATGAAGAACCGCTTCTCGGTGTGGAATGGCGGGAACGCACCCAGGAACTGGAGGTGCGGGTGATGGGAGAGGTCCAGCTGGAGGCGTTGGAGGAAATTTTCCGGGAACGGTACAGTGAACAAATCTCCTTTGGCCCGTGTTCCGTGCTCTACCAGGAGACCATCGCGGCCCCGGTGGTGGGCTGCGGCCATTTCGAGCCTTTGCGGCACTATGCAGAAGTGCATCTGCGCCTGGAGCCGGGACAGCGGGGCAGCGGTATTGTGTTTGCCAGTGAATGCCCGTTGGATTTTCTGGGCTCCAATTGGCAGAATCTCATCAGGACTCACGTACTGGAAAAGCAGCATACAGGGGTGCTGACCGGAGTGCCGCTGACAGATGTGAAGATAACGCTGTTATCAGGTCGGGCCCACCTGAAGCATACGGAGGGCGGAGACTTCCGGGAAGCGGTCTACCGGGCGGTCCGCCAGGGGCTGATGCAGGCTGAAACGGTTTTGCTGGAACCGTGGTACCGCTTTTTTGCAGAGGTGGAATTTGATGAGGCTGGCCGGGTACAGTCGGATTTGCTGCGTATGGGCGGCGAATGCGGGGCGCCTCTGGAAGTAGAGGGTAAAATGGCCCTTCGGGGGCGTGCCCCCATTCGGACGATGATGGGCTATCCCCGGGAATTTACTGCTTTTACCAGGGGAAAGGGAAGGCTTTCCCTGGAATTTGGCGGCTATGAACCCTGCAGGGACGCAGCTGCCATAGTGGAAAAGATCGGGTATGATCCGGAGCGGGATGTGGAAAATTCTCCTGACTCTGTGTTCTGTTCCCATGGAGCGGGCTTCCCGGTGAAATGGAACGAAGCCAATGCCCATATGCACCTGCCCGTAGAAAAGATTCAGGGCTGATGCAGTCGTGACAGAAAGGAATACGGGAGGACTTGCTACAAATTCAAAAGAGCGGAATAGGATGGAGCAAGGGATGAAAACTCCCTGCTTTGGCACGCATTTGAGAGAAAGGCTGTTTGACAGCCTGTGTGCTTATCCTGGAGGTTTGTTTATGGCAAATTGGAAAAAAGACCCTTGGCCCGACAGCAAGCCAGATCGTTTTTTTACTTACCAGAGCGGACAAAACAGCGGTTTTGAGGGACTGCAGCCGCCCTGTCCACCAGGAAATCCGCCGCCTTTTCCGGCTTCCTGTCCCCCTAAGCCCTGCCCTCCCCCGGATCTGTTTCCCGCATGTCCGCAACCATTTCCACCCTGCGACTCCTGTCCCCCTCAGCCCTTCCCGCCAGCGGAACCGACCTGCAGCCCCCCTCATCAGGACTCGTTTCCGTCCTGTTCCTGCCCGCAGCCATTTCCGCCCTGTGATCCCTGCCCACCCGCTCCTTGGCCGCCTGCGCCGACCGGATTCACAGGTCCCACCGGTCCGACAGGTCCGACAGGTCCCGCAGGTCCGCGAGGTCCGCAGGGACCCACGGGTTCTCAGGGGCCTGCCGGCATAAGAGGTCCGGAAGGCCCCCAGGGCCCGCAGGGCCCCGCCGGCGCGGCTGGCGCAACAGGTCCGGCGGGACGGCAGGGTCCCATGGGCCCTCAGGGGAACCGGGGAGACGCCGGTCCCACTGGACCGACGGGCCCTGCAGGACTCCAGGGGAATACAGGTCCGGAAGGCCCTCAAGGCCCCATCGGACCTGCAGGACCCGAAGGGGAGCAAGGGCCTGAAGGTCTTCCCGGCGCTACAGGTGCAACCGGACCAGCCGGGAGTATAGGGCCGGAAGGCCCAACGGGTGCGACCGGTCCTGCCGGTCCTGCGGGCAGTACAGGGGCGACTGGTCTGGCAGGCGCTACAGGTGCAACCGGACCGACTGGGAGCATGGGACCTTCAGGGCCTGCTGGAGCGACTGGTTCCACCGGCCCTGCCGGCAGCACAGGTGCAACTGGACCGACAGGACCAGCAGGCCCCACTGGAAGCACAGGCCCTGCCGGTCCCATAGGGCCTACCGGTCCAACAGGCGCCAACGGTGTGACCGGTCCCACCGGCCCAACCGGGCCTACAGGACCGTCACTGGCGGTGGCGGGCTCTGTTTCAAGTCATGGAGCCCAAAGGTTTACCGCACCCAATTATGGAATCGTAGCCTTTGATCAGGTGGGCGCTCTTCATGACACCCGGCTGCTTACGGGAAATCAATATCTGGAAGTTAACCAAGCTGGACTCTACCAGATTGATTATGCTGCGATGGCTACTACAGGATTGCCCGCCTACGCCACAATCACTTTTCTGCCGGGCGGCACAGACCAGAGCGGGAAAATTCCATTGTCCGCCAATGTACTGGTCAGCGGTACCATTGTCCGCCGGATGGGCGCGGGAACCCGCGTCTCTTTGAGAGTGGATTCTGGAGATAACAATACGCCTGTAACTTTGCCCGCCACCGATCAATACTGCAATGCCTTTCTCTCCGTAACCCGTGTGGGCCCCTATCCCAGCGGAATTATTTAAGCGGACTGGAAAGAGGGAAGAAGGGCATACAGTAAAATGTAATGAGGAAAACGCAGAGGCCAGACTTCCCAAAACGGGGAGCCTGGTCTCTGTGTTCATTTCAGAACGTCCTTTTTGCTTTTTCGGCCGCCATCTGTTAGATTCTCTTATCTGATCTTCGCTCAGTTACGCTTTGTTTCATGCGCCTCATTTCCAGATAGGGATCAAGAAGAGGACACAATTTCTGCTCATACCGCTTTTTTAATGATATTTTAAGATTGTTGCATAGAAAATTTATTCTGTAATTTTTTCGCTCATAATATCAAAATGGCGGCGGTAGCGTTTTGGGATGCGCAACTCCACGAAATATCCGATCTCCGCAAGAGCTTGGGAAATATAACGGAAGCCGTCTTTGTAGAACTCTGCGATACGTTTTTGCTTATCGGTGATACCGCGATAATTTGGGGGACAGACGAACGTCCAGTCTGCGGCTACATTGTCGAAGACAATACGGAAATACTTATCAATGTCGGTTTCCCGAATCCCGGCCTGCGCCAACAAAGTGTGATGTTCAAAGGTCTCAATGGAGGGCGATACAACTGCGGATTCTCCATCGTAGGAAACCAGCATCATTATGGTTTCATCCGTGCCATAATATTTTTCCACTTCTTCTTTCGTGGGGTAGTAAATGAACTTCATATACTTCTCCAATCACGGGGGATTTTCTTTATTTAAGTATAGACCAATTTAAATCATCTTGCAAGATATGACAACGAGAGCATCCCGGCTAGTATTCCGTTTTCTAAATTGACAGCAATATAAGAGGCTTCTGCGCCACTTGGAGCAGAAGCCTCTCAATATTGTTGTATAATTATATATTTTAGCAATATGCGCGTTGCGCTACAGGACAATTGGGCGTCGTGTCCTGAGTGACTTCGCTGTTGTCTTTGCGTTTCAAAATTTGAGTCAGTAGAATAAAAGGCATAAAAACCCGGAAACGCTGAGTTCTGGAGCCAATTTGGTTGCGAGGGCCAGATTTGAACTGACGGTCTGCGCTCCGCTTCGGTCAGCGCTTGACGCTCGCCGCAGGCGAGCAGCGCCCTTCGGGTTATGAGCTGCGGTCAGGGTATTTATCGGCTTGTCTTCGGTGCTTTCGGACACTTTTCTCTCGGAAAAGTCCCAAAAACCCGAAGGTCGGCTCCTGTCCACTCCACCCGTTTCTTTCCTGTTCTGGGTCAGAAAGTGAGTCAAAAAGTGGGATGCAGGAAACAAAGAAAAGGAGCTCTATATAAGCGTTTATGTAGAGGAGTCTATGGAACGATAAATTGCCAGATTTTTGACTTTTGTTTGTATTGTTCGCAGCAACGCTGTATAATGAAAGCAGAAAACTGTAATCTTGGGAGGTTTTACACATTTCAGAAAATTCGCTTCACAGTGACTTTATGATAGTAAAAGAAAAATGTAAGCAACTCAGACTTTCTAAGGTTTGAATATTGTTCATTAAGATTACATGGAGGACTATAAATGTCAAGTGCAGCACAGAGAGCCGAACTGAAATCCAAAATCTGGAAAATCGCGAACGATGTTCGTGGTTCCGTAGATGGATGGGATTTTAAGCAATATGTTTTAGGAACGCTTTTTTATCGTTTCATCAGCGAGAACTTTTCGAATTACATCGAAGGCGGCGATGAGAGCGTCAAGTATGCAGAACTGGACGATAGCATCATAACCGAAGAAATCAAAGAGGATGCAATCAAGACAAAGGGGTATTTTATCTACCCCAGTCAGTTATTTGCCAACATTGCTAAAAATGCGAATTCTAATGATACCTTAAATACCGAATTAAAAACAATATTTGATGCCATTGAGAGTTCCGCCAACGGCTATCCTTCCGAGCTGGATATCAAAGGTTTATTTGCCGATTTTGACACCACAAGCAACCGCTTGGGCAATACGGTCAGGGACAAAAACAGTCGTTTAGCCGCTGTTATCAAAGGCGTGGAAAAACTGGATTTTGGCAAGTTCGAGGATAACCAGATTGACCTTTTTGGCGATGCCTATGAATACTTAATCTCTAATTATGCTGCCAATGCAGGCAAATCGGGAGGGGAGTTTTTTACCCCTCAATGCGTTTCCGAGCTCATTGCAAAGCTGGCAATCCACAAGCAAACGTTGATAAACAAAATTTACGATCCAGCCGCCGGTTCCGGTTCGTTGCTGCTGCAAGCGAAAAAGCAATTTGATGCTCATATTATCGAAGACGGTTTCTTTGGGCAGGAAATCAACCACACCACCTATAACCTTGCCCGTATGAATATGTTTTTGCACAATGTAAACTATGACAAGTTTCATATCGCCCTTGGAAATACACTGACTGACCCGCAGTTTGGAGACGAGAAGCCCTTTGATGCCATTGTATCCAATCCTCCCTATTCCATCAACTGGGTGGGCAGCGATGACCCCACCCTGATTAACGATGACCGCTTTGCTCCCGCCGGTGTACTGGCGCCCAAATCTAAAGCGGACTTTGCTTTTGTGCTTCACTGCCTGAGCTATCTTTCCAGCAAGGGGCGTGCCGCTATCGTCTGTTTTCCCGGTATCTTTTACCGTGGCGGTGCGGAACAAAAAATCAGACAATATCTGGTGGATAATAACTTTGTGGAAACGGTTATTTCCCTTGCGCCTAACCTTTTCTATGGCACCTCTATCGCTGTGAATATTTTGGTTTTGTCCAAGCATAAAAGCGATACAAAGGTACAGTTTATTGATGCAAGCGGCGAAGAGTTTTTCAAAAAGGAAACCAACAACAATGTGTTGACCGAAGACCATATCAAAAAAATTTTGGAACTGTTTGACCGCAAGGAGGATATTGCCCACGTGGCAAAGTCTGTGGATAAGGATCAGATTGCCGAGGCAAATTATAATCTTTCCGTAAGCTCTTATGTGGAGGCGAAGGACACACGGGAAGTCATTGATATCAATGCGCTGAACGCAGAAATTAAAACAACGGTGGCGAAGATTGATCGGCTTCGTGCTGACATTGATGCAATTATTGCAGAAATCGAGGTGTGATGATGAGTAGATTAGAGGAGCTGATAAAGGAGCTTTGTCCCGATGAGGTAGAATATAAAACACTAGGTGAAATTGCTATCGACATTTATCGGGGGGCGGGAATTACAAGAGAACAAATAACAGATACAGGAATACCTTGTGTAAGATACGGAGAAATTTACACAACATATAGCATTTGGTTCGAAAAATGTGTTTCACATACAAACGAAGCAAACATTGCAGGCAAAAAATATTTTGAACATGGAGATATTTTGTTTGCCATTACAGGCGAGAGTATTGAAGATATTGCTAAATCTTGTGCTTATATCGGTTGCGAAAAGTGTTTAGCGGGAGGCGATATTGTTGTTTTGAAGCACAGTGAAGATCCGAAATATCTTGCCTATGCTTTGTCAACAACAGAAGCAAATATACAAAAGAGCAAGGGCAAGGTAAAGAGCAAGGTAGTACACTCAAGTGTACCCGCCATTCAGGCTATTCAAATTCCCCTCCCCCCGCTCCCTGTGCAAAAGGAAATTGTCCGCATTCTGGACAATTTCACGGAGCTTACAGCGGAGCTTACAGCGGAGCTTACAGCGAGAAAAAAGCAGTATGAGTATTATAGGGATAGACTGTTTGCGTTCGATGACGATAAATTTGAATGGATAAAACTGGGAGATATTGGTGAAGTTCGTATGTGCAAGCGAATTTTGAAAGAACAAACTCTCGATAAAGGCGACATTCCGTTCTACAAGATAGGTACATTTGGCAAAAAAGCAAATGCTTATATTTCTCGTGAACTTTTCAATGAATATAAATCAAAATATAATTATCCTAAAGTTGGAGAAATCCTGATTTCAGCAAGCGGAACCATTGGGAAGGCTGTTGCTTTTGATGGGCAAGATGCCTATTTTCAGGACAGTAATATTGTTTGGATTGAAAATAATGAAGCCCGTGTATTAAACAAGTATTTGTTTCACTTTTACAAAATAGCAAAGTGGTATATTGCTGAGGGCGGAACGATAGAGAGGCTGTATAATGAAAATTTAAAGAAAACCGATATTCCAATTCCGTACCCTAACGATATCGATAAATCTCTCTCCGAACAACAACGCATCGTGGACATCCTCGACCGTTTTGATACGCTTTGCAACGACATTTCAAGCGGTCTGCCTGCTGAGATCAAGGCAAGACAGCAACAATATGAATACTACCGTGATAAGCTGCTTACCTTTCCAAAAGCTGAAATAGAGGTATAGTATGGGGAAAAGTTTAAATGAAATTGCGCAGGAATTAAAAAATGAAAAGCACATAATAAAAGCCAAAGCTGAAAGCACATCCGATGTAAAAGTACAACTAATTTATGCCTTTAATGGAACAGGCAAGACAAGGCTTTCCAGGGAATTTAAAGAACTGGTTGCCCCTAAATCCGATGCTGATGAAGCTGGATTCGAGAGCAAGAAAATAATCTATTATAATGCTTTTACGGAAGATTTGTTCTATTGGGACAATGATTTAGTAAATGACCTTGCTCCTAAGCTTAAAATACAGCCAAATGTTTTTACGCATTGGGTCTTTGAAGACCAAGGGCAAGATGGCCGTATCATTGAAAACTTTCAACATTACACCGATGAAAAATTGACGCCGCATTTTAATGCGCCGTACACCATTCAGGACAATGGGACAGAAAAGACGATACCAGCTTTTACGGAAGTAAACATCGGTGTACAAGGGGTACAAACAAGATAAAATAGAAATGAGGGGCGATAG
>ENA-OUPA01000892-OUPA01000892.1-human-gut-metagenome-genome-assembly--contig:-NODE-892-length-15588-cov-4.6821_pt1 | contig 15588 bp, 8 predicted proteins | sample MGYA00237939_ERZ548770 | MGnify/ENA primary metagenome ERZ548770 (study PRJEB26490, sample SAMN05356877) | human gut metagenome | biome: terrestrial biome; feature: human-associated habitat; material...
GGAAATACTGCTATGCAGTCAAATGGAAATTCAGCAGAAAATATTGCCGCAGAGTTGAAAGAAAGTACAGTAGAAAGTGTTGACAGACAGGTTCGGGAAAGCGCAGCTGAAATCTCTGCAGCACAGCCAGAATCTGGCGGAAGCGCACAGCCTGGAGTCAGCGGCTTACAGCTTTTCTACGAACTCCGTGACCCATCCGGTGCTCTCATCTACACTGGCGCCGATTCTGATATAAAAGTAACAAACCCTGCTTTGTGGTGGCCAAACGGCTACGGCAAACAGCCTTTATACACCCTGACGATCCAGCTGAAAGCCGGCGAGACTGTTCTTGATACCAGGGAATACCCCATCGGTCTCCGCACTGTCACGGTATCCCGTGAGGATGACCAGTGGGGCCAGGAATTTGCCATTATGGTAAATGGCGTAAAGATTTTTGCCCGAGGTGCAGATTATATTCCGGATGACTGCTTCTACCCAAGAATTACCAGGGAAATCCTGGAGCGCGATGTAAATGCCTGCGTATTTGCAAACTTTAACTGTCTTCGCGTATGGGGCGGCGGATATTATCCATCCGACGAATTCTACGCTCTCTGCGATGAATACGGAATTCTCCTTTGGGAAGATCTGATGTACGCCTGCAACATTTACGACGTAACACCGGAGTTTGCAGAGAATATTGCAATTGAAGCAAAAGACAATATCCTCCGTTTCCGCAATCATGCCTGCCTTGGCCTGATCTGTGGAAACAATGAGCTGGAATGCGCATGGACAGACTGGAAGGATGTCCAGGGACATGCACCGTCTCTTAAGAGAGACTACCTGTATCAGTTCGAATTCCTCCTTGCAGATGTGGCAAAAGAAAACGCACCAGATGCATTCTACTGGCCGTCTTCCCCGTCATCAGGAGGAAGCTTTGATAATCCATGTGATGAGAACCGCGGCGATTGCCATTACTGGGATGTATGGCATGGTCAGAAACCATTCAGTGAGTACATGAAACACTATTTCCGTTTCTGCTCCGAGTTCGGCTTCCAGTCTCTTCCATCTATCAAGACAGTAGAGACCTTTACCGGGGAGAAAGACCGCAACCTTTTCTCCAGAGTTATGGAGAGCCATCAGAAAAATCCGGCGGCAAACGGTAAGATTCTATATTATTTATCTGAGACCTTCCGTTATCCGAAAGACCTGGAAAGCCTGATCTTTCTAAGCCAGATTCTTCAGGGATACGCCATGAAGGAAGCAACGGAGCATTGGAGAAGAAACCGCGGCAGATGTATGGGAAGTATTTACTGGCAGTTCAATGATAACTGGCCGGTTGCGTCCTGGTCCAGTATGGACTATTACGGAAGATACAAGGCCCTCCATTATATGGCAAAAGGCTTCTGCGACAATGTGGCAGGAAGCATTGAGAAAAAAGAGACTCACATAGGCTTCTGGATTTCAAACGAGACACTTGACCCGGTAACGGTAAAAGCGAAAATCGCGGTGAAAACACTGGACTTCCAGGTGATCGAGGAGCAGGAAGCATTTAAAGAAGTACCTGCACTCAGTGCAGAATGCCTGTTTGAGAAAGAATACAAGGAATTGATCGCAGGTCGTGATGACAGCGTATTCTTTGTTGTCGAATATGAGTATGAACAGAACGGACAGAAGGTTTCCAAGAAAGAATTCGAGACATTTGTTCCAGTCAAATATCTGGAACTGAAAGATCCTGCATTTAAGGTAACTGAGAATGCAGACGGAAGCGTTTCCATTCAGACAGATACTTTTGTTCCGTATTGCATGCTGGAGGGAATCAGCGCGGATACCATCTGGAACGAGAATGTGGTTGCATTTACAGACAAGGAAGCAGTCACACTTGTGCCGGTAGAAGACCAGAAGATTTCCAAAGACGGCGTTCGGATTTACGATATTTATCATACATATCACTAATAAAGTGCGTGCGAAAATAGTAGTACATACGAATCGCATTCCGCATCAAAACGTCAGATACTTAATTTTTGCTGGCAGACAGAAGTTTGTGGAAATTAAACACAAGTAAAAATAGAGTAATCACATAAAATGTTACGAGACATAGATCAATCAGGAGAATCGAAACACACATTTAAAAAATTCTCCTCACACATAATAGAGAAAGGAATTACACCATGGGATTTAATAAAGATTTTATCTGGGGCGGTGCAACCGCTTCCTATCAGGTAGAAGGCGCAGCTTATGAAGACGGAAAAGGCCTGAACATCTGGGATATTTTCTGCAAAGACGGCGGACACATTTATGAGAACCAGACAGGTGATGCAGCCTGTGACCAGTATCACCGCTACAAAGAAGATGTTCAGATCATGAAAGAAATGGGCATGAAAGCATACCGCTTTTCCCTTTCCTGGGCGCGCATCATGCCGGAAGGCACAGGCGCAGTCAATGAAAAAGGTCTGGAATACTACGACAACCTGATCAATGAACTTCTGGACAACGGAATTGAGCCATTTGTTACCTTATATCACTGGGATCTTCCATACGCCCTTCATTTACAGGGCGGCTGGATGAATCCAAATTCTCCATCCTGGTTTTACGAGTATGCAAAAGTAGTGGCAGAGCATTTCTCAGACCGGGTAAAGAATTTCTTCACCATCAATGAGCCGCAGTGCGTAGTTGGCCTTGGATATCAGACCGGTGAGCATGCACCAGGCCTGAAGGTTGGTCCATCCGATTATTTCCGTATCTGGCACAACGTACTGAAAGCCCATGGTCGTGCAGTAGAAGCGCTTCGTGAGTTCAGCAAACAGCCTGTAAAGATCAGTATGGCACCATGTGGAGCCCTTTATGTTCCGGAGACAAACAAGCCGGAAGACATTGAAGCCGCAAGAAAAGCAAATTTCAGTCTCCCGGAGAACTCCATCGGAGCCTGCAGCTGGGACGTTGCTCTTTGCTGTGATCCGGTTTATCTGGGACAGTATCCGGAGGACATTCTGAAAGAGTTCGGACAGTTTTTCCCGAAAGTAACAGATGCTGATATGAAGCTGATTTCACAGCCACTTGATTTTTACGGACAGAACATTTACAATGCCGTAACCGTTCGTGCCGGTGAGGATGGAAAAGCAGTCCGCGCAGCACGTTATGATGGATTCCCACAGACTGCAATTGGCTGGCCGGTAACTCCTGAGGTTCTGTACTGGGCGCCAAAATTTATGCAGGAGCGTTATAAGAAGCCGTTTATGATCACAGAGAATGGCATGGCTTCCCATGACTGGGTAGGTGTGGACGGAAAGGTTCACGACCAGGCTCGTGTAGATTTTATGGCTCGTTATCTGGGCGCTTACAAGCGTGCAGCTGAGGACGGTGTGGATCTGGCAGGATATTTCGCATGGTCCGTAATGGACAATTTCGAGTGGGCATACGGATATTCCCAGAGATTCGGACTTGTTTACACAGACTACAATACACAGAAGCGGACCTGGAAGGATTCCGCATATTTCTACAAAAATATTATCGAAACAAACGGAGAAAATCTGTAATTCAGGAGGTTGACCATGGCAAATCAGAGGGGCAGAAAGAAAAGTGTAGCAGCAGACACAAAGAGCCTGTATGAGATCAGATTTGAAAAAAAGGTGGATGAACTGCGCTGGCTTTACATGGAGCTTTATGGAAATGACTCCATGTTTGCAGAATTATGTGACCAGATGAAGTCCTTCTACCAGCAGCGTGAGGATGCGCTGAAAGCACTTGATGAGAAGAGAGAGGCAGACCCGGAATGGTACAAAAAAAATGACATGCTGGGTATGATGTTTTATATTGACAATTTTGCCGGAAATATGAAAGGTGTGGAAGGCAAGCTGGATTATCTGGAAAAAAATAATGTGAACTATATTCACCTTATGCCATTTCTGGAGACGCCGAAAGGACGATCCGATGGTGGCTATGCAGTAGCTGATTTCCGCAAGGTGCAGGAAAATCTTGGCACTATGGATGACCTGAAGGAGCTGACTGAAGCCTGCCATAAGAAGGGAATCAGCGTGTGCATGGACTTTGTCATGAACCATACTTCCGAGGACCATGAATGGGCAAAAAAAGCCCGCCAAGGTGACGGGGAGTACATGAGCAGATACTTCTTTTTCGACAATCCGTACATTCCTTCTCTTTATGAGAAAACCGTACCGCAGGTATTTCCAACCACAGCGTCAGGCAATTTTACCTGGCTTCCGGAAATCAGCCATTATGTTATGACGACCTTCTATCCATACCAGTGGGATCTGAATTACAAGAACCCGCGGGTATTTAACGAGATGATGTATAACTTCCTTTTCCTGGCAAATAAGGGAATCGATATTATCCGTATTGATGCAGTTCCATACATCTGGAAGGAGCTGAATACCTCCTGCCGTAATCTGCCGCAGGTGCATACCATTGTGCGTATGATGCGTCTGATCGGTGAAATCGTCTGCCCGGGAATCCTTCTTCTGGGTGAGGTTGTTATGGAGCCGGAGAAGGTTGTGCCATACTTCGGAACAGTTGAGAAACCAGAATGCCATATGCTTTACAATGTAACCACAATGGCAACCACCTGGCACACCGTTGCCACCAGAGATGTCCGTCTTCTGAAAAAACAGCTGGACATTGTGAATGGTCTGCCGAAGGATTATGTATTCCTGAACTACCTGCGCTGCCATGATGATATCGGCTGGGGACTGGATTATGCAACTCTTCAGCAGGAGGGCATTGAGGAGCGTGCACATAAGAAATACCTGAACGATTATTTCCAGGGCTTTGCAGGAGACAGTAACAGCCGCGGCGTGCTTTACAACGAAGATCCGGTTACCGGTGATGCAAGATTCTGTGGCACTACAGCTTCCATGTGCGGTATTGAGAAAGCTGGCTTCGAGAAGGATAAAGCAGCGATGAAGAAAGCCATTCAGATGGATGTAATGCTTCACGCTTACATGTTTATGCAGTCCGGAATCCCGGTTCTTTACAGCGGAGATGAAATCGGACAGGTAAATGATTATTCTTACAAAAATGATCCTGACAAGGCTCCGGATTCCCGTTACATTCACAGAGGCGCTATGCACTGGGACCGCGCTGCGAAGTGCGATAATCCGAGAACTGTGGAAGGACAGTTATTCAGACAGCTGAATAAGCTGGAGAAGATCCGTAAGTCCGAGAAAGCATTTATGACAAATGCAGACACCTGGACGGTTGAAACCTGGGATAACAGTGTCCTTTGTATCGGACGCTATTATGACGGAGATAAGATCTACGGTCTGTTTAATTTCAGTGAGTCTGACAAAACTGCATGGATCAATGAGCGCGATGGTCTGTACAAAGATCTGATCACTGGCAAGGTGATGGAAGCTGCTGGTGTGAATATCCCGGCTTATGGATTCTACTGGCTGAAAAAGCAGTAAAACGTCACGAAATGGAAATACAGATTCTATAATGAATTTAATCATCTAAAAATACTTAAAATTGTTAAATTGCTGTCAATTCGTCGCCTGATATCTGAACTGAAAAGTTATTGTTGGCTGTTTTTGGTGGACGTGTATTCTGAGCGGCGGACTGACTAAGCAATTTGTATATTTGAGAGGATACACATATGTTTGAGAATAATTTGTGGACGATGGAACCAGTTGGCAGACCGGAGAACACCATCCAGGGTGATAAATACCGCTTCACCCTGCTGACTCCCTGCCTGATCCGAATGGAATACAGGGAAGACGGCAAATTTGAAGATCGTCCTACCCAGGTTGTATGGAACCGTAAATTTAATCCAGTAGACTTCCGTGTGGAAAAGAAGGGGGAAGGCTTCGAGCTTTTTACCGACAGAATGCATGTTACTTATGCCGGCGGACCTTTTACCAAAAACAGTCTGAACTTAAACGCAGTAGGCGGTCAGAACGCCTTTGGTGCAGTATGGTATTATGGGGAAAAAGGCGACAATCTTGGCGGAACCGCAAGAACCTTGGATGGGGTAGATGGGGAATGCCAGCTTCAGGAGGGAATTATGTCCAGAAGCGGCTGTTCTCAGATTGATGACAGCCATTCTCTGGTTCTAGATGAAAACGGCTGGACTCAGGTGCGCACAGGAGATGGGGTGGACATTTATGTTTTCGCTTATGGAAATGATTACAAAGAAGCTTTGAATGATTTTTACCGTCTCACCGGCAAAACTCCTATGCTCCCAAGATATGCCCTTGGAAACTGGTGGAGCCGTTATTACGCTTACACAGAAGACAGCTACAAGGCGCTTGTAACCCGATTTGAGAAAGAGAAGATCCCATTTTCTGTTGGTGTTCTGGACATGGACTGGCATCTGGTAGAGGAAGTGGATCCAAAATATGGCAGCGGCTGGACCGGATATACCTGGAACAAAAAGTACTATCCGGATCCAGAGCGTTTTATGAACTGGCTTCATGACCATGGAATGAAAATCTCTGTAAACCTTCATCCGGCTGGTGGAATCCGCGCCTTCGAGGAAGCATATCCGGCTATGGCGAAGGAGCTGGGAGATGTAGATACCGAACACGAAGCCCCCATCGATTTTGACATCACAAGCCGCAAATTCCTGGAAGCATATTTCAAATGTGTGCTTCATCCAGAAGAAAATAAAGGCGTTGATTTCTGGTGGATCGACTGGCAGCAGGGCAATATCACGAAGGTCCCCGGGCTGGATCCTTTGTGGATGCTGAACCACTATCATTACCTGGACAATGCCCGCGATGGAAAACGTCCTCTTACTTTTTCCAGATATGCAGGACCTGGTTCACACAGATATCCGGTAGGCTTCTCCGGTGACAGTATCGTAACCTGGGAGTCCCTGAATTTCCAGCCTTATTTTACCAGCACAGCTTCCAATATTGGATATGGCTGGTGGAGTCACGATATCGGCGGACATATGTTTGGCTATCGTGACAATGAGTTGGCACTTCGCTGGGTACAGCTTGGCGTATTTTCCCCAATTAACCGTCTGCACAGCAGCAAGAATGAGTTTATGGGAAAAGAACCGTGGCAGTTCCCTATGGAGATCGGTGAGGTCATGAAGGAGTTCTTAAGACTCCGTCACCAGATGCTTCCGTATCTGTATACCATGAACCACAGAGCATATAAAGAGAACACGCCTCTGATCCTGCCAATGTACTACACATATCCGGCAGAGCAGGTGGCTTACACAGTGAAGAATGAATATGAGTATGGAACCGCATTTATTGTAGCACCTGTTACGGAGAAATCTGTCCAGGGCGTTGGAAGAGCCAGGACTCATGTATGGCTGCCAGAGGGTACTTACATTGATTTCTTCACAGGTCTGGTATATTCCGGCGACAGAGAGATGGATATGTACCGTGACCTTCATTCCATACCGGTTCTGGCAAAAGCAGGTGCCGTTGTGCCGATGACTGAGAAAATATTTGGACAGGAAGCAGACAGAAATCCGGAAACTATGACCATCCGTGTATACGGCGGTGCAGACGGCAGCTTCCAGCTTTACGAAGACGACAACGAGTCCAACGCTTACCTGAAAGACGAGTGCGTTCTCACAGACATGGATCTGAAGTGGAGTACTGGCCGCTTCGCCATCCAAAAGGCAGCAGGCAGGCTGGAACTGATCCCGCAGAAGAGAACCTGGACTGTAGAGTTCTGGGGTGTGAAGGACACCGAGGTTACCGTCGAAGTGGAAGGTACAGTGGTGGAAGCTTCTAAAGAGTATGATGAAGCACTTGGCTGCCTGAAAGTAAGTGTTCCGGAAATCTCTGCAACCTCTGAAATTATCATTACTCTGGGAGCTCCGGAGCTTCGTGAGAATGATGTGAAAACTCAGGTATTCAACCTTCTCAACCAGGCTGAAATCCCATACATGGAGAAAGTAGCCATCATGGAAATCCTGGACAAGAAGATTTCCAATGCCGCCAAACTCACCCAGCTTACCGCAATGCATCCGGAAGAAGGAATTGTGGGAGCAGTGGGAGAGATTCTGACTGCGATAGAGTAAGATATAAACAGAATATGAAAGACAGTAAAAAGCCCGGGAGTATTTGCTCCCGGGTGTTTTAATAAGCTGTTATTTAAGAGGGGGGGACAGTCCGCATATAGCATTGAAGTATTTTTCAATCTGTTGAGCATTTAAAATCAGCAGTAAATTTCAGGCGGAATCTGTGCAAAGGGAATCACATCGGGTTGCCTGTCAGGGTGATCTGCGATGATCTTCTCCATCCAGACCATATTGTACCAACGCCCGAACTTGTAAGCACATTTGTGAAATTCCCCTACCATGGAATACCCCAGATGCTGATGAAACTGAATGCTGTTATGGTTCAGATATTCGTCATCCACTACAGGACTGGCGATGCAGGCATTCAGATTGGTCATATTCTGGGCGGCAAGCGCTTTTTCCAGAGAAGCGTAAAGCGCCTTGCCGATTCCGGATTTCCTTTCGGATTCTCTTACATAGATGGAAGTTTCCACAGACCAGGCATAGGCAGCCCGGGCGTGGAGCGGTCCTGCGTAGGCGTAGCCTGCGATTTCGGTACATGCACTGCAGTCCGCTTTATTTTTTATATCTTGTGTGGAACTGCTTGTTGTTCGTTCAGCTACAAGATAAGGATAATGCTGTAGTGTGTGTGTAATCCGCTTCCGGAATTCTTCTACAGAGGGAACTTCATATTCGAAGGTAATTGCAGTGTGCTTTACATAAGGTGCATAAATGGAAAGGAGCGCCTCTGCATCCTCTGGGGCTGCCGGGCGGATGATAACTGGTAATGACATGGCAAGATTCCTCCTTTGTAGTTGCAAACGAAAATTTTAGCTGTATTATAGCATATATGATGAAGTGCAGTCTTATTTTCGTAAATTTCGTTTTAGAGCGTGTTTGAAAAAGGCTTTCTGCAAGATGTGCGTCACAATTTGTGGGGGATTTCGCCCGGATGAGGGCGCCGTAGCGGGCTACGGCAACCGAATTCGGGTGAAATCTCCCACAAAGTGGGGCGTGCAGATTGCGGGAATGATTTTTCAAACACGCTCTAACATATTTTCAGCATGTTTTCCAGAGCAAACAGTTTATCAGCAGCAAGTAAATCTTCAAACGCATTCAGATTCAGATCCGAATGCTCCAGCTCTCTGGAGAAACGGTAACAAATATCTATCTGGTCTTCCAGACAGAACACCCGTCCATTTTTCAGGTAAGCTCCCATATCCAGCTCATGGATCAGCAGGGTGCAGACCACAGCCATTTTTACCTTGGCGAAAACTTCGCCGTCGTAAACAGCACCGCAGAAATATGTGTAAATCCAATACACAAGCAGCTGCTCTTCCTGAATATTCCAGTCCGGGTAAGCCTTTTCAAAGTCGGCACGGTTCTGAGAGTAAACGGAGGTGGGGGAAACGCCGGAAGCTTCTGCGCTGCCATAAAGCGCCTGCAAATTTTTTTTCAGAAATTCCTGCCAGCCCGGTCTGAGAACCTCCATTCTGGGAACAACCGACTTCCACATGGTCTTCAGAAGTTCATCGGGAGCAGCCTTTGTATTCATATGCTTCTGCACCTTGGAAGTAAAGGCTTCGCCGTATCCGGAGGCTTTATGGCGCTCCCGGATCTCTTCCCATTTGAAAAGCTGGTTCCGGTCTACACAGCGCTGGAAATCACTGGCTGCAGCCAGTATCTTCCACATACGAAGCCGCATGGGAATCTGCCGGTTCTGCAGCACATCAAGAAAGTATTCCCTGGTATCTTCAAGGGCAGTGAAAAGCATATAGTCAAAATCATCATAAGTTTCTTCCGGGGAGGGAACCTCCGCTGTCTGGAAGGTTACTTTTTCCCTTCTGCCAAGCAGAATCCTGGCTGCCTCCGGACAGGAAAGAGACAGGGAATATTCCCGCAGACCTTCAAATTCTTCGATGTGCCGCGGATATTTCCGACAGGTATCGCAAAGCATTCTTTTTCCAACCTCGCTGTAGATGTCGCAAAGGCTGTCCTCATTTAAAAATGCACACCGCTTCTCATACTGACGGAAAACCTTCTCCTTCCAGTCAATGTCATTATGAAGGCGATTCCGGAAAGTACCCTTCACACGCTTATATTTTTTCAGGCTTTTGTCGTCAATGACGATCTGCCAGCCGGCACAGCAAGTGTCGGGACAGGCACCTGCAATACAGGAAAACTCTTTATAATAATCAGGTCTTGTAATCTCCATAAAAACCTCCTGGTAACAGTGATCAGTATTTTTCAAATACAACTATTGTAACGGTATTTCAAAGCTGTGTAAATCCTCTGGACAAAAAAAGTTATAGATGGTTGACATTAATGCGGCGGACTGTTAAACTCATATAGGTAAAGGTAGGATCAGAAAGAACTTAGGTAGCTATTGACCAGTCCGCGAACGATAGCTTTCTGATACCTGTACTGCGATAATTAAATCTTGACAGTTCTGTTGAAAATTCCAAAACAAATTAAGAATTTCAGACCGAAGAAAAATTTACATGAAACGACAGAAATATCAGGACATGATAGCACCCATATTATAAAAGCTGTCAGCTTAACAGTAAAACGGAAACTGGCGTGGGGGGGTACCTGCACCAGCAAGGGAAATTATAAAATGAGTGAAGTTATAACTAAACAAAAGATTCTTATAGCGGATGATTCAGAAATGAACCGCGAACTTTTAGCTGCAATTCTGGAAGAGGAATATGAGATCATACAGGTGAACGACGGTGTGCAGGCAGTTGACTGCCTTCAGAGGCATGCCGAGGAGATTTCCCTGCTTCTTCTGGATATTGTTATGCCCCACATGGATGGTTTCGAGGTTCTTTCTTATATGAATAAAGAACACTGGATTGATTCTATTCCGGTTGTGATTATTTCGTCAGAAAATTCACCTATTTACATAAAACGTGGGTATGATCTGGGCGCCACTGATTTTATCGGAAAGCCCTTTGATGCAAATATGGTATTACGCCGTTCGGCCAATGCCATACTTCTGGGAGCCAAGCAGCGCCGGATGACCAGTATTGTTTCCAATCAGATTTACGAGAGAGAAAAAAGCAGCAAGCTGATGATCAATATCCTCTCTCATATAGTGGAGTTCCGCAATGGGGAGAGCGGACTTCATGTGCTGCACATTCAGACAATCACAGAAATGCTGCTTCGCCAGTTGGTTCAGAAGGAAAATAACAGATATGCCCTGAGCAAGGAACAGATCCGGATGATTACCACAGCCTCAGCGCTTCATGACATTGGCAAGATCAGTATTCCGGATGAAATCCTGAATAAGCCAGGCAGACTTACAGCCGAAGAATTTGCAGTAATAAAGGGACATTCCATGGCAGGTGCCAATATGCTGTCAGAACTGCCTCTTGACCAGAAGGAGGAGCCTCTTGTCAAGACTGCATACGAGATCTGCCGCTGGCATCATGAACGCTACGATGGAGGCGGATATCCGGATGGATTAAAAGGGGAAGAAATCCCTGTTTCAGCACAGGTTGTGGCGTTAGCTGACGTGTATGACGCATTGACCAGTGAGAGATGCTATAAAGATGCTTATTCTCATGAAAAAGCCATCGAGATGATACTGGCGGGACAGTGTGGTGCATTTAATCCACTGATGCTGGAGTGCCTTCTGGATATTTCTTCTTCCCTGAAGAAAAAAATGGGCTATAAATCCAAGGAAAGGTATGAACAGACAGACCTTTCTGATATTGCCAGCAGATTTCACGATTTTGAGATGGATTCCTCGGAGAAAATTGTGCAGCAGCTGGAATTTGAGAGAATGCGCCATAATTTCCTGGCAGAGGGCAGCAGAAATATTATTTTTACTTATACCATTTCACCGCCGCTACTCACCTTTAACCAGGCTGGCTGCAAACGAAGCGGGATTACAGAACCTTCATTTTCCCCATTGCAGAGCGGTGTGCTGACGGATCTTGTGGAGGAGCAATCCCTGAAACGGCTTATCCGGAAGATTACCCAGGCTACCAGGGAAATGCCGGATGTGACAAGTAATATTTTTCTCAAAGATGGAAAAGGTCCCTGCCATTACCGATGTGAATGCAGGGTGATCTGGGCAGATGGTGACCAAAAAGGCTATACAGGCGTTGTTGGAAAGCTGACAGATATTACAGATGACTATATGGTTATGGAAACTGTCCGGGAGGAAGGCTTGAAAGTCCTGAAAAAAGACCGTAGTGCAGAATTTTCCAGTTTTTATGACCGGTTTAAGAAATGCGGCTTTTCTACAGATGGAACGGAAGCGTGGCTTCTGCTTCAGTATCTGCAGATTTCCTATGATCTGGTCCGGTATGTAGATCCTACAACGAATAAGGTTATCCATATAGAAAAAGATGGAAAAATGTGGGAGAGTGAAACTACCTGCTCAGACATATGGAATTGTCTGGAAAAATGCAGCAACTGTATTTCCAGGCTCAGCATGCAGACCAGGAAGCGTATGACAAAGCTTGAGGTTGCAGGGGATGATCCATATCAGGTGGTATCCATGTATGTGGAGATTGACGGGAAACCCTGCTGTCTGGAAATGGCTTCCAGGATAGATGGTGATTTTATGCCTGATGGGTATTCCAGGGAGGAGATCTTGTCATCTGTAAGGATTCATAAGGAGAAGATTTATATAGACCCGGTAACCGGAGTTTATAATAAACGCTATTATGTGGAGAAGCTGAGCAAGATGGACAATGCAGCAGCTCTTATGTTTGCAGATATTAAGAATTTTAAAAGGATCAACGAGAATTTCGGACATCAGGCTGGAGATGATGTGCTTCGCCAGGTTGCTGGTGTGCTTCGGGATGTTGCGGCTGGCAAAGGCGATGTGCTCAGATATTCCGGAGATGATTTTGTGACAGTATTTTTTAACGCTACGGAAGAGGAGCTTTCCGAAATCCAGAAGGAAATGTGTGGAAGAGTAGCGGCTCTGAGATTTCCGGAGCTGCCTGGAGTGCAGCTGAAGCTTGTTACTGCCGGTACCAGTATACCGGGCAGGGTAGAGGAAATGCTGGAGCAGGTAAGAATATAAAAAGAAAGTCCCGGCGGGCAAAACCGCTCGGGACTTTTGTTTTTTCTAAGTGTGTTTGATTTTCCAAACAGACCCTGGAATGCAATATTTACAGAATATCTCTTCTCTTAATGTATCCAGGAAGTGCCGGATCTGAGACAACCTCCTTCACATGAAGGATTTTGACCATCTTGTCTACTACCTGATTCTCTACATGTACGCCTTCACCGATCTCAGCACCGGAAAGAATCACACTGTTTTTGATCACAGCATCCTTGTGGATAATGCAGCCACGACCGAGAATGGAATTCTCAATGGTTCCCTCCACCTGACAGCCGTTGGAAACGACAGAGTTGCGGATCTGGGCGGTCTCATAATAGTGAGTCGGACAGGAATCATTGGTACGGGTATAAATTGGCCATTCCGGATTGAAAAGTGTCTGTGCAGCCTTGATATCGATCAGATCCATATTGGCATCGTAATAGCTCTGGAAATCTGTGATGGAAGCGAAGAAGCCGCGGTGGGAAACTCCTCTTACATCCAGCTCATCATGCAGCTCATTGATAATGTCTGCAAGAGTAAAGGCTGAAGAAATTGCCTTTGCCTTGCGGATCAGCTCGATAAACAGATCCTTCTTCATAATGTAGGTGTCCATGAAAATATTGCGGTTTTTGGCATTTCCGTGGTTTGGCTCAATGGAGAGCACACCCTTCTGCTTGTTCAGATTCAGGATATTACAGTTCAGATAAGCATCCTTCGCATTGTCTACTGCGTGATAAAGCAGGGTAATGTCAGCCTCAGACTGAATATGCTGCTCGATCAGCTTGGAAAAATCAGCAGTATAAACCATGTAATCTGGTGTGATTACCACATACGGATGATGCATTTCTTCGATGCATTCCATATTTTCGTAATAGGAAGCAATATCGGTGTTATAGATATTGTTTCTCTGGTCGCTGTCAGTGAAAAGAATCTGCAGTCGTCCGCTCTTTGAGTTAATGTTATAATGACGTCCGGTGCCGATATGGGAAACCAGAGTCCGTGGTTTCTCTTTCACGTAGATCTGGATGCGGTCAATGCCGCTGTTGCTCAGGTTGGAAATCGGGAAGTCGACCATACGGTATCTGCCCAGGAATGAGAAAGCTCCGATTGGACGGTAGTCCTCAAGTCCCTCTACATGGATGTTTCTGGATGATGAGTTTACAATTCCAAATGCTTTATACATATTATTCGGCCCCCTTTACTCGTTTCGAGATCAGTTCGATGTGCTCACTGTCAGCACTTCCTACAAGAGCACCCTTGCCGATGTTTACGCCATTGGCAACAAGGGCACGTATTACGACAGCACCATCTTCCACAATAGCACCTGGCATAAGTACGCTGTCAATTACCTTTGCACCTGGTCTTACCTTAGCGCCGGTAAAGATTACGGAATTGGTGACCTCGCCTTCAATTACACAGCCCTGGGTTATGTAAGCATTCTGGATTCTGGCCTCTGTGCCAATATACTGCGGAAGTGCGGTTACATCTTCGGTGTAAATCTTCCAGGTAAGGTCGCTTAAATCCAGCTCATTATCCGGGCTGAGAAGATCCATATTTGCCTCCCAGAGAGAATCTATGGTTCCAACATCCTTCCAGTAGCCCTTGAAGCGGTAAGCGAAAAGACGTTTCTCATCGCCAAGAAGAGTAGGGATGATGTCCTTGCCAAAGTCATGGTTGGAATCCGGGTTCTTCATATCTGCAAGAAGCAGCTTACGAAGAAGCTTCCAGTTAAAAATATAGATACCCATAGAGGCAAGATTGCTCTCAGGTACCGGCGGCTTCTCAACAAACTCGGTGATACGGTCTGTCTCTCCGTCAGTGTTCATAATACCGAAACGGCTGGCTTCCTTAAGAGGAACCTCGATAACGGCGATGGTAGCATCTGCCTGTCTCTCTTTATGGAAGGCAAGCATCTTGTCATAATTCATTTTATAAATGTGGTCACCGGAAAGTACCAGAAGGTATTCCGGATCATACTGATCTATAAAATCAATGTTCTGGGAAATCGCGTCGGCTGTTCCGCGATATACGTCGAGTCCGGTGTCTGCTTTCTCACGAGGCGGAAGTACATATACACCGCTGTCCTTGGAATCCAGTCCCCAGCGTCTGCCAGCTGCAACATAACTGTTCAGCTCAACTGACTCATATTGTGTCAGTACGCCTACTACGTCGATGCCACTGTTGGCACAGTTACTGAGGGGGAAATCAATGATACGGTATTTACCGCCGTAGGAAACTGCCGGTTTAGCCACTTTGTTGGTAAGATCGTGAAGACGGCTGCCACGGCCGCCAGCCAGAATCATTGCTAACATACTGTTCTGTTTCATGGTGAACCCTCACTTTCATTTCTTTAAGGCTGCTGTTCGCGGAAATGTATCTGCAAACAGGAATGCTTTAAGCCATATTATACAATATTTTCAATAAAAATACAATTTTTTTGTGCAAAAATATTGTAAAATCCAGATGAAATTTAGCTAAATATTTACTGGTAATTCTGTAGACTTTTCACAGCTTCGATGTCTTCCGGCTGTACCTTCAGGTTGGAAGTGAAAGTTCTGCCATCTGG
>ENA-OUPA01000893-OUPA01000893.1-human-gut-metagenome-genome-assembly--contig:-NODE-893-length-15556-cov-6.23895_pt1 | contig 15556 bp, 14 predicted proteins | sample MGYA00237939_ERZ548770 | MGnify/ENA primary metagenome ERZ548770 (study PRJEB26490, sample SAMN05356877) | human gut metagenome | biome: terrestrial biome; feature: human-associated habitat; material...
GGGATTGGCGATTTATCTCCGACTTGGGTGTGGCTGATTTAACCTGACTCCAATAACGTATACATATATCCAGATAACCCGCGGTTGAAACTATCTGCTGAAGCCATTTTTGACGATGCTGGCAATGTGGATCACTTCGACGTTTACGACGATTCTTTCAATAGTGTTTATTCGGTTTCTCTCTATAAAGCGGCTTAGTCGCTATGGGCTGGCGGGTTGTTGGTTGGCGAGATTTTTGATTGCAAAACGCCGTCTTGTCTTTTGGCGACGAGGTCATATATAGCTTGATGCTTGGTTTGAAGGAGGTATGTTTTGTTCTGCTCTCGTTGCGGAAAAAACAATCCTAATGATAATGTCTTTTGTGAATATTGCGGGCAGCCTATAATTAAGCAGGAACAGCCCTCGTTAGATCGTCTTGTGCCTGGTGAAATCGTTGATCGTCCGCAAATGAATCATCGACCTCAAGAGCTATGGCAGCGAGTTAAATCGTATCTTCCTATTATTGTTGGAGTCCTTGTTGCGATTGTAATTATTGGAGGAGCGATTGCCTACGCGTGTGTGGTGAACCAGAACCGAGAGGCCTCTGGGGATGTCATTGAGGCGGGCGCTCCTGCCTCTTCTGGGGCGTCTGAGAGCGAGTCCTCTAAGCCTGGCAAAAACGACAGCGAAGGAACCGAGGCCGCTTCAGATAATGAAGACGCCGATTCGACAGAAAGGGAGGAGGCCGCCTCGAATGGTGCTGCGAACCAGGGTGCAAAAGAATCATCAATCAGTAGTAAGCCCGTGGATGGCATGCAGACCGCTGTTTCAGCTGAAGACGATTATGTTTTACCCGAAAGTGGCAGCCGATATTATTCAGAGTCCGAGTTGGGCGCTTTCAGCGATTGGGAGCTTTATCTTGCGCGCAACGAGATATTTGCACGTCATGGGCGCATGTTCAGCAATGAAGATTTGAAAAACTACTTCGAAGCGAAGAGCTGGTATGAACCTCGATACACACCTGAGGAATTCGATTCTCTCGGAGATGGCGCCATCAATGAATACGAAAAGGCGAACTCGCAAACAATTCTTTCAATTGAGCAGGCGCGTAACTCGCAGTACGTATCGTAGGGTTTCAGGGGCGTAAGCACGGATGCATTCGATCGGAAGTGGAGTTATGAGATTCTCGTCTCGGCATATGGCCGCACTGCTTCTTTTAGGAGCGATATTGGCTCTTGTTGGTTGCGCGTCTTCAGGAGGGCAAAGCGAGGCGCTGAAGACGACACGCCCGGATGTCATCGAAGTCGAAGAGTACCCCGACGATTCTCTTTTCGACGCGGAGCCGAAAGAGCGGAAGGTAGATCCAGAACCTGATTCGGAGAAGCCAAGAAGCGATGCAGGGGGCTCAGATCCTCCTGTCAATTCCGAAAAGCTGTTATCTAACGAACCAGCTTCTAGCGACTTGGCGATCATCCAAGATGTGCGGCCTTCTTTCTCCCATGGATCCAAGCCCGCAGATTGCCAGAAATACATAGTGTTGCATGACACGGAGGGCGATAGCGATCCCGCTTCGGTGATTGATTGGTGGGATTCGAATGGCAATTTGGTCGCCGCTCATTTTGTCATCGGCAAAGATGGCTCAATCTTTCAATGCGTTCCTCTTGACGAGATTGCGCATCATGCTGGCTATGGCGATACAGGCCACAATGAGAAGTATGGCCTGATAGAAGATGGGCGCGACGATATGGAGGGCTCTTCGCCCATTGGGGCGTGGGCGTCAGATTACGGCATGAATGCGTGGTCTGTGGGCATTGAGCTAGTTCATAGAGGCGGCGAAGGGGACTATCCTGAGGCGCAGCTTGAGGCTCTCGATGGCCTCATCGCGTACATCGACAGCTACTATGGGTTTGAAAGCGAGATAATCGATCACAAGGCATGGCGTAGCGGCAATTCAGACACGTCGGAAGAGTTTTCCGCTTATCTCGAAAACTATCAAGATCATCGCAGACACAGCTGAAAAAATGTTTTTTGGCGCCGGCCTCTGTTGTGGGGCGACTGCGGGAGCGAATCTACTTCGATGGTCTTCGTGTCTCTTGAATATGTCATTTACGTCATATATAGTGCATAAGCATAACGTGCAAGGAGAAGGTTATGCTTATATTTCAGCCCCATTGTTTTTTGAGCGATTCTTGCGAAGAACCCTGTGCTCTTTCTGCTTTGCGCCATAGGAGTATGGCGAAACGGACGATTGCGGTAGCGGAGACGGCTATGAGGGGGAAGAACTTGGATCGAAATGCTCCGTATGCCATTTCTCCTGGGGTGGCTGCTGGGCAGGAGGTGAGGCTTGCCAAGCGCCGAGAAATCATGGTGCGAGCGGACCGAAGGCGCGTGGGCCTCGCTAAAGACCTCCCGTCTCCGGTTTCGATGCTCTCAGAAGCGAGAGGTGAGAGAGACGATGCCCTCGGCAAGACCATTGGAGGAGTTATAGAATCAGGCCTGTGATTGCGGTGGCTCCGATGCGGTCGCGCCACGTGGGCGGCAAGCCGTTCGCCGGAGGATGATGTCATTGATGACATCGAAACGACTGAAAATGACAAGCATGCAAGAGTCCCGTTGAAGCGGACGGGTTCTTGTGGAATTCTTCTCCGGGTGAAGCTGGGGCTGGGCTCTTGCGCTCTCGTGTGCCTGAGCTTGCCTGAGCTTGCCTGAGCTTGCCTGAGCTTACCTGAGCCTTGCGTGGCGTCGTTAGGCGCATCGCAGGCAATTCAAAGTGTTCGAAAGGAAGGGGCCGATGGATCCGATTACGGTGCTGATCGATGTGATTGATTTGAGCATCGAGCCTTGGATCATGGCTTTGGCGGCAACGCAGATGCTGCCGATGCGAAGGCGCGGCCTTTTTCTGGTCATCGAGCTTATGGGCACCCCTCTTTGGGCGTTTGCCTTCGGGACGGTGCTCTCATGGTTCTGGGTGGGTCTTTTGGTGTGCGGCGTCCTTGAGTTTGTGTTGCCGCTCCTCTTTTGGACGGGTTCCCTGTTCCGCAAAGTTAGCGCCCTGTTTGTGATTCAGCTGTGCTCGATAGTGGCGGGAGCCGTTGTCTGGACGTGTTGGGAGGCTATCTTCGGCATGCCGATCCCCGAGGACTCCGCGGCCGAGTTCGCGCTGTATCGAAGCGCTATGGGGAGGTGGCTCATCTGTCAGGTTCTCGATATAGGCCTCTCGGCAATACTGTTGATACCGGCGGTTGTTCTGTTTCGACGCTGGGCATGGCGCACGGCTGACATGCGGGGTAGCGTGGTTTTCGCTGGCCTGCTTGTCGCTCAGATGATCATGGCCGCAGTGGTCGTGATCTGCCTGGCCCGTTCGTTGGGAACAGGCGCCTATGCGGCTATCGCGTTGATTCTGCTGATGTATCTGATGGTCGGTATCGGGGCCATCGGCGCCTCGTGGCATTGGGAAGTTGCCGCCCGCGCCCAGCGCCGCAGTGAGGAGTTGGCCCGCCAGCGCGTTGCTTACTTCGGGGAGTACGAGAACGCTCAGACTCAGGTGAGAGCCGTTGCTCATCTGCGGCATGATCTTCGAAATGAGATGGCGGCGGCGCGGGCGCTGCAAGAGCGGGGACGCGCCGATGAGGCTCGCCGGCTTCTCTGCGCTATGGCTGCATGGGTTTCGGCAGACGAGCCGTCTGAAGGAGGTCGGTCATGACGGCATCGGTGGCCGAGGCCGTTCTGTGCGCCGCTCTGCTTTTGGCCATGGCCCTCTGGTATGGCGCGCGGATGGGCGCCGTACCGCTCTCGAGACGCCTCGCCGCGATGGCGATTCCCCTGACCCAGGCATGCGCCCTCGTCGCTTTTGCCGTGTTTGCGACGCGTGATTCCGGCTTGGATCGGTTCGTTCCCTACGTCGTTTTCGCCACAGCGGTGTGCCTGGTGGTCGATGGCTTTGCGCTGCCGAGTCTGTCGCTGGGCGCGCGCAAGGAGTCGGCCCAGGAACAGGCCCGTGCGGCAGCTGAGCTGTTGGAGGCGACGCGTCAGGGCGCGGCCGCTGCCCGGCGTGAGGCGCAAGAGGCAGACGACGTGCGTCGTGGCATGGCTCAGGCGCTGAATCGCGCGATTGCGCAGTGCGATCGGGATGAGGTTAGTGGTGCGGGGGAGCTTGCAGCCGGGCCGTCGCTGGAGCGCTATTGCCGCAACGACGTCGTCGATGCGCTTTTGGCTCTAAAGGCGCGTCGCGCAGGCGAGGAAGGGGTGGCCTTCGAGGTGCATGCCGACGTCCCTGCCAGAGTGGCCATCGACGATGTGGATTTGTGTGCTCTGTTCTCGAATATGCTCGATAACGGCATCAATGGGGCCGTAAAGGCCGAGGGAAGGCGGTTCGTGCGCCTGGATGCCTCGGTGCGCGGCGCCATGCTTGTTGTGCGAGTGGTCAACAGCTGCCGTCCCAGGAGCGGTGAGTCTTCGGGGAAGCAGGGGGAACAGGGGCGGCAGGGACGGCGGGGGCGGCGCACCGTGGACTCCCATGGCTGGGGCCTCGATATCCTGGGGGCGTTGGCGGAGCGCTACAACGGGTCTTTCGAAAGCGCGGCCAAGGGAGATCAGTGGGTGGCGAGCTTGGTGGTGCGCTGTCGGTAGGTTGCCGGCGGCTGGAGGACGGGTGACCGTCGGCAGAAAGGTCGAGGAGCCCTGGAGCGCACGGTCGGACCGGTCGCGAACGGCGGCATCCGCGAAGGTCGAGTCGCGTGCCGCTCCCCGATGCGACTTGCATTTTGTGACAACATTCCGACTGAAAATGACATGGGGCGGGGGAGGGGGGCGCCTCTTTTGAGATAATAGCAGCTTGCGATGGCCGCCGCGCGCAGCGGGGCCGTTTGCGCATTCGGGAGCCGAAACGCGAGAAAGGACGATGCGTGTACACAGTGGCCGTTGTCGATGACGACCTTCGCCAATGCAGAATTCTGGCGGACATGATCGCCGATGCGCCGTTCTCGTCCTTTGATATTCGCACCTTTCAGAGCGTGCCCGATCTCGAAAGCTTCCAAGTCCATCACGGTCCGGTGGACATCTGCCTCATGGACGTGCGCATGGATGACGACGCGGGGCGCTTCGCCGACGGCATCGAGGCGGTCTCGCGGCTGTTTCCCGAGGGCTGTGGCACTCAGGTGATCTACGTGACGGGCTATGTGGAATACGCGACGCCGGTCTACGAGACGCCGCACGTGTACTTCCTGTTGAAACCCGTGCAAGCCGAGCAGCTTTACGCCGCGCTCGGCAAGGCGCTCGAGCGGCTCGCGTCGCAGACAAGCGCGTATCTGCCGGTGACCTGCGGCGGTGCGGTTCGGCGGCTTCCCGTGGGCAAGATCGTCTATCTGGAGAGCAACCGCCGCAAGGTGATCGTGCATATGGTGGACGACACGGTAGAGACGTACGCGAAGCTGTCGGACCTCGAGGATCAGCTGCCACCGAACTTCGTGCGCAGCCATATGAGCTTTCTCGTGAACATGAACTATCTCGAGTGGGTGGACGGCAAAACCGCCACGCTTTCCACGGGCATACAGCTGCCGGTGAGTCGCCAGCGCTCCGTGGCCACTCGCGAGGCCTTCCACCGCCATTTGCGCGGGTTTTTGTAGGGTCTCTCCTACTTCTTCAGCAGGTGGCGGATGGCGGCCACGGGGTGATGGAGGATCATCCGGGGGCCAGCGTAGCGCATGATGGCACGAATCTGCTCGCGCTCGGCGGGGGCGTAACAGTGGTTACCGCATTCCTCGCAGCTTGTTTTGTGGGCCATGGATCGGCAGCGCTCGGTGCGCAGGACGCAGTAGTCGTCGATGGCCTTGCACGCGGGGCAGAGCGCCTCGCCGGCGAAACTTGTCTCGGTGCGCGCAGGCGCGTCGTGATTGCCGGCGCAGTAAATCGCCACCATGTTCGAGATGGTGCGCTTCTCGCGCTCGCGGCGGCGAGCGACGGCGGGGGTGTCGGGTGTTCTAGCCATGGTGCGCACTTTAACAGATTTTCCGGTGATGCGTCGTCCTTGTTAGCTCCTTCAAACTTTCGCCAAAAGAGCGAGCAGCCGCAAAATGACGATGTTGACGTCACAGGCGTCATTTTGCGGCTGCATTTCTCTCAAACGGGGCTGTTTTGGTCTCTGGTCAGTCACGAATTGACGCTTGTTACGGCAAGACCGTGAATTCGCGGCTGGAAAACGGGGGGCGAGGGTGCGTCTAAGCTAGAGGCGCTGCAAAATGAGGTAGCGGTTGAGGTTTTCCTGCTTGCCGTCGGCGGAGAAGCGGGCAATCTCGCGGAAGGGGAGGGGAGCGGGGGGCGTGCAGCCGCTAGTGGAGGGCGCGCTGGGTTCGCGGATGGCGGCGAGGAGGGCGTCGATTTCGTCCTCGGGTGTGTGGTGGCAAAAGCGGTAGACGCCCTCGGCATGCTGCCAGCCGAGGAGAAAGTCGTTTTCGTGGAAGGTGGGGAGGCAATGGGCGGCGCGGCCCTCGGCGGTGACCGTGGCGGCTTTGGCAGCCAGGCGCGGGTCGTTCAGGAACTGCCAGAACGACACGACGGCAAAGCCGCCGGGCCGCAGGGAGCCGAGGATCCCCTCGAGAACCCGGGCGCGCAGGGCGAACGTCGGCAGGTGGTGCATGAGTCCGAAGGCGACGGCGAGGTCGTGCGAGTTGCGGGGGAGACGGTCGGCGAAGGTGCCGTCGAGGAGGGATTCCACGATGTCGAGGGCGCGGAGATCTACGATGGTCTTTTCGGGAGGATTCGCGCCCTGCCCTGAGGCATCCTCCTCTTTCGTTTTGGAAGCAGCAGAGGAGCTGCGAAGGCTGTGCGGGAAGGCGGCAGATAGAGCGCCGATTTCGGGAGATGCCAGATCGGGGCAGTTGTCGAGGGCGGTGACGCGCAGGGGGGCGTTTGCGCGTTCGGCGAGGAAGCGTTCGAAGCGGAGGTTGCCGCAGCCAAGGTCGAGGACGGCGAGGGAGTCCTTGGAATTGCTGGCATAGTCATCGGGGATGCGGGTGGCGTGGCTGGAGAGGGAGTCTCGCACGGCGGCGTGGCTGGGGAAGGGGTCTTGCACGGCATCGGGGGCCGTGATGAGCTCCCAAGCCTTCTCCCAACCATGCCAAGGGGCTTGTCTCGTGGCCGAGAACGAGGCGGCCTCGCGGGCGTAGAAGTCGCTCGTGAGGTCATTCAGCTTGCGGATGACCTGGGGGGAGTAGGCGTCGGGCTGCGAGGCGCTCTGCGCGGTCGTTGCTCCGGATGCGGAAACACGCTGCTCGTCGGCGATGCTCATGGCAGCGGCCGTTTCTGGTAGAGCCCGGCGTCCTTAAAGCCGAGGTTGCGGTAGTAGACGCGGGTGCCCACGGCGCTGATGACGTTAATCGCGGTGTACCCGGCGGCCGCCGCTTGGGCGCAGGCCTCTTCCACGAGCGCCCGCCCGAGGCCCAGATGCTGGGTGCCCTCGCCGGTGCGGTGCAGGGCGGCCACCTTCCCGTACACATGCACTTCGCGGATCATGGCCTCTTGCGGCGCGGAGGGGGAAGCAAACGAGGAACCCCTCGCCTCGCTTTGCTCGCTCTTGATGGGAGGGGGAGAAGACTCGTTGGCGGTGTCGCGGGGAAGTGCCGTCGGCAGCGACAGGCGGCAGAAGCCGGCGATCTTGTTTTCGGGGGTGATCCATTCAAGGAAGCGCTCTTCGGTGGTGGCGGTCTGGTAGGCGATGGTCTGAAGGGAAAGGTCGCCCACGGCGGCGCCTTCCACGGAGATTTCGCGGGAGCGAATCTCGGCAACCGCTTCGTCTGTGGCATCAACGGCGGCTTCCACCACTTGGCGCAGGTTGGTCTTCTTGTTGCCGGCGAGGATGTCGGTGGCGGAGATGTCGCGGATCATGCGGGAGATGCGCGTCCAGGGCGGGGTGGCCAGCACGTCCTGGACGAGGACTCTCACGAGCTCTTCCTCGGTGTAGGGGCGCCAGCGGCCGGCCTCGTAGCAGTCAGTGAGTTGGGCGCTTTCCACAAGGCAGCAGGGATAGAGCTTCACCTCGTCGGGCAGAAACGCCGGGTCGGTGACGAGACGACGGTAGTCGGCAATGTCGGAGGCGGGGTCGGCGCCGAGCAGGTTCACCATGAAGTGCACGTGGCTTTTGAAACCGTACCGACGCAGCAGCGCCATGGCGTCGGCGATGCGCGCGGACGTGATGGCGCGGCCGTTGGCGGCGAGAAGGTCGTCGGAGAGGCTCTGGATGCCGATCTGCACCTTGGTGCAGCCGAGTGCGCGCAGGCTGCGGCAGGCATCGGCGGTGACGAGGTCGGGGCGCGTTTCCACCACCAGCCCGACGACGCGCTTCAGTGCCGTTTCGTTGGCGCGATGCAGGGCGAAAAGATCGTCCCAGGAGCAGCTTTGCAGCACCTCACCCTCAACGCCTTCCCGCAGGGGCAGACCTTGGTCTGCCCTCTGGGGCGCCGTCGAAATGCCGGGATGCGGGAATGCCTCGGCCTCATGCCCGCGTGGGCCCTCTGCCGCATAGGCCTCCCGCCATGCCTTGTTGTAGGTGAGCTCTCCGGCGTCGATGCGCTGTTGGAGGGGCGCAGCGGCGGCGGCCAGCGCGTCGCGGTCGCGGGGGAGGCCACGGTTCTCGTACCACCTCTGGCGCTCGGTCGCCTCGCGGGCGCGCTCCTCGTCGGGCAGGTTCAAAGCGCGGAAGAGCTCGCCTGTGAACCAGCGCTGGTAGGCGGCGGGGTAGTCGCTCCAGGTGCCGCCCAGCACGATGAGCTCCACTTTGTCGGTGACATGCCCCATGGCGGTCAGCGTCCGCAGGCGCGCGGCCACTTGGAGGAAGGGGTCGAACCAGCATCGCTCGGCCCGCTGGCAGGCCGGCTCGTCGGAAAGATAGCTCTTCGGCATACGGATATCGTTCGGACAGAACACGCAGGCGCCCGAGCACGGCCAGGGCTTCGTGAGCACGGTGATGGTGGCCACGCCCGAGGCGGTGCGCCGCGGTTTGGCCTGCAGAAGGCGCACGAGGGCTGCGTCGGTCGCCTCGCTCACGTTCCACGCCGCCCACCGCTCGGGCTCCTCGACCTTCACGCGCAGGTAGAAGGGGAGGAGTCGCCGCTTGGCCACCTGGCGCGTGCCGTCGTGGGCGGCGCGGTTGTGCCGACGCACCAGCTTGTCGAGCCACGCGGCGTCGGCGCTACTGTCGGCTCCTTCGCCACCGACGACGCCGCTGCGCACGGCTTCGATTATTTCCAGGAGTGCTTCTTCCATAAGAATGCAAAAGATACCAGGTTCGCCCAAGGAAGTCAGCGAGGTTCCGACAGGCACCTGCAATTCGCTTGAAGCGCGGCCGAGCGGCCTTCGGGCCGTGAGGGAAAGCGCTGAATGCGAAGGGCAGGTGCCTGTCGGAACCGCAGCGTCGACGGGTCCGTTCGTCCCGTTAGGGCGAACGGAACTATAAGGCGGCCTTGATGGCGGTGAGCAGCTCGTCGTAGGTTTCCAGGGCCGGCAGCTCCGGGTACTCGGCCTTGATGGCGTCGGTGGTGCGGAACAAAAAGCCGGCCTTCGAATCCAGGATCATACCCAAATCGTTGTGGGAGTCGCCGGCGGCGATGGTCTGCATGCCGCAGGAGTGCAGCGCGCGCACCGTGGTGAGCTTGGTCTCGGGGCAGCGCATGGCGAAGTTGGTGATGGTGCCGTCTTCGGCGACGACGAGCTCGTTGCAGAACAGCGTCGGCCAGCCGAGCTTCTCCATGAGGGGCTTGGCGAACTGCTCGAAGGTATCGGAGATGATGATGACCTGGGTGAGGCTGCGCAGCTCGTCCAGGAATGCGCGGGCGCCGGGCATGGGGTCGATCTTCGCGATGGTCGCCTGCACATCGGGCAGGCCCAGCCCGTGCTCGGCCAGAACATTGAGGCGCCACTTCATGAGCTTGTCGTAATCGGGCTCGTCGCGGGTGGTGCGATTAAGCTCGGGGATGCCGGCTTCCTCGGCGAAGGCGATCCAGATTTCGGGAACCAGCACGCCTTCCAAATCGAGGCACACGACGTTCATAGGGCACTCCTTCCGTGGGCGGCGCCGGGGCCTTAAGGCTTGCGCGCCGCAGGGTATCGTCGGCAGAAGCGTACCCCACCGAAGGCGCCTTGCCGCCTCGGAAGCGGAAAGATGGCGCAGGGGGCGACTTCAGCGGTAGCGCGGGCGCCGGGATTGCTATACTGAGCGCTCTAAGAAGAAGGCGCCGGCAAGGGTGCCACGGGCGGCAAGAGCGAGGAGCGCGGCTGTGACCAAGGTCATCAAGAGAGAACATGCGGAGCGGGCGCGGGCCCACGAGAGCGTACTCGCTGTGCCCGAGGTCATGCGTACGGCCCCCGGCATCGCCATTCAGGGGCGCAAGATTCGCTCGCTCGTGTTCTCGACGGATCTGGCCGTCATCTGCCACTGCGACGCCGATGCGGTGCTCGCGGTGTACCCCTTCACCTGCCAGCCGGCCATCACCCAGGCGCTTGTGGCCGCGTCCCAGCGCCCGGTGTTCAACGGGGTCGGCGGCTCCATCACCCAGGGCGAGCGCTGCGTGGAGGCGGCCCTGCACTCCGAAATGTCCGGCGTGGCGGCCGTGGTGGTGAACACATCCATTCCCGTGGAGTCCATCTCGGCGCTCGTGGAGAAGGTGGCCGTGCCCGTGTGCGTGACCGCCTGCGCTGCCGACGACGTGGTGCACCGCCAGATTGCGGCGGGGGCCTCCATCGTGAACGTGGCCGCCGGCGCCCGCACGCCCCAGGTGGTGGAGGCTCTGCGCCAGGAATATCCCGACCTGCCGATCATCGCCACGGGCGGCCCGACCGACGATGCCATCCGCGCCACCATTGCGGCCGGCGCCGACGCCGTCAGCTGGACGCCGCCGGCCATTGCCGATCTGGAGCGCGAGGTGATGGAGAAGGCCCGGCGTTTGGCGGCCGAGCTGTTGTAGAGCCCTGCAAGTGCGATCCGTAGGGGGCGACCTTGGTCGCCCCTTCGCAGCTGGGGGCACCATTCCGGTTGGGAGGGCTGACCAAGGTCAGCCCCTACGGGATGTGGGGCAAGCGAGGTTGACCGGCTCCACGGGGTAAACCGGCGGGGCCCTAAAGCATGTGCGTGACGAGGTAGCCCTCGCGGATGCCGTATTTGCAGGGGATAACTTCGGCGGCGCCCAGTTCCTCTGCGAGCGTGCGCACGATGATCATGCCGGGAACGAGGCTGTGGACGCGGTCGGGGGCGGCCTTCACGGCGCGATGGGCGAAAACGGAGACGTCGCCCTGAAGGAGATCGGCGAGCCCTTCCATGTCCTTGCGGCTGATGCTCTTGGGCCGAGTGTCGTCGCCCCACACGGCGGCGACCATCTTCGCGAGGGCGCGCACCGATCCGCCGATGCCGTAGAGCCGCTCGCTTCGGTACCCCTCCAAATTCGGCAGCGCCTGGAGTTCTTTGCGGAACGCGTCGGCGATGGTGCGGCATTCGGCCGGGGTGGGAATGACGCAGCGCACGTAGTTCGCGTAGGCGAGCACGCAGCCGAAAGGTATCGAGATCCCCGCATGGTCGCCATCGGCCGCAAGGGCCGTCAGCTCCGTCGAGCCGCCGCCGACATCGATGAGCGTGCCTGCTGCAAGGGGTGCGCCGATGGAGGCGCCGACGAACCCGAGGTGGGCCTCCTCGCGGGCGGAGAGCACGCGCACCTTGTGATCGATGGCCGCCTCGATGGCCGCGGTTGCCGCTTCGGAATTCGCGCAGTTGCGCAGCACGGCGGTGGCGAAGATATCGACGCGCGCGCAGTTGAGGTTGTCGGCCAGCTTCAGCAGGTCGCCCAGTACGGCTACGGCTCGCGCGATGCCCGCGTTGGAGAGCGCCCCGTCGGTCACGTAGGCGGCAAGGCCGGCCATCTTCTTCTCATCGACCAACGTGCGGAAGGGCTTGGCGGCATCTTCCCGCTTGGTCTCATAAACGACCAGGCGAACCGAATTGGAGCCGAGGTCGATAACGCCGAGGCGTGCCATGAGGATCCTTTCTCGAGGGTGCATTCCGCAGTGCTTCCCTAGGGTAACGCAACCTGCCGGCAAAGAGCCGCCCGATCGGGAAGACCGGGCGGCTCGGAGGAGGGGAGGAGCGGGTCGCTGTCGCCTCTAGACGGCGATGACCACGCGGTAATGGGCGTTGTCCCCGCAGCATGTCTGCAGAATGATCGACTCGCCGTAGTCGGTCACGCGGGACTGGATGTCCTCCCAGTAGGTGTCGTCGGGCACGATGAACTCGTCGACGACGGAGTAGGTGCGCGTGTTCCCATCGGAGTCGCACACGGTGACGGGATCCCCGTTCTTCAGGGTCATGACGCAGGTGAAGTCGCCGGGGTTGTGGCCGATGAAGTAGCCCCAGCTGCCATCGGTGGTGCTATCGGAGCCCATCCACAGCCCCGCGCCGGAGGCGGGAGCCGAGGCGCTTTCGTAGGAGGGGACGTAGGTGACGATGTCCCCGTTCACGTCGATGGAGTCCGCTACCATTTCATCGCCTTCCGGCGAGATGGTCTCGAGGGGCTCGGTCACGTCGACGGCCTCCACATCGATGGAATCGTCGGAGTCTTCGGGCGTCTCGCCGGCAGCGCTCGCGGCGGCCTTGGCGCCGGCATCGTGGCTTGCGCTGTGCTTGGCGGACAGGGAGGCACGGCTGGAAACCGCGTCCATGGCCAGCTCGTCGTGGATGTCGTCGAACTCGGAGGCCATGGCCACCGCCTCTTCCTGATCCTCGTAGACGATGATGGAGGCCACCTGCTTGACGATGGACGTGTCCTGGGCCGCCTCGGGCATGGGCAGCGTGGCCGGATCGCGGTCGGGCTCCATGGCGTAGGCAATGCCGCCGACCAGGGCGAGCGCGGCGGCGCCGGAAACAACGGCGGCTATGAGTTTCGATGCCTTCATGACGCTTCTTCCTTTCACGAGGCCTATCGATGGAGTCGCGGACGGGCTTCTTCTTTGCGAGGCGAACCCTCTCGTGCGGTAAGGGCCAAGAATGGAACTTGACAGTGCCTATCTTAGGGTGTCCAGGTCACAAATAGGCTCTGAGCTGGGCATTGTTGGAATCGCGTATGCGTAAGAGAACTTGTTCGGAAGAAAGAAGCCGCCTTGAAATACGCCCGTTTCCATCCCGTCGCCATTGTTGACGGCATGCAAGCGGAAACGGCACGGGTTGCGCAGAAGTTGTGGGGGGCCGCTGCCGTTTGGCTCCCGTAGGGGGCGATGTTGGTCGCCCCTTGCTGCACGTGTTGAGGTTTTCGCCGCTGCCGATTGTTGAGGTCTGAGGGCTTTTCGCGAAGAGGGGAGGTCGCAAGGCGGTATTTTGCCTATAATGATCCCACCTGTATTTCGATGGAAACAACCGCACGCGAGCCGCCTCGGCGGCCGGCGTGCTGCCACCAAACGAACACGCGAAACGCACGACGAAAACGAACACGAGGTTGATCATCCATGGGAATGAACCAAGACCCCCGAGGGGACGCCTACGGCCGCGGCCCCGAGCGACCCGATGCGCCGGCGCCAGCCGGACGGGGACCCCAGGGCTCGCGGGGCAAGATCACCACGCGCCCCTCGCGAGAGAGCATTTTGCAGTCCTATGCGACCCAGGACGAGATGCGCGCCCGTGACGCGCGCCTGCGCTCCCAGCAGGCGTCCCGCGCCTATACGGCCAGCGCCGCCCAGCGCGATGCCGATCGCGCGGCCCGGCGCGAGGCCCTTGCGGCCCAGCAGCGCGAGCAGGAGGCTCGTCGCGCCGCCCAGCAGCGTCCCGCACCCGCAACCCCGGCCCAGCGCGCCGGCCAGCGCCGAACGCGCGTGGTGCCGCCTTTGTCCTCTCAGGAAAGCTACGACCTCACCCGCTCCTCCATGGAAAGCTACGAGCGCGCCCGCGCCTCTCGCGATGCTCTGTCGGAAGCTCGGCGGGGCCGCGCGCTCAACCGCGAGGTCATCGACGGCCGGGGCAGTATCGACTCGCGCACCTTCAACGAGAGCCACCAGATTTCCGCCTACTCCCGCGACGACCGCGACCGCCACGACCCGATGATCGATGTCATGGACAACCGCACCTGGCACTCCCGGGCTGGGCAGGGCTTCGTCGCGCCCGCCGAGGGGGCTCCCGGCGCTCCGGCGCCCGCGCGTCGTCCGCGCGGCTCGAGTGCCTCCGACGTCGGATTCGCCGGCGTCATGAGCGGCCGGGCCAACTACGGCGGCACCCAGGGCGGCTCCGGGGTGCCGATGTTCGTCAAGATCGCCGTTCCCCTGATCGTCGTTCTTCTTGTTGTGATCGTTTGCCTCTTAGTGTTCTAAGGGTTCTAGAAAAGGCATTACATGTACGCGAAACCGACCTGTCCGACTCCGCTGAAGATCCTTCTCGTTGTTGTTATTGTTGTCGAACTTGCGGCTATTGGGCTCTTGCTCGCTGGCCGTGCCGGTGCCTCCGAGGGTCGGGACTCGGCCGTCGAAGCTTCGGCGTCGACGACTCCGGCGCCAACCGACACGCCGGCGGCTCCGGCTGCCTCTGACGGCGGAGAGGCGGCCGGCGGGGACAAGGCGTCCGCCGAGCCCGTGACGCTCACGGTCACCTTCGCTGGCGACTGCACGCTCGGTACCGACATCAACTACGAGAACGAGCGGTCCTTCAACAGCCGCTGGCAGGCCGAGGAGGGCGATGCCACCTACTTCTTGCGCAACGTCGCCGACCTGTTCGGCTCCGACGACCTTACCGTGGTGAACATGGAGGGTGCGCTGACCGAGGGCGGCGAACGGGCCGACAAGAAGTTCGCCTTCCGCGGCAAGCCGGAGTACGCCAAGATCCTCTCCAGCGCCTCGGTAGAGGCGGCGACGCTGGCCAACAACCACTCCCAGGACTACGGCCAGACGGGCTACGACGACACCATTGCCGCGCTGGACGCCGAGGGGGTGCAAAGCTTCGGCTACGACCGCATCGCGTATCTGGATGTGAAGGGCGTGAAGGTGGCGCTCATCGGGTCGTACTTCCCCGAGGACAGCGCCGAGAACACCAAGGAGATGACCGACAACATCGCCGCGGCCCGCGCCGAGGGCGCCCAGCTCGTGATCGTGTACGTGCACTGGGGCCAGGAGCACGAGTACGACATCACCGAGGGGCAGCAGACCGCCGGGCGCGCCGCTATTGATGCGGGGGCCGATGTAGTGGTGGGCTCGCACCCGCACGTGGTGCAGGGCTGGGAGGTGTATCAGGGCCGCTACATTGTCTACAGCCTCGGCAACTTCTGCTTCGGCGGTAACACCAACCCCGACGACAAAGATTGCCTCATCTTCCAGCAAACGTTCACGGTGACCGGTGACGAGGTGGCCAAGAACGACGACGTGGATTTCATCGCCGCCTCGGTTTCCACGGAGACCGACCGCAACACCTACCAGCCGGTACTGGCCGAAGGGGATGAGAAGGCCCGCATCGACGCGAAGGTGCAAGAAGCCGCCGACCGCATTGCGGCTGCCTCCTAAAGTATCGATTAACCTGTCCGGCCGCGAGAAGGCGGAGGGGCGCCGTGCTCAAACAGCTTTCTATGGC
>ENA-OUPA01000896-OUPA01000896.1-human-gut-metagenome-genome-assembly--contig:-NODE-896-length-15529-cov-8.88846_pt1 | contig 15529 bp, 14 predicted proteins | sample MGYA00237939_ERZ548770 | MGnify/ENA primary metagenome ERZ548770 (study PRJEB26490, sample SAMN05356877) | human gut metagenome | biome: terrestrial biome; feature: human-associated habitat; material...
GGCTCAACCTGCATCCAGTTTTCCGGGTACGAAAAAGTGATTCCGGAAGCTTCGTCCTCAAATGTCTGGGTCAGCTCCACTGGGTCGCTGGAGAGTACCATGGATAAGTCATCCACTTGCATCCCATAGGCCAGGAACCATGAATATAGGAACTGGGCTGTTTCGCTGTCACCAGAGACCTCTACATCTCCCACAGTTGCCGATTGGAGACGAAACAAAGCCCCCTCCGGGTCCTCAGGGTTGGGCGAGACTTGTATGGAGACCTGGCACTCCTGCTCCAGACCTTTTGCGGTACCCGAAACTTCTACCGTGGCTAATAGGCCGGAATCTTTCTCTTCCTTGGTAGCCTTCCACTCCGCTCCCTCTATGTATTTGTCCAAAACCTCTCCATATGTGTAGGGCAAATCATGGAAATTAAATGGCTGGAATGCCTTTACAGACGCCACATAGTCCACAGAGTTCCAGTTTAAGGCCATTAGAACAGCTGCCACCGCCACCACGACTACCAGAGCGGAGATCAAGCCAAGGATGACTTTCTTCTTGGAGGAAGCTTTTGGACCGGGAGCCCCAGCTGGAACTGGGGGCTGGCCTGATGGGGAAGGCGTTGTTGGTGAGCTAGTTGCGGCAGAAACAGCGGAGGCGGCACTTGGCGATTCATGCTCAGCAGTTACGGACCTGGCGCCGCACGCCGGGCAAAATAGCGCTCTCTCAGGCAGTTCCCTGCCGCATTTGTGACAATACATAGAGATTCCCCTTTTCGGTATGAGTTTCTTTGCGATGCGGGAAGAACGGGTGTTTCCCGAGAGAGACGTCAGCTCGGTGTGTAGATGGAGCCATCCACACAGGTGCCGATTTGTGAGCCGCTGTACTGGAGATTGTCGCCCGCGAAGATCATTTCAAATTCCTGGACATCATCACCCACAAAGCCTCCGAAATCCCGGGAATCCACCACGCAGGATAAGCGGTCATCCAGCACGGTATAGGTGCCATACACATTTCCCAGCCCCTCATACAAATTGGCGACCATGGAAAATGTTCCGTCCGGGTAGAACGTGATTGCGGCATACAGATCATTTTCCCTCATATAGGAGTGCTCGGAAGCAGCCCATTCATTGGCAGGTCCGTAAACGGCTTCCTCAAGCTCCTCAAATGCCGTTGAGATCAAGGCGTTCATGGTAATCGTGTCTTGGGGGACCTCGTTGAAATCCAGCCAGACCGCTTCAAAGGTCTCGTCTTCCTCGTAGATGACGAACTGGATGCAGGCTGTAACCGGAGTGTCCCGATAGGTGCAATCCCCTGTAAATTCCACGATTTTCTCATCGTCCTCGCTAATGAAGAATTCCCATTGAGGAGACGAAAAGAAGGAGTTGAAAGCGTCCCCATAGGTAAACTCCGGGTCGTCGATCCGGTATCCTCCGGTGACCATCTGGATGTACTGCGTGGGGGACAGGGCGGGCTCCTCTGTTGGCTCTGGAAATACCGTGATGGTGTAGCTGTCCATCACAGCGTCAAAGAACCGAATGAATTCGCTGGATTGGGGAACAGAACACAACATGTCCACCCGGAAGAACCCCTGGTTGGCCACATAGTAGTAGGTGCGACGATACAAATTACTCTCGTCAACTGTGCAGGTGATTTCTTTGACCGGCACTCCGTCAATGGTAAGCGAAGCAGCTTCCACATGGGAGCCGTCAATCTGGATCTCCTCCAAAAATGCTTCATCATCCAGAGCGAGCAGTTCCTCATCCCCCTCATCCGCATCATACCGGCTGACCATGATGTAAGAATTGGCCTCGGGAATATCCTCGTTTTCGTTAGCAAGCAAAACCAGGGTGGATTCTGTCTCCGCCAGACCGGCGTAGTCATCCATATCCTCCTGGGCGACAGGTTTCCAACCTCTGGGATACTGGAAGGAGAACCCCTCGTCCTCATTCGCATAGGTTTCGGTGAGGGAAACCTCCCGTACCTGGGAGGAGGACGGTTCCGTTGAATCCGCCGGCTCCGACGATTCTGATGACACCGGTGGCTGACCCAGGGCGCTTCCAATCATAGCCGCGATTACAAGGACAACTGCCGCAATGCCAAGCCCGCACACGACCCAGGGCCAGTGTGCTGTTTTCTTTTTGGGAGGGATGACAGGCGCGCCCGGATAGCCAGGGGGAGGTGTCTGAGAGGGATTCGCTGCCTGAGACCCCACCGGAGGCTTGTTCTGCGGCTGCCCGGCGGTTGGAGAACCGGCTGCCTGTTGGGTTCCTTGGCGGTCTGTGCCAGGCTGGCCAACCGGCGGGGGCGTACCTGCTCCCTGGTTCCCCGCGGGAGGTGCAGCACTTGGCTGGATAAGGGACGGCGCCTGAGACGACCCTCCTGATGGCGGCGGCCCTGTTGGATTGGGCTCTTGCGGGGATACATGGGCCGCCTCCGCGGCCTGTTGTTTCGCAGAAGGGACGCCCGCTGGCTTCCCGGCAGAAGAAACCTGGGCTCCATCAGCCGAAGGCGGACCAGAGGCCGCCGCAGGAGCGCCGCACTTCTGGCAGAATTTCGCCCCCTCCACGATCTTTGCACCGCACTTGATACAGAACATGGTCGTATTCCCCTTTCTCAATATTCCTCATAGATCTTGGCAAGCATGGCGTACAAGATCAGATCATTTTGCTCCACACCGTTGAGATCCAGCTGTTCTGTGCGGAACTGCTCACCGGTGATTTGAAAGGTGATACGGGCATCCGCCCGCTCACCAAGGTATTCACAGACGCCTGTAAACACAACGTAGGTGTAGCCATCTTCCTGATAGGTACTCCACTTTGGGTTGTCAAAGAAGTTGTCGAAGGCCTCTTCCACCGTCACGGCCTCGCTATACTGCGTGAGGTAGCCATTGCGAACACCCATCCCTGGCTGGAGCAGGTTGACGAAGAAATCCTCGTTCGTCACCACCACAACGGCTATGACTCCTATCGCCAATAGAACGGCAGCGCCTTTTAGGATAAAGCGCCGGATCTCTGACCTGTCCTCCTTAGAACCAGTGACAAAGGCGACAATTACCACCACAATCACCAGGATAGCTGCCAGTATTTCCCAAAATGCGTTCAGAAAAACGATAATCAAGATGACGGCAACGATGATTCCAAGTACGAAAAATATTTTTTCAATCATCTGGGCGCGCATCCACCACAGTTGGAACCTGGATGGCTGCTTTTCTTCAGGAGGTATTTCCGTTGGTTGTGGGGCGGACGGCTTTTTCCCGGGCGGTGGTGTTGCTTGCGGAGTGGTAGTCTTCCGGTCAAGTTTAGAACCGCAGAATGGACAGAAAACTGCATCTCCTTTAAGTTGTGAGCCACATTTATGACAATACATCTTTCAGCCTCCCATGCCCGTGTTTTAACAGAATCAATTTCCTTTCAGTCTAAGATAATATTCCATCGTCGCATGCAGTATAGGGGCAACCTGAACTAATAGGGTATACTTCTTAAAACTGAACATTCCGACAATCTTATGTTCCACATCTGGAGTATATCTCATTTTGCCAGAGTCTCGATCCAGTAGGTCAGGGCCAACAATGAGTTCTGCAAAGTATCTCTTTTTTGGGCCAAGTTCAGTACCCAGGGTGACTTCTTTTGTTACTCGTTGGGCAGCGTTAGTAAGTTCGGCTGAAATGGCTCCGTAGAGGCCAACCCCATGTTCGGTCAATTGCCCCCATTCATGAAATATAGGGGAGATTACCGGCAAACTCTGAGACAAAAACTGCATCAAATCGGAGTGGTCTATGGGACCGGAAAATAAGTTGGAATACTGGCGGCGTAGCCTGTTCCTCCGTAACCATCCCACAACATAGGTTGTGAAGAATCCAATCACTAAGCCCAATAAGGCTAGAACAAAACCTGGCCCTGGTCTGCCAGAGATGATCCATGCCAACAGCCCTAGAACCAGGGCAGGACCCAATAAGCAGGCCCACAGGAAAGTGGTGGACACATTACTGTTTAGTAGATCATTTGCAGAATGAAAAGATGTAGTTGATTGGACGTATTCGTTAACGAAATGGATAAAGTCTTCTCCAGCGGATCCCAAAGAAAAAGTTACGTCCTTTATTCCATCCGGCATGGTCGGAGAAATACGTTCTTCTCTTTGACCAGAGAGATCTGCTTGTATAACCTTTGTGCCGCATATTGGGCAAAAGGCCGCTTCATCTGGTAATTTGTATCCACATTCATGGCAGTACATCCTTTCGTTTACCTCCATTCCATTACTTCGTTATTCTGTATCAATATTCAGGAAAGAAGTTGCATTTGCCCCATATTTCTATTTATCCTCATCTCTATCTTTCTTGTTTCGCCATTTTTCTCCAATATTTTCCAACTTTTGATCGATCACCTCTTCCAAATTATCCATATCATCCTCTATATCATGGCCCGTGATTTTTTCATAGAGTGTTATCAATGTACCTAGGACGAACAAAACAATTAGAATGATCAACCAATGTTCTTTCACGAAACTTAGAATACTGTCCCAAATAGTCACCTTAGTGAACTTCATCAACTCCACATCACCTGAAATAAGTTCCCAATTTGTAACGAGTGTTTTATCGTTCTCAATTTCGAATATCATTGCGTCAGAAGGACTTTCAAGTCCGAGAATAGGCCAATTCACTTCCTCGAGGAACGAAACCACAAGATAGTCACCGAGTACGGAATATCCACCCTCTGCGGTATTAGTCCCATCTGAGAAAGAAACGTTACTGCTATCATCCTGGAATGTCATCGAAATGTTACTATTGGATTCACATTGATAGGTACCAGATACATCCTTGCTTTCGCATGCAGTAAGAAAGCACATCATAAACATAAGCAAGACCAGGGATGCACACCATTTTCTTTTCATAATTATGACCATTCCTTTCCGCTGCGCTCCAAGGCACCAAAGGGAAATGAAACACAGTGCCTCTAACGCAGCAAGTCAAAATTTGTTAGAATATGCTTGAGGAAGCAGGCACACTACAGAGCACGCGAAGGTGAGTAGGTTCAACCTTGCGTTGTACTGAATAATTATGTGTGCCGGATGCTCTTTCAAGCACCAATGAGTAGGGCATAGAACCCTGCAACCTTATCTTTGGAGAGACGGACTACTTCAATCTTTCAGTGAGCGTCCAGCCCCTGCCTGTTCCCTCAAATATTGTTTAGAGGGGATGTGTTATGCTTAAAATCGTCTACCGTATCTGCTGTGGAATGGATATCCACAAATCTTTTGTCGTTGCCTGTATTGCTTCTACCAATGAGCAGGGTGTGACAACCTACAAGAGCAAACGTTTTTCCACTTTCACTGGGGATTTACGACGGTGTGCGGATTGGCTTTCTGAGAACAACTGCAAGGATGTGTGCATGGAATCTACCGGGAAGTATTGGATTCCTGTTTACAACATTCTGGAACCCACCTGCAACATTGTCCTTGCTCACCCCAAGTATGTGAAAGCCATTCGGGGCAAGAAAACAGACAAGCGGGATGCCAAGTGGATTGCAGACATCTTCAAGCACGACCTTGTAGCCGGGAGTTTTATCCCTCCGGCAGATATCCGCCAGCTTCGAGACCTGTTCCGTTATCGTTGGAAACTTACCAGCTTCACCACCGGTGAGAAAAACCGGGCGCAAAACTGTCTGACTGTCTCCAATTTTAAACTGGACGATGTCTTCTCGGATGTTTTCGGCAAGGCAGCTTCCGCAATCACTTCCCGTATCCTGGAAAATCCAACGGAGAAAATTACGGATGTTTCCGGCTTCCGAACCAAAGGCATGAAAGCGACCAATGAACAGGTGCTCGCCGCCGTGGACGGAGAGATGTGTAAAGAACAGGCGGAAAAGCTCCGTATCATCCGTTCCCACATGGACAGTCTTGAACTGTGCAAACTCAATCTGGAATCGCTGATTCTGGCAACTGCTGAAAAATATCTTCCTCAACTCAACCTTGTTGTGACGGCGCCGGGTATCCAATCCTTTGCTGCTATTGGCATCATCTCTGAAATTGGAGTGGATATGTCCGTGTTCCCCACCTCTAAGCATCTCTGCTCCTGGGCTGGGCTTACGCCGCAAAACAATGAGAGTGCCGGGAAGAAGAAAACCACAAGAATCAGCCGGGCCGGTGCTTACATCAAGCCACTTCTTGTTCAATGCGCCCTCAATGCGATTCGCGCCAAGAAATTTCCAGAAGTCCGCAATCGCTATCTTGCACTCAAGAAGCGCCGGGGACATAAAAAGGCCATTATCGCCATTGCCAGGATGTTGCTCACGGCTATTTACAACATGCTCAAGAAGAACGAGCCGTACAACCCTGAACTCTACCGAAAGGGCGACCGACCGCCTGCACATCGGGAGGTCTCCGTGGAAGAAGCCATCTTCATCCTCCAGCGGCAGGGCTATCTGGTAACAGCTCCACCGCCCACTTAGTTTTTAAGCTCAATTTCAATCTTCGCCCGCTTTTAGGGGGCTTGGCTTTGTGCGTCCTTTTTCGGAACAGTACTTAAATTACAATGTTTCAACCTTTTGCTCCTTTATCCGGTATCGGGGGCTGCTCCAGAGGGGGGGTCCCTTAGAACAGCACCATAAACAATTTTGCCATTACAAAGCTGATGAGCCCGCACCCAGGGAAGGTGAAAACCCAGGTGAGAACCATATCCTTTACCACGCCAAAGTTGATGGCGGAAAGCCGTTTGACAGCCCCCACGCCCATAATGGCGCTGGTCTTGGTGTGGGTGGTGGAGACAGGGATGCCGAACAGGCTGGAAAGCAGCAGGCACAGCGCCGCAGAGAGGTCAGCGGAGAAGCCCTGGTATTTTTCCAGCTTTACCATATCCATGCCCACAGCCTTGATAATCTTCTCACCACCCACGCTGGTGCCAATGCCCATCACCGCGCTGCACAAAAGCATGAGCCACACAGGGATCAAAACGCCTTCCACGCTGTTCATGCCGTTGGAGAAGGCCACGCCCAAAAACAGCACGCCAATGAACTTTTGGCCGTCCTGGGCGCCGTGCATAAAGCTCATGGCCGCGGCGCCAAAAATTTCCGCCCCGGTAAAGAATCGATTGGTCCGGCGGCGGTCCATTCTGCGGCACAGCAGCGTTAGGCCCTTGCACACCAGCCAGCCGATGCAGAAGCCCAGGGCCAAACTGGCCACCAGGCCGTACAGCACCTTTACCCACTCTGACATATTGATGCCGCCTACGCCGTTTTGGATGGCGATGGCCGCGCCGGAAAGGCCGGCAATGAGGCTGTGGCTTTCGCTGGTGGGAATGCCGAACATAGAGGCCACAACGCTGTACACCACAATAGAGAACAGGGCGGCGCACAGGGCAATGAGGGCCTCGTGGGTGTCCCCGCCGAAATCCACCATGTTGCTGATGGTAGAGGCCACCGAACTGTTGATGCGGGTCATCACCAGCACCCCTAAAAAGTTGAACGCGGCGCTGAGGAGAATGGCTGGCCGGGGGCGCATGCACCGGGTGGTGATGCAGGTGGCAATGGCGTTGGGCGCGTCTGTCCAGCCGTTGACAAAGATCACGCCCAAGGTTAGAAGCACTGTGATTAAAAGCACAGGGCTTTGGGCCATAGCGTTGATAAAGTACGAGAATGATACATCCATATGCTTTCCTTACCTACCTTCAAGTTTACCGGAAGGACGGGCCGCCCTGTGGAAAGGAACACGTGGGGGCCGTTTTTCCCAGCAATACAAGAGTATCATCAAAACGGGGCAACGTCAATAAAAAGTGAAATTTTTGTAAAGAAAAAGTAAAGCGCCGCCTTCCCCAGGGGATTTTTGGCGAAACGCGGCGCGGTGTTCCCTGTGCCGGATCGGAACGTAAACTTTTACACCATGGAGTGGTGCCAGGAAGAAGAGGCCTGGGTGGGCCGCTGCCAGGAAATGGCCCCTCCCCCTGCGCTGTCTCTGCTGGAACCCCCCAGCAAGCCCCAGAGGAAACCGAGAAGGAGGAGAAGCGCGTGAGGACCAAGTTCAAGCCCCTCTCCCTTTGGGAGCAGCACCAGATTGACCAGTTTGTGAACGCCGTTCTGGAAAAGATGGACCTTTCCCAAACGGATGAAGAGCTGCGCCAGTGTGCCTGGGCCGCGTTCCTGTCCGTTTTCCGGGAGGACCCTCGCGCGTTCTCCTTTCCCCATTCCTGCGGCTGGGCACGGGCCTACGCCCGCATCCAGCAGGAGGTGAACGCCGCCTGCAGGACCCGCGGCGCTTCCCGCTGGAAAGAAGTCTCCCTGGAGCGCCCGGTGAGTGCGGAGGTTCCGCTGCCCCTGGCCCAGCTGCTTCAGCAGCCCCACGGGGATTTTCAGGCCAGCGTGTGTTTTCACGAGTTTCTGTACCACCTGGAGCCGGACGCGCGGCACTTGGCCTACGGCATCATCCACGGCGGCACGCTGGAGGAGATGCGGCGCAGCCGCCTTTGGAGCTGCGAGCACGCCGGCCGCATCTATGAACATCTCCGCCAGGGGATGGAGGAATATGTAAAAAGCTGAAAAGGTCCGCGCTTTGATCGCTCAAAGCGCGGATCTTTCTTGCCGGGAGGGGAGACCCCTGCCTATTTTCCCAAACCGGTCCCCGGCCGGGCGGAACCCTTTTCCTGTAAGAGCAGTGCCAGGACCACCGCCGCGAGCGCGCCGCTGAGCTTGGCCGCTATCAAAGGCGCCAGCATGGAGGGCTCCACGCTGAGTGCGAAGGCCATGTGGGCTGCCAGCAGGCTGGTGCCGCTGACAAGGAACGCCCCTGCCGCCACCTTCCCCCGGGGGTCCATGTCTTGGTACAGGGACAGGGTGGGCAGGGCGCTGACCAGCCCCACCAGCATACCTGTCAGGCTTTGGGGTTTCAGGCCCAAGCGCTCTCCCAGCCAGGCAAAGGGGCGCACCAGCAGGCGGCGCACCAGTTCCGCCATGGGCAGGCTGCCCAGCAGCACAATGCCAATGGAGGACACTGTGGCCAGGGCGTCTTCCAGAGGGGCCATCCCCGGCAAAGGGCACCACCCTGTCATATATTCCACAGCCGCCAGCACCAGGCCAATGGTTACCAGCCAGCGGATGCTCTCCGAGAGCAGGATAAAGCCCTTGACCATCCGGTGGGGAAATTTCCACAGCCCCAGAAGGAGCAGCAGTGCAAGGGCAAAAATGGGCAGGTTCTGGTGCAGGCAGACCAGCACCGGCAAGCCGCAGAGCAGGCCGCCTACCACCAGGCCCACGGGCATGGCGGACAGCCCCAGCATGATCCCCCGGGCAAAGAGGGGCCGGTCTGCCTGGGGGATCATCCCCATGCCCACAGGAATGGTGAACACCAGGGTGCACCCAAAGATGGAGGCCGCCACCAGCCCGGCGTAGCTGCCCAGCAAGGGGTCCTCCGCCAGCTCTTTGGCCAGCTGGTAGCCGCCCATGTCGATGGCCAAAAGGCTCCCGAACATGGCGGGGTCCACGCCGATGAGCCGGTACAGGGGGACGATGGCCTGCCCCAGCCACTGGGCCAGCACCGGCGTCAGGCAGATCATCCCCGCCATGGAGAGGGCCATGGAGCCCAGCAGCATGAAGCCCGTCTCGAACTTGTCCCCGAACCCCCACCGATTGCCCCGCAGCCGGTCCACGCCTCCCAGCACGGCCCCGGCGGCCATGACGATCATCAGCACATCGTTCATAGACCGCCTCTTATTGGAACGCCACGAAGTTCCGGCGCATGGTCTCCTCAATTTCCGGGATGGTGCGGGGCGTCAGGGCGGAGAGGTTCTCGCAGCCGTCCGGGGTCACCAGGCAGTTGTCCTCCACCCGGAAGCCGATGCCCCACTCCTCGTGATAGATGCCGATGTCCACGCAGAACACCATGTTGGGGGCAATGACTTCCGGCGTCTCCACGGCGTCATGGACGTCAAAGCCCACGTGGTGGGCGCCGCCGTGCCACATGTACTTGCCGATGTTGTTCACGTCGTCCAGCACCCCGGCGCCCTTTAAGAGCTGGGCGCAGTACCGGTGGGATTCCCCGTCCACGTCCTTCATGGGCATGCCGGGCTTGATGAGGGAGAACATGTGGTTGGATGTCTCCAGGGCGATGTTGTACAGCAGGGCCTGGCGCTCATTGAACTTGCCGTTGCAGGGCCATCCCCGGGAGACATCGGTCATCACATAGTCGTGCCAGGCGCCCACATCGTTTAGGACCATGTCCCCATCGTGGGCCTGGCCTTTGTAGGAGTAGTAGTGGATGCAGAAGTTGTTCTTCCCCGCGGAGATGATGGAGGGGAACCCGGGCCCCTGGGGCCCATACTGGCCGATGGCATAGTCGAACACCGCCTTGTACTGGTACTCGTACATGCCGGGCTTAGAGGCCTTCATCATGGAGGTGATGCCCGCGCAGGTGATCTCCTCGGCCTTGCGCATGGCCTCCAGCTCGCAGGGCTGCTTGAGGGTGCGCATCCGGCGGATAGGGGCGTTGGCGTTCTCCACCCGCAGGAAGGGGTAGTCGCTGGCCACCCGCCGGAGCAGCAGATGGGCGGGCTCGTCCCGGTCGGCAGGGGAGACCCGGTACAAATCCAGGTACAGGTGCCGGTAGCTGCCGCTGGCGGCCAGCTTGTGCAGGTCGCTTTCAAAGTCCGCCGCATAGCCAATATGCTGGATGCCGGAGAGCTCCTGCACCTGGTCCGGCTTCAAACGCTCTCCGGTCCAGCGCTCTGCCAACCAGTCAGGGGAGAGAATGTAAACCTTCTCCGTGACCTGGCCCTGGCCGTCCTTGCGGGCGATGAAGGCGGTCTCCTTCTGGTCCACTCCGGTAAGGTAGAGAAAGTTCCGGTTGGTATAAAAGGGGTAGAACTCATCGTTTGTCTTGCGCACTTCTGTGCCGGAGAACAGCACCAGAAGAGAGCTCTCCTTCATTTGGGCGTAAAGCCTTGCCCGGTTGCCCTGAAAAAATTCCTTGGTCATGGTTCCTCCTGTTCTGCCGCGCCGGAGAATGAACGGGCGCAGGCTTTTCTCTGGTTTTCGCTGTGTACGATTGTATTCCACGCCCGGGCAAAATGCAAGGGGGTGATAGGGCAAGCCGCAGCTGCACAACAAAAAACCCTGGCAAAGCCAGGGAAAGCTATCGCGGAGATGGGCAGGTGGCGGAGCCTTCCTCCACAATTTCTGAATGAACCAACGTCAAGCTGCCGTTTTTCTCTTTCCGGAACGTGTTCTCCTCATAGTAGAGCAGGCAGTGAAGGCGCCCCTTGGAAAAACTTGGCACAGCGTAATAAAGGCGGTTGACCAGAAAATCTTTATCCTCAAACAGGTCCACGTTCACAAGGGGCACCGGCGGATATTCCTGCTGGTCCGGAGGCAGGGACATCTCCCGTCTATGTTTTTGACAACGCCCGGTGTCTTCCATGAAACTCCCTCCTTGGCTGCCGCTGGTTTGCTGTGTTGGGGAAATTCCTAGACCAAGGAGCGTGCTCTCTTCCGGCGAAAGGGAGGATCTGATGCGGCGGTGGATGGAATGGTTCCTGAAGCAGCGAATCTGATGGTATTGTAGCATGAATAAAAGGCGCTGTTGGGCGAAAAATGTCGAAATGCCCGCAATTTCCTTGGACGCGGCCGTTCCGGCGGGGCTTTTCCGGTGGAGAGCCGCCGGATGAGGCGGCAAACCCAGCTTGCTCTCGCCGCGGGGACGTGATACAATAGTATTTATCATCATTAGCCGCAAGGGTTGCTGTGAGAAAGGGAGGCGATCTCCGATTTACCGCGTTGCGATATGTGAAGATGAAGCGCCCATTCGGGAGGCGCTTTTACAGATGTGCCGGGAGCTGCTTTCCCAGCTGGCGCCGGAGCATCAGGTGGAGGCGTTTGCCTCTGCCGGAGAGCTGGCGCAGGCTTTGGCAGACGGCGCCCCGTTTGACCTGCTCTGCCTGGACATCCTGATGGAGGGCCAAAACGGCATGGAATTTGCCCAGAAGCTGCGGGAGGAAAACGAGCGCATCAGCATCCTCTTCATCACGGGCAGCAGTCAATATCTAAAGGACGGCTATTCTGTCCGGCCTATCCAATACCTGTTCAAGCCCGTCCAGCGGGAGGAGCTGGAGGATGCCCTGCGAACGGACCTGCGCCTGCACCACCGGCCCCGCACCTTGACGCTGCGTACCGGCAACAAGACCACGGTGCTCCCCATTCAGGATATCCTCTATTTGGAGAGCCAGAACCACTGGGTTGTGGTCCACATGAGGGAGGGCCAGCAGACCTTCCGCAGCAGCCTGTCGGAAGTGGAGCGGCTGCTGCCCCCGGATCAATTCTGCCGCAGCCACAACAGCTATCTGGTGAACATGGCCTGGGTGGCACAGACCGGCCGGAGAGAGCTTCTTTTGCAGGATGGCTCTCAGGTCTCGGTCAGCCGGGAGTATTATGAATCCATGCAGCGCCAGTTTGTCCGCTTTCTAAACTTGAAATAAAGCCATCCCGATGAGCGTTCCCGCCTTTCGGGGTGGCCTTTCCTGTTTTACAGCCCTTCCGGCCCCGGCCGGGAGGGCTGTGCTTTTCAGGATTTAAGGGCTGTCTGTACCGTAAAACGGCCCTCCTCCCAGCTCACATCCAGCACGCTGTGGTATTTTTCCGCCACGGCCCGCATCTGGGACAATCCAAAGCCGTGGCCCTCCTCCCGCTTGGTGGAGAGCAGCCGCCCCTTCTCATCCCGCTTCAATGCGCCGCTAAAGGTGTTCTCACACTGGATGGCCAAAAACCCTGGGATAGGGAGAGCTTGCACCAGACTTCTTTGGGCTCCGCCTGGCTGGCGGCCTCCAAGGCGTTGTCCAGCATGTTGAGCAAAAGGGCGCACAGGTCCTCCTCGCGGATTTCCACCTCTGCCGGAATGGACGCCTGGGCATGGAATGCCACCCCCATGGCCGCGGCTTTGGCGGCGCTGTTCTGCAGGATGGCGTTGATGGCGAAGTGCTGGGTGTAGGTCTTGGGGGACAGGTGGTCCAAAGTCCCCTCCAGCTCAGAGAGCCTGGCGCCCAAGGCGTCCAGTTTCTTTTCCCCCAGCATCAGGCGCAGCGCTGTAACCTGGTTTTTCCACTCGTGGCGCATCAGGTCTGTGCGTTGGTTCTGCTCTAAGATGTTCTGATAGCTCTCCACAGCCAGCTGCTGCCGCACCTGCAGGGCCCTTGTCTCGGCCTGAAGCTGCCCCAGGGCCCGGACCAGCCCCAGCACGGAAAGGGTGGAACTGGCCAGAACCAGATACCGGGTGGCCCAGGTGAGCAGTTCCATGTACATGCCCTGCGAGACCTGTCTTCCCACCTCCCGCAGATACTACTACGCAGGGAGCGTCTCCGAAGGGGCTACAACTGAATACCGGTTGGTGGTGAGCAAAGGCAGCGCGCCCGCCTCTTCCATGGTGTACGACGGAAGCAGCGTGGCTTTGACTCTGCAGAGCCGTACAGCAGCAACCGCCAATGGCGGCACCGTGACCTCTCCCAGTGGTTCATGGCAGGATGTTACAGGCGATGTCTCCTACACCGTCCTGAACTTGAGCGGCAGCGATGAGGATGCGGCCGCGATAGAGGGCAGCGCCTATCGGCCCCAGGCAGCGGGGACCTACCGCTTTACCGCCTCCCTTGGGGGAGCCCAAGTGGCCACGGCCCAGCTGGAAGTGGCCCGGGCTGAGATTACCATTGCCCCCGCTTGGGAGGGGATGGAGGACGAAACCGTCCCCGCGGCACTGGACGAGATTCAATTGACCGCAAGCGGTGGATTTTTAGAGGAGGACCAAGCTCTTTTGGAGCGGGCCATGGCAGTCCAATGCGGCTTGTATGGAAGCGATGGGGCCATCCGGGATGTGGGCGGCGTGTACGATGTGACTCTCAGCTATAAGAGCGATGAGGAGGGAATCGCCGCGGCAGCGGAGCTTCAGAGCAAGTACAATGTCACCTTGGCAAGCGCGGAGATCACCTACCTGAGCCATTCCGCGGTCGTCAACTATTCCGCTGGGGAAAACGGAACGCTGCAAGCCCAGTATGTGGAGAATTCCGAGTACGGATTTGTCAGCGGGGCCTCCATTCCCGTGAGCTATGGGCTCCGCTTTGTTGCCACGCCTGCCGTTGGCTTCCAGTTTGCGGAGTGGACCGTGACCCTGAACGGAACGGCCGTTGCATGGGAGGATGAGGCGTTCCAAGGCATTGTGACCTTTACCGAGACAGAGAGCGCCGCCATCCTGCGCGTTTCCAGCCTGGAGGCGTTGATCCAAGCGGTCCAAGGGGAGAGCGAGGGCTCCGGTGAAGACGCGGCCCCTGTTTTGCAGGTGCAGGCCGCCTTTACCAGCCAGAACCGCACCGTGACCTTCTCTGCGGATGAATCGACGCCCAACGGCACTGTGACCGCCCAGCAGAACGGCCAGAGCCTGAACAGCGGCGTGTCCGTGACCATCACCGCGCAGCCCGAGACGGGGTATGAAGTGGCTTCTTGGCGCGTCAATGGCGAGAGAATCGAAAATACGCAAGGGCAGAACACCTTCACCTACACGTCGCAGAGCGCAAACACCGGCGCGGCCATCTCTGTGGAGTTCCAACAAGTGACCTATGCGGTCTCTTGGAGCGCTGCCGTGGGCACTGTCACGGCCGATGGTTACACCGGCACCAGCGCCGATATCCGGGGCGGCACCGAGGTGAGCTTCACAGCCGAGCCTGCTTACGGCTATGAGCTCACCGGATGGACCGTAAACGGCGAACCCCAGAATGGAGAAAGCGATGAAACCTTCACCTGGACCGTTCCCAACGGCCAGGCTGCGGACCCTGCTGTCTCAAGCTATCAAATCGAGGCGCTCTTTGAGCTGGTGGATACGGATTACACTCTGACCTATACGGTTGCTGGTTCCGGCGGCACGATCTCTGTGCCCGGCGGCGAAAATGGGAGCGTTACCGTGTCCCATGGCGGCAGTATCACCTTCACCGCCGCGCCGGACCAGTACCACCACGTCAATGAATGGATGGTGGACGGCGAGCCCGTTACCGAAGGCGTCAGCGCGGATAGGACTACCCTGACCTTGACCAATGTAACAGCGGCCCATACAATTGCCGTCTCCTTCACCGGCGCCGTGCGCTATGATGTGAATTATGCTGTGGAAGGCTCCGGTGGTACTGTTTCGGCAACGGCAAACGGCGAGAGCATCGCCAGCGACACCACTGTGCAGGTGCTGGGCGGCAGCAAGCTGGTTTTTACCGCCGCGCCAGAGGAGGGGTACATGGTGGCCCGGTGGACGGTGAACGGAGAGGAAGTTACTCGGGGCAACATGGCAGCCTACGGCATGACCAGCCCCTACCAGAACACCCTGACGGTAGAGAACCTAACCAGCGCTCTAACTGTACGCGTTTTCTTCGAGGTGTATAATGGCTACCTCATTCCCGAAAACGGCGCCGGCTACACCATTGCCGGCGTGGTGCGTACTCCCGGCGAGACCTACGAGGGTGCACCTACGAACGAGATCCGAAAAGGCGGTGACGTGACCTTTACCGTTGGGCTGAACGTGGAAGGCGGCTACGCCAACTTTAGCAAAC
>ENA-OUPA01000913-OUPA01000913.1-human-gut-metagenome-genome-assembly--contig:-NODE-913-length-15228-cov-76.7047_pt1 | contig 15228 bp, 13 predicted proteins | sample MGYA00237939_ERZ548770 | MGnify/ENA primary metagenome ERZ548770 (study PRJEB26490, sample SAMN05356877) | human gut metagenome | biome: terrestrial biome; feature: human-associated habitat; material...
AAAGGGAAGAGGCGGGGCATGCCCCGCCTCTTACACCACATCTCTGCGCGCTACCCCACCACCTTGACAGGAAGCTGGTTTCGCTACGATCGGGCGTCCGGCTGGGTGCTGCGCGGACTCGATGTGGCGTTTTCGACTGGCGCGGTGCATGCGATTGTGGGCGGAAACGGCTGCGGCAAATCGACGATGCTCTCGATTCTGGCCCGAACGGCTAAGCTGCAGCGTGGGCGCATGGTGCGCGGGGCGGCTTCGGCGGCGCTGCTGCCGCAGAACCCCAAGGCCCTGCTGGTCGCCGAGACAGTGCACGACGAGCTGATGGAATGGGCTTCGACCTGCGGATACGACGAGGACGCGGCCCAGGAGCGCGCGGCGCAGCTGGGATTGGACGGCCTGGATGCGCGCCATCCGTACGATCTTTCGGGCGGTCAGCGTCAGCTGCTCGCGTTGGCAAAGCTGCTGTTGATTGGTCCGGAGCTGTTGCTGCTCGACGAGCCCACGAAGGGGCTGGACCTGACGAGCCGCCGCATTATCGCCCGCGCCCTGTGCGAGCATGCGCAAGCCGGCGGCACCGTCATCATGGCCACGCACGACCTGGGCTTCGCCGAGCAGGCTGCCGACGACGTTGCCATGATGTTCGACGGCGAAATTGCCTGCATGGAGCCGCCGGCAGACTTCTTTGCCGACAACGTGTTTTATAGGGCGTGATGGAATGGTGGATTATCGCGTCTCGCGCCTACTTGCAAAACTGGAGATTCCGCTGTTGTTGGCGGTGCCGGCGGTAATGGCCGCAGCATTGCTGACGGGCATTGAGCAGACAGCGCTTGCCATGCTGGTTGTGGTGGCGCTGGTGCTCGCGCTGTTCTTTGCGGGCTACGAGGCGTCGCGACCGGGCCTGCGCCAGATTATGCCAACGCTGGTTCTGGCGGCGTTGGCCGCGGCGGGGCGCATCTTGTTTGGCCCCATTCCCGACTTTAAACCCGTGAGCGCCATCGCCATTATCGCCGGTGCGACACTCGGCCGTCGTAATGGCTTTATGGTCGGTGCGCTGGCAGCGTTGACCAGCAATTTCTTTTTTGGGCAGGGTATGTGGACGCCGTGGCAGATGTATGCCTGGGGTCTGGTTGGCTATGTTGGCGGCGCGCTGGCGCATGCGGGTGCGTTCGACCGTGCCGACGGCACCGTGCGCATGCCGGCGTTGATGGCGTACGGCTTTGCTTCGGGTCTGCTGTACGGCGTGGTGATCAACGCGTATGACATCATCGGTTTTGTTCAACCGCTCACGTGGGCGGGCACCGTGGCGCGTCTTGCCACCGCCGTACCGTTCGATATCACGCACGGACTCGCGACCTGCGTGTTTTTGGCCGCCCTGTACAAGCCCTGGTGTCGCCGTATCAACCGAGTCGTCGTGAAGTACGGGCTGTAGGGCTGGTTGCGCCGGGGCGGGAATCAATACTGTCGAAGTACCATTTCAAAACTATGCCGGTTTACGGGGCTAGATTGGCACAGGCAGACCATACCGGCTTTTTTCGAAATGGAGCAAGCCGTTTACCTGCGGTTTTATTATTTCGGAATTGCGTATGGTTGGGGGTTTGCGATTTAGCCCCGTAAACCGGCATAGTTTTGAAATGGCCGGTTGATAGACGGGCATCGTGGCCATCAAGAGCCAAATTGATCCGTTTTCTTCCGTCTCCAGACATCCCCGGGGAATCAGCTGAACCCGCCCGCCACGGAATCGGCCTATCTACTACGTTTGGCCCGACACCCCCAAACACAACCGCGTTTTATGAAAAACCGCAGGCTTTCTACCTGCGGTTTTCTTTTTGCGTTGTTCGCTGTGGTTGAGGGTAGTGGCTTAAACGTAGTAGATGGGCCAGTTTCGTGGCAAGCGGGCCGCGTGGATGCCCTCGCGAGGTGAAAATGATCCCTTTTCCTCCGTCCCCAGGGGATTAGTTGGGGCTAGAGCTCTAGGGTGAGGGTGACGGGGCAGTGGTCACTGCCGAAGATGTCGCCGCGGATGCCGGTGTCGCGTACGTTGCCGGCGATTGCGTTGCTTACCAGGAAGTAGTCGATGCGCCAGCCTGCGTTGTTCTTGCGGGCATTAAAGCGGTAGCTCCACCAGCTGTAGACGCCCTCGACGTCCGGATTGGCCGCGCGCCAGGTGTCGGTAAAACCGGCGTCGAGGAGCTCGGTAAACTTACCGCGCTCCTCGTCCGAAAAGCCGGCGTTGCCGCGGTTGGACTTGGGGTTCTTAAGGTCGATCTCTTCGTGCGCCACGTTAAAGTCGCCGCAGGTTACGACGGGCTTGCCGGCCTCGCGCTCAAGCGCACTCAAAAAGCCGCGGTAGGCATTGTCCCAGGCCATGCGCACATCGATGCGCGCGAGCTCGTTTTGGGCGTTGGGCGTATAGACGTCGACAAACCAAAACTTGTCGAACTCGAGCGCGCAGACGCGGCCCTCAGTCGCGGCCTGCGCCACGAGCTCTGCCGTCTCGCCCTCGCTAGCGTAGGGTAGCAGTGCGTCGGCGCGCAGCACGCGCAGCGGTTCCTGGCGGCTAAAGACCGCAGTGCCCGAATAACCTTTACGCTCGGCGTAGCTCCAGGTTTGGTGATAGCCGGGCAGGTCGATATCGACCTGGCCCTCCTGTAGCTTGGTCTCCTGCAGCGCCAGGATATCGACGTCGAGTTCTTGCGCGATCTGGATAAAGCTCGGGTCCTTTTTGAGCACGGCGCGCAGGCCGTTGACGTTCCACGAGGCGAAAGTGTAAGTCTGAGGCATGGTGTCCTTTCGACGGGGTTGGCAGGCTTAAGATTAGCGCAACAGGGGCGGGGTGGGCTCCGTGGGCGACGGCGCAATCGCAGCCGCCCCGACCAACATGGACGGAGGACAAACATGACGCAAGCGATAACAGATCCCAAGCAGGCCTCCGCCGCGCTGGCGGAGCTGTTCAATACCCACAAGCGCATGGTGTTCTTTGGTGGCGCTGGTGTTTCCACGGCAAGCGGCATTCCCGATTTTCGCAGCGTTGACGGCCTGTATCACCAGCAGTTTGCCTACCCGCCCGAGACCATGCTCTCGCACAGCTTTTACGAGACGCATCCGGCGGAGTTCTTCGACTTTTACCGCACCAAGATGATCGCGCTTAACGCTAAGCCCAACCGCTGTCACACCAAGCTGGCCGAGCTGGAGCGCGTCGCCAAGCTTGATGCCGTGGTGACGCAAAACATCGACGGCTTGCATCAGATGGCGGGCTCGCAGCGCGTGTTTGAGTTGCACGGATCGGTCCATCGCAACATTTGCCAGTCGTGCGGAGCGCTCTATAGTGCCGAATGGATTTGCTCGCGCGAGCACGAGGACGCCGCGGGCGTGCCCGTGTGCCCCGCGTGCGGTGGTCGCATCAAGCCCGATGTGGTGCTCTACGAAGAGCCGCTCGACGAGCGTGTGTTGACCGGTGCCGTTGCCGCCATCGCCGCGGCCGATGCCCTCATTGTGGGCGGGACCTCGCTCGTGGTGTATCCGGCGGCAGGCCTTACGCGTTACTTTACTGGCGATACGCTGGCCATTTGCAATTTGGCGCCTACCGATCAGGATGCAAATGCCGACCTGCTGATTTCTTGCGACATCGCGGCCGCGTTTGCGTTCTAGCCCGTGTGCGCGGATACAATAGAAAGACTGAGTGCAAAGCGACCCCGCCGCCAGCTCCCCAAGCTCGGCGGCGTGGGCATTTTAGGAGGATGTTCATGGCGAACAACAGCAAGACATGGCGGTGCGGAAAGTATGAGCTCAGCTTTGACCGTCCGCGCATCATGGGCGTCCTCAACGTGACGCCCGATTCGTTTAGCGATGGCGGGGAGCACTTCGACCCGGATGCCGCCATCGAGTACGGTCTGGCGATGCTCGACGCCGGCGCCGACATCATCGACGTAGGCGGCGAGTCCACGCGCCCTGGTTTTACCCCGGTCAACCCCGACGAGGAGGCTCGCCGCGTGCTGCCCGTGGTGCGCGCGCTGGCCAAGGAGGGCGCCATCGTCTCGATTGACACGCGTCACGTGGCGGTTGCCAAGGCGGCCGTGCGCTGCGGCGCCTCGATCGTCAACGACGTGACCGGCTTCACTGACCCCAAGATGGTCGAGTTTGTTAAGACGAGCACCTGCGGTGTCATCGTGATGCATGCCGGCGAGGTCGCCGCGCCTACCCGCACGCACGCAACGGTGCAGCTCGATACCTCGGCAGCGGCGTTTGTTGCCGAGAAGGCGCGCGAGGCGGCTGCCGAGGCCGCGCGCGAGGCCGAGAAGCCCGCTCGTCGCCGCCGTGGCAAGCTGCTGGGCGACCCTAAGCCCGAGGCAAAGCTTCCGGGTGGCGTGGTGCAGCCCTCGTTGCCGTTTGGCGAACCTGAGCCCGCGACCGAGCCTGCAAGCGAGCAGGAGACGCCGGCCGCCGAGCAGGCTGCTGCCGCCGAGACCGTCGCGCCCGCGCCCGAGGCCACCGAGGCCGCATCGGAGTCCAATGACCGCCTGGCCGCCATGATGCGCCGCAGCGCCCGCCGCGAGGAAGCCTACGTGCCCACCTCGCAGCTCCGCCGCTTCACCCTGCCCGATTCGGCGCCCATCATGCGCCGCGTCATGGGCTTTCTGTCCGACCAGGCCCGCACGCTCATCCATGTCGGCGTGTCGCGCGACCGCATCTGCATTGATCCTGGCCCGGGCTTTGGTAAGTCGGCTAACGAGGACATCGTCATCCAGCGCGAGACTGCCAAGATGGCGTCACTGGGCTATCCGCTCATGTGCGCCGTGTCGCGCAAGCGCTTTGTGGGCGCCGTCTCGGGCGTGACCGAGGCCGCCGAGCGCGATGCCGCTACGTTTGGCGTGTGCCTGGGCGCCATCCAGGCCGGTGCCAACATCGTGCGCGTGCACGACGCCGCGGGTTTTGCGCAGTTCCTGAACGGTTACTGGGCGGTTGCCAAGCCGCAGCCGCGCCGCGCGTTTGTGGCTGTGGGCTCCAACCTGGGGCATCGCTGCGACAACATCCGCGCTGCACGCGAGATGATCGCCGAGATTCCACTCACCTGCGTGTCCAACTCCTCCAAGATTTACGAGAGCGAGCCGGCCTACGAGACGCGCCAGGACGCGTTTGCCAACGCCGTCATCGAGATCAAGACCGAGCTGGCGCCGCTGGTGCTGCTCGATGAACTCATGAAGATCGAGGCTGAGCTGGGGCGCGACCGCTCCAAAAAGGCCAAGGCCAACGGTCCGCGCACCATCGACCTGGACCTGCTGTGGGTGGACGGCGAGACCCACGGCGGCAAAAAGCTGCGCCTGCCGCATCCGCTGATCGGCGAGCGCGATTTTGTGCTGGTGCCGCTCGAGGACTTGATGCACGACCCGGCGCGGTTCTTCCGCTACAACGGCGTCGAGGTCAAGGAGCCCGAGGACCGCGTGGGCCATATCGTGGGCGAATTGGGGCGTATGTAGATGATCGAGATGAACGCTGTTGCCGCCGGTACCGAGCTTGACGCCGCGCGCGACGCGGGCCGCGAGGGTGTGTCCGCGGGCTGGTGCGCTTGGAGCGCGGGCGAGGCGTCGTTGACGTTTTCGCTGGTCGTGCGTCCGGATGTGAACATGCATGCCTTCCACGGCCTGCCGTTTGTGGCTGCGATGGGCATGATGGACGCGCTCGTGGGCACGGCTTCGACGCCGGGGTTGGGCCTTGCCGGTAAGGTGGGTATCCAGTGGCCGAGCGATATCGTGTGCGGTGCGCCTGCGTTTGAGACGTCGCTCGCGCGTGTTGCCGTGAACGGCGGTGCCGGTGCTGCGGGCATGTTCGGTGCCGTGACGGTGGATATTGAGCGTTCGGCGCTGGGCGAGCTTGGTGTGGACGTGGCTGACGAAGCGCTGGTCGAGGAGTTGGCCGCCGCCGTGCTGACCCGCGTGGACGCCTGGGCGGTTGTTGCCAACACGCCGCAGGGCGCTGCCGGTCCGCTGGCCCCCGTGTTGGGCGAGTACTTCGACATGGTGCCGCTGCTGGGCCGCCAAGTTGCGGCGGTGTCGCCCAACGGCTTGCCGCTTGCGGTCGGTGTGTTTGCGGGCCTGGACATCTGGGGTCGCGCGACCATTAAGACCGATGCCGGCGAGCAGGAGTTTCCGCCCGAGGCCGTGCGCATTCGCGGACTGTAACGCGAGGCGCCCGCGCTCAAAGATAACGATGACAACGAAGCCCTCTTCGGCCTGTGTCGGGGAGGGTTTCGCCTATCTGGGGAATGGGTTGCCAGCGCCCTATTCCTCAAAACTGAAAAATTTTCGTTTTTGAGGAATAGGATTAAGGCAGCTCGGTCTTTCTCGAGGTATATTCGCTATAGAGCCTATTCCTCAAAACTGAAATTTTTTCAGTTTTGAGGAATAGCGATAAAAGACCGCGAGGAGGCCCCGATGAAACTCATCAATAGAACGTCATATATGGACACGTTGACGAGTCTTATTGGCGTGCCGGACATCAAGGTCATCACGGGCATCCGTCGTAGCGGTAAATCAAAATTGCTCGAGGCCCTCCGCGATTACGTGGAGGCAAATCTGTCCAATTCGAATGTCATCCATATCAACTACAACCTCGATGAGTTCGAGAACTTGCTCGAGTATCACGCGTTGCTCGCCTATGTAAAAGATCATCGAGTGCCCGGCAAGCAAAACTTCCTGCTTATCGATGAGGTTCAGATGTGCGACGGCTTTGAACGTGCGATCAACAGCCTTCACGCATCCGAGCAGTACGACATCTTCATCACCGGATCGAATGCCTTTTTGCTGTCGAGCGATCTGTCGACGCTCTTTACGGGGCGTACGTTCGAGATCGAGGTTTTCCCATTCTCGTTTGAGGAGTATCGTCTCTATGGCGACGAGGGCGAGGTCGACCGCGACTTCGATGAGTACGCGAGAGCCGGCGGTATGTCCGGCTCTTACCCTTATCCACTGCAGGAGCAGCGCTATCAATATCTCTCCAACGTCTTCAAGACGCTCATTGTGAGAGATATCGTGCAGCGGCATAACGTGAGAAACGAATCGGCGCTGCTGCGCATTGCCGATTACATGATGGACAACGTTTCCAACATTACGTCGGCACGCAACATTACTGATGCATTAAATGCGGATGGGCTAAAGATTACGAACAAGACGGTCGGCACGTACATGGGGTACCTGTGCGATGCGTTTGCCTTCTATAAAGTTCGTCGGTACGACATTCGCGGCAAAAAATACCTTAAGAGCGGCGAGAAGTACTATCTGGCGGACCATGCGTTTAAATATGCGCTTCTTGGTACACGTGATATGGATTGGGGACGCGTATACGAGAACATGGTGGCAATCGAGCTGCTGCGTCGCGGATACGAGGTATACGTCGGCGTGCTCTATAAAAAGGAAATAGACTTTGTAGCAATCAAGCGGAGCGAGAAACTCTACATTCAGGTGAGCGACGACATCAGCTCGGATAAGACATTTGAACGCGAGATTTCGCCACTGCTGAGCATTGGCGATGCGTATCCCAAGATGATTCTCGCCCGCACGCATCACGAGGCCACGGATCGCGACGGAGTGCAGATCGTGGACCTGGCGAGGTGGTTGTGCGGCGAGGCGTAGCGGAAAGCCTATTCCTCAAAACTGAAAAATTTTCGATTTTGAGGAATAGGACCAATGCATTGCTTAGTTCGCCGCTCGCGCCCGTGCTCGACTTAAGCCCCTGCTCTATCCCAGCTCCTGCATGCGGCGGTAGATTTCGCAGATACCCTTGATGGTGAGCTGTCCGTCGACCACGTCGAAGGCATCGGTCGAATCGGCGACGATGCTGGCGAGACCGCCTGTGGCGATAACCGTGGCGTCCTCACGACCCAGCTCGCGCTTCATGCGCGCGACCAGGCCCTCAGCCATGGCGGCGGCGCCCGTCACGGCGCCCACCTTGATGCACTCCTCGGTATCGCGGCCGATGGCATGCTCGGGCGCCTCGAGCGGAACGCTGGCGAGCTTGGCGGCTCGGGCGGCGAGCGCGTCCATCGAAATGCGGATGCCCGGCGCGATCGCTCCGCCAATGTAATAACCGTCCTCATCGATGACGTCGATATTGGTCGCGGTGCCAAAGTCCACCACGATTGCCGGCGCGCCGTAGAAAGTTTCGGCCGCAACGGCGTTAGCGACGCGATCGGCGCCTACGGCCTGGGGACGCGCCGCGCGCAGCTTGGTCGCCGCGGCCGTCTGCGGTCCGATGACGATGGCGTCTGCGGCAATGCGGTCGGCCACGGCGTGCCATTCGCGCGAGAGCTGCGGCACCACGCCCGCAAAGGCGATCGCGTCGACCGCGTCGAGCGAAAGGCCGTACATCTTAAAGAAACCCATCAGGCGCACATGGATCTCGTCGGCGGTATAAGAGCGGTCGGTGGGCATGCGCCACGACTGCACCAGCTCGTCTCCGTCAAACAGGCCCATGGCCGTCTGCGTGTTTCCCATATCGATAGCGAGCAGCATGTCTACTCCCGGTGTCGGCATAAAAGGACGCGCACCATTGTATACGTGCCGTCGACGGCGCTCGGCTGCGATTCGTTTACGGTGATAGGGGCTGAGGGGTTTAAATATGAAGGAATTATGCTCTACGAGATTTTCCTTGCCGTTTACCGAACTCCCGCGTAATATTCTTTCTTGCGCACATGAGGCGCCCAGACATTGCGGGGTGGAGCAGTCTGGTAGCTCGCCGGGCTCATAACCCGGAGGTCGTAGGTTCAAATCCTGCCCCCGCGACCAAGAACTTAGAGGTCAGCTGCTTAGTCGGCTGGCCTTTTTTCTTGTTGTGGCAGCCTGTTTTGGGGCTTGTGGCAGGGTTGTGGCAGTAAACCATGGCAAACACTGAGAATCAGGCAGCGGGAAGAAGGCCGAAGACGTCCTTCGGCAGCTCGGCTAAGTCGCCCCATTTCTCCGAGGAGCCTCCGTCGTCTCCCGGTAGGAAGTGCGCATAGATCTTGTACGTAATCTCAATGCTTTCATGGCCGAGCCTGCTGGACACGTACTGAATCGGAACGCCTTTCTTTAGAAGCAAGGAGGCATGGGTATGACGAGTTCCATGCAGCGTGATGTTGAATGACTTGTGCTGGGCGAAGCGGCTGAAGTCGCTCGTGAATTTCGACGGGCGGTAGAGCTCGCCGAGGTCGCTGCAGAACACGGGGGTGTCCTCGCCCTGCTCGATGTCGTTGTACATCAGGCGATAGAGCTGCATTTGCTTGTGACGGCGCAGGAACTCGACCGTCCCCTCGGGAATGGTGACGTCCCTGTACGAGCGGTTGCTCTTGGGCAGCTTCTCCTCCAGGGTCTCACCGCAGTAGGTGTCCGTCGCGCGTGCCTCGGCGAGTGCGCGGCGGACGCGTATGACGCCCTCATCGAGGCTGACATCGCGCCACCTGAGTGCGCACAGCTCGCCGCGCCTCATGCCCGTGTCGAGCGCGAGGTTTGTGGCGGCGGCGAAGCGGTAGTCCGGGCATCCGAGCAGGGCGACCTTCATGCGGCACACCTCGTTTTCATCGATGACCCGAACCTCCTTCGTCTCCTTGGACGGAACGTCCACGAGCTCGCAGGGGTTGGACTCGATGTATTCGAGGCGGCGGGCGCGCTTGAGCGCGGTCTTCAGGAAAGACAGGGCCTTCTGGCAGGTGTTGCCAGAAAGGGGCTTGCCGTTGAGGCCGCCGCTTTGGCGCATCCACGCCAGCTGGTCCTCGATCATGTAAGGCTTCAAGTCTTTCAGCAGGGTCGTGCCGAGTCTCGGTGCCCAGCGCGTCTCGACGATGTCGCGGTAGCCGCGAATCGTGTTGGCGCTCAGGTGCTTCACGTCGTGCAGGTAGGCGACGTGGTCGCGCAGGAACTCCTCAAGGGTGATGTTGCTGCGGTCCACGCGGGTGCGGGCCGTCATGAGCTCTACGCGCCACTCGTCCAGCAGGCGCTTTGCCTCGGTCTTGGTGCGGCAGTGGACGGTCTTACTCAGGCGCTTGGAGGGCTTGCCGTCCTCGCTCACGCTAACTCTGAGCAGCCAAGAGTCCTTGCCGCGCTTCACGGGTGCGTAGCCTTCGCTGACTGTTCTCATATCTGTTCACCTCCTTCAAGTGCGTTGAGGGCGGATAGATCTATCTCAAACCGATTACTCGGTAATGAGCCCTTGGGACTTCTTCTTGCTATAGGAATTGGCGCAGCTGCGTTTGCAGAAGCGGGTCTTCTGGATCACCTTGCCTGGCTTCTCCTCGCGGTACTTCTTGAAGATTCGTCCGCAGTTGTCGCAGATGCGCCATTCGGCGGGGTCGTCATAGAGGAGGCCAAACTGGGAGATGATTGCCTCGGAGAGGCATCCGTAGGAATGCGTGCTCGCCGGTCTACGGTGGGTCTTTTTTCGCGCATGGGACCAAGCGGCGAGGGGTCCACCGTTGTCATCTTCGGCTTCGTCGGGAGTTCCACCTGTCCCATCAAAGCGGTAAGAGAGAAGAGAGTTCGCTAGGAAGGAGATTGCGGTATTTGATGCGATTACCAGTCCATCCGCAAGGGTTGATGTATAGCTCTCCCGCGTGTTGAAGCCCGCATTTTCACCTTGTTGCACCATCGACTTGAATTCTGAACTCTCGAGAATGAGCGTATCGTATGACTTAAGGCGAGTATTTTTCAATAGAGTGTCGGTGTTGGAGAGAAGGAAAAAGCTAATGCCGTTCTGTGCCATGTGCGAGCGGTCGCAAAGGTAATCGGCAACTTCGTTGGCACCCCAGGTGTCGGTGTTTTCCAAGCCATATGCGACGGCGGTAATCAGGGCAGTCGATACCTGAAGGGCACGTATTGTCTGAATTACCTCCGCCTCGGAAATGGCTCCCACGACCGAGCGGTCATTTAGATGGATGCGGCGAGCTTCCTCGGAGAGAAAGTATGGTCTGCGCCCCAGTAACGTTTTGTCGTCTTCCGAGTAAGCGCTACTGAACAAGGGGATGCCTGCGGCGGATGCGCTCTCGCTGGCCAGAATGTCCCATTCGCTCTTGAGCGGCTGAAAATCTGTCTTGAAAAGCTTGAAACGGCTGCGGAAAAGAGTGAGGCGTTGAGCGCCATCGTAGCCGCTGGAAACGGGAAAGCCGTAACGCTCGCAGAAGCGAACGATGCTTTCGGTGCGATCAACGTTGACCTTCTGGAGGCTGCTTGCAAAAAACTCGTTTTCCAGATGCTCGAATTGCATGACAGTGGGCTCGCCATGCTCAACATAGTATGCGAAACGCTCGCCGTCGGCGCTGGTTCCCCACAGGCGATCAAAGCTGTAGCGCAGCCACGGTTTTACTGTCTTGATGTCGAGCTTGATGGGCTGGCGGACCGATAGGGGTAAGCGCTCATAGTTAACTAATGGACTCAAAACCTAATCCAATCCAACTATTGACTTTAGTTCCAAGTGTATGATACCACAGAATGGATTCGAAACACATATAAGTCCATAATTTGGAGGATAAATGGAAAAGGTAGAACATAAGGGACCTTGTCTCCCCGACGTGCTCCATGTGGCCGACGTCGCCAAGTTCCTCGGCTTGCACGAAAAAACCGTTTACACGTATGTTCGCGAAGGCAAGATTCGTGCGATCCGCTGTGGGCGCAGTTATCGCATCCGTCGCGAGTGGGTCTATGACTTTCTCGATTCCGAGAGCGCTTTCAAGGGCTAGGTCCTTTATGGGCGGGGCGTGGACGAGAAATTATGAAACCGAAGCAGATGTCGTTGCACCGATTCTGGCGAAATGCGGAGGTGCCGCTGGCGCTCTGTATCTCTGGCTTCATTCGCGCGTTTTTGCGTGCAGAAACAACATCGGGATAAGCATGGAGAAGCTTGCTGAGGCAATCGGAGTGAGTCGCAAGACGCTGTGGAGCGCAGCAAATGCCCTCAAGGACCACGGGGTTATAACTTTTGAGACGAGGCGGGGAAATGGCGGCGGAACGGTGTTTCACCTAACCAGTCTTTCGGAGTTCAAATGTGAAGCAAGAGATCCGTTAAAGGTGGAGGGCGCTACACGTTGCAGGGGCTCAAATGGGAATGAGGCTACGCATCAAACTGGAAGTCCGGGACGCCTAACTAAGAGCGGAGACTTTTATTTAGACACCAACAAAGAGGGGCCCAAATATGACCCGTTGATTTCTCTGCTGGACCGCGTGGATGGGGAGATGCCATGAACGAGAAGCTTGTCGTCGTGAAGAACACAATCTCCAGCGAAGACTTCGTCGCCCAAATGAAGAAGATGGGATGTGCGGGCAATGGCGGTGGGGCGAAGGAGTTTGACCTCGAAGAAAAGCTCGTGAAAGCGGGCGTGCCCGAGGTGGTTATCAAGGTCATGGCGTCCGAGGGCTTTGACGAGTGTCGCATTCCTCTGGCAGTGAAAAAATGGGTAGAGGGATACTCTGGAAAGGGGACTTCCTCGTTGTGGCTTAGCGGCGGGAGCGGCGCAGGCAAGAGCACTGCGGCGGCATGGGTGGTTAAAGGGATTGTTGAAGCGTCGGGGGAGCCCGAATCATTGGCCGACGGTTGCATATTCGTGGCTGTTTCCGATTTGGTCCACGGGACGTGGATGGGTTCAGGTCTTTACGGCGAGGGGAATAAGTGGAGGCTCATCGAGCCGCTGACGACCTGCCCCCTTCTCGTCCTAGACGATTTGGGCTCGTGCGTAAGGCAGGGAAGGGAAGAATGCTCGGTCGTCCGCGAGGTGGTTGATAAGCGTTGGGGCCATATGCTGCCTACCATCTATACCACCCAATATGGACTTGAGGAGTATTGCAACTCGCTCGTGAAGGCGGGCGCAGACATTCACGATACAACTTCAATGGCCAACAGGATCATTGCTTCTCTTGGCAATTACGTGGGAAGAGACGACAGGCTGGTTAAACAACACTTCGTTCCGATTCGTTGGCCCGGGTAAGAGGACGTGATGCGCGCTTCCTGCTTTAGAATTGGGGGGATCAGTTCTACGGAGGTATCCATGGCAGGGACTAAAGCCGACGCCGAGGCGTTCGCCAAGCGCTGGGCCAACAGGGGCGACGAGACGCAGGAGGGTCGCTCCTACTGGATCGACCTGTTCCAGAACGTGCTGGGCGTCGAGGATGCTATCGAGCGCCTGAAGTTCGAGGTTCCCGTGCACACGGACTCCGGTTCATCCCACGCGGGTTACATCGACGTCCTCATCCCGAGCGCGAGCGCACTCGTCGAGATGAAGGGCGGGGACGTGGACCTCGACAAGAAGGAGGTCCGTCAGGGCCGCGAGGTTACGCCTGCCGAGCAGGGCAGGGGCTACGCCGTGGGTCTGCCTCTCAACCAGCAGCCCCGCTACGTCATTGCCTGCAACTTCCGCGAGATCCGCGTGTACGACCGTAACGTCAACCCGCTGTGCGTGGGAGACGAGTACCTGTCCTTAGAGTTGGGCGACCTGCCCAAGAACCTCCCCGCGCTTCAGTTCCTCAAGGGGTCCGGAGAGGCCCCGAAGAGCGTCCAGCGCGCCGTCTCCATCGAGGCGGGCCGCATCATGGGGCAGATCCACAACGAGATCTCCGGCCTCTACCACGACCCCGACAGCGAGGAGAGCCACCATGCGCTGTCGGTGCTGTGCACCCGCATCATGTTCCTCATGTTCTGCGAGGACGCGGGCCTGATCGAGCCCGGCCTCTTTCGCGACTACGTGGCCTCCGTGGACGGCGCGCACTTGCGCGGTGCGCTCATCGAGTTGTTCCAATGGCTGGACACCGACGATGAGGCCCGCAAGCAGGAGTACCCCAGCGAACTGCTGGCGCGCTTCCCCTACATGAACGGCGGCCTGTTCCGCGAGCGCGTCCAGATACCGCAGCTGAACGACAAGGTCCACTACGAGATCCTCGTCTCCGGTTGTCAGGAGTTCGACTGGTCTGGAGTGGACCCCACCGTCTTCGGCTCCATCTTCGAGGGCGCACTCAGCCACGACACGCGCCGCAGCGGCGGCATGCACTACACGAGCCCTGAGAACATCCACAAGGTCATCGACCCGCTGTTCCTCGACGGGCTGAAGGAGGAGCTCGATGGCATCCTGTCCGAGCAGAGCCCCAACACCCGCGAGCGGCAGCTCCGCTCCTTCAACGAGAAGCTGGGCTCGCTGACGTTCCTCGACCCCGCGTGCGGGTCGGGAAACTTCCTCACCGAGACCTACGTGTGCCTGCGCAGGCTGGAGAACACGGTCCTCATGGAGCTGCAGCGCCTCGAGGCGGCCAGAAGCAAGAAGGTCGCCGAGGGCCAGGTCGGCATCGACTTCGCAGAGGAAGGGACGGGGGAGGACCCCGTCAAGGTGACGCTCTCCAACTTCCACGGCATCGAGATCAACGACTTCGCCTGCTGCGTGGCGCGCACGGCACTCTGGATCGCCGAGAAGCAGGCCGACATCAACACCGCCAAGGTGACCAAGCGCGTCTACGATGAGCTTCCGCTCAAGGAATATGGGACCATCGTGAAGGCCAACGCCCTCCAGCTCGACTGGAGCGAGGTTGTCCCGGCGAGCGACTGCGACTACATCATGGGAAACCCGCCGTTTCTCGGGCATCAAGAGATGTCTGAGGCACAGCACGCCGACATGGATAATGTTCTTGGCCAGTGCAAGAAGCATGGCAAGTTGGACTATGTCGCGGGTTGGTACGCGAAAGCAGCGGAGTACAAAGCCGAAGGCGGTTTGCGAGCTGCGTTTGTATCCACGAATTCAATCTGTCAGGGAGAGCAGGTTTCCATCCTTTGGGACTATCTCTTTGGGCTCGGGATGCGCATCTCCTTTGCACACAAGAGCTTTATCTGGAATAGCGAAGCTACGGATCAAGCGCACGTTCACTGCGTAATCGTCGGGTTCGGCAATGATGAACCAGCGGCCCCAACCCTGTTCTCGCGGGCTGGCGCTAGGTCTGTGTCCCAGATCAACGGTTATTTGTTCGAGGGCCCCTTGCAATCCGTTGCCTCTAGGTCTAAAAACGTCAATGACGAGTACGCCGGAACGAAGCTGGTAAAGGGAAGCCAGCCCACCGACGGCCAGAACCTCTTGTTCGGCAGGGAGGAGGGCGAGGCGTTCTTGGCGCGCAACCCAGACTGCGTGGATCTTCTCCGCAAGTACATAGGGGCGGATGAGTTTATAAAGGGCAACTACCGGTATTGCCGGTTGATTTTCAATCTCAACGCAACAGCCTGAACGGACCCCGCGTTTCCGCAGCT
>ENA-OUPA01000921-OUPA01000921.1-human-gut-metagenome-genome-assembly--contig:-NODE-921-length-15161-cov-5.84735_pt1 | contig 15161 bp, 13 predicted proteins | sample MGYA00237939_ERZ548770 | MGnify/ENA primary metagenome ERZ548770 (study PRJEB26490, sample SAMN05356877) | human gut metagenome | biome: terrestrial biome; feature: human-associated habitat; material...
CCGTTCATCCCCGCAACAAGCGCTGTTTTGACATCTTCCGCAAAGGCATCAGCAGTCATGGCCAGGATTGGAAGTTCTCCAATGCGGTCCATTCCGGAATTGCGGATTTCTCTGGTGGCTTCATATCCGTTGAGTACCGGCATCTGTACATCCATAAAGACAATGTCATAATAAAGCGGAGCATGGTTCCGAATGGCCTCTACAGCTTCCTGCCCGTTTTCAGCAGTATCTACCGCAACAAGAAGCAGTTCCAACATTTCTTTGGCAATTTGACGGTTGAGCTCATTATCCTCAACCAGCAGAGCACGGAGCCCGGGGAAAGTTTCCTCCGCCGCTGTGGGGCAGGAGGCGTCCGCAAATACAGGAGCGGCACATTTTTCTAACGGCAAAAGTACGGTAAAGCGCGTGCCTTTTCCATACTCGCTTTCTACCTGAATCGTGCCGCCCATCATAGAAATCAGGTTTTTTACAATGGTCATGCCAAGCCCTGTGCCGGGGATTTTGCTGAGCCTGCTGTCATAAGCCCGGCTGAACGGTTCAAAAATGTGCTCCAGATAATCCGGCTTCATACCGATGCCGTTGTCTTCCACCACAAAGCAATAGCTTCCCATTCGCTGGTCCTGTTTTTCGAGTTCAGCTACAGAAAGGGTGATTCGACCTCCATCGTCTGTGTACTTGGAAGCATTGTCCAAAAGGTTTACCAGCACCTGTTTCAACCGTTGGTTGTCGCCCAGCACTTGATCGTGCAGGCCTTGCGCGGTCGTAAGCGAGAAGGTTTGATGCTTCCGCTCCATAGAAAGGCGTACGAGTTCAGCTGTCTCCTGGACCAGGTGGTTCATGCTGAAGTTCTCATTGGCCAACTGAACGGAACCACTTTCAATTTTGCTGACGTCCAGCACTTCATTGATCAGGCCTAAAAGATGGGTCCCGGAGGCGGAAATTTTCCCCAAATAGTCTTTTAGCTTATCCTCTTCTCCGGTATGCCTCTGCGCCAGCTCTGTCATTCCCAGGATGGCGTTAAGCGGAGTACGAATATCATGGCTCATTTTGGAGAGAAAATCGCTTTTGGCGCTGCTGGCTTTTTCCGCTTTTTCCAGTGCCTCCTCCAACAGCTGTTTGGAGCGGCGTTCCTTTTCCAACGCTTCCTTTTGAACACGGCGATCTTCATCTATATTCCTGGAGAGGGTAATTTCGATCATATCGTCAGTATACGGAGTGTCCACGTGCACGACCTGAGTAAAATTCCAGTGGCAGCTGCCGTCATCCCCCAAATGGGGGACCTCCATAGACACGATGTGATTTCCGCGGGAAAAGGCGTCTATCAGAGAAGCGTGAGAGAATTTCTGCAGGAATTCTTCCCGGTAGTTAGGATGGACAGTAGAAAGCTCGCTGCGGATCAGATCCTGAAAGGTGCCTTCCACGCCCGGGTTTTTCACCGGAAATCGATTGTACTCCAGCATGTGATAAGTGTTTTGCGTCAGGTTTACCGCGATTACCATCTGGTAAGCGCTTCTGGCTGCGGTGGCCAGCTGACTGACTTCCAGATTGCGCTGCTGCTCCAGCTGATACTCTTCCTGGATATCCCGGTAGACCAGTACGCACCAATACTGCTCGTCTCCCAGCTGCTCAATTCTTGTAGCGGTAAATTCCACCATATGGTAAGCGCCGCTTTCCGTCATTCTGCGAAGACGGCGCGTGATTTTTTTCTTTCCTTCCCCGAAAAATTTCAGCATGGCTTCCCGGGAAAAGGCACGGAGAAAGCTTTGGCGGTCGTCGGGATGAACCGCTTTTTTGGCATACCTTCGATTTTCTTCTCCAAAGTCCCCCTGTTCAGGAATGCCACTCCACAGAGGGTCCTTTTGGCAGTTTACATAATAGTCTTCCGACAGATTGACAATGATGCATTCATCAAATACAGTGACAAGGCTTTTTACATAGACTTGTTCCACTTTTCGGAGGACTTGTTTCCCGCTCATATTCAGCTGGTGCGGCCGGGCGACCACTGCAACTGCCGGCGTGTTTTCTCCCCAGATAATGCGGGTAGCCGTAATATCTGCAGTAGCTTTCAGCAGAGGACTGTAACAAATAATATGGCCTGGGAGGTCTTTTTCCATCGCATTGAGAGGGCAATTGGCACATAACTCGGGCCAAACCTCGCTGCAAATCTTTCCTAACGCGGCGCTGCCATAGCTTGTATCACTGCTTAGACAGTTGAAGTAGAGGAGCCGGTGGCTTTTTTCCTCGATGACATAGATACAGGTTTCCGATAACGTATCCAACAGATTCTCCAGATCAGACATAACCGAAACCGCCCCCTTCCACAGAGAACAGAGCCTGTGCTCATTGCCCTTTTGTTTCATCATTATACACTGTAAGATTGAAAATGGGAAGGTGTTTCGCTCCCTGTCAAACGGATAATTTCTTTGTAGACGTATCGTAGTACAGAGTGTGAGCGCCGGACATATATGGGAAATACGTGAGGAACAGGACAAGGTATCATGCTGTGCCGGGAAGGAAAAATGATAGGAGAGTATGAAAAATTTTTAGAAAGCTGTCACATGGAAGAATTTCTGGTATCTAATGAAACAGATGAGACTGGATAGGGCGGGGGCAGAAAAAGGAAAAACAGACCGGTAAAGCCTGCTTCCAAGCCGGCGGCCTCAAGAAAGGAAAATATATATGGAATCATTGAAACAGGAACAGGAAATTGTTGCCGCGGCAGTTTCCGGAGATCAAAAAGCATTGGAAAAACTTTTGAACAGCGTACAGGACATGGTATTTAACCTCTCCCTACGGATGCTGGGTCTGCTTCCAGACGCAGAGGACGCTACCCAGGAAATCCTTATTCAGGTGATGACCCATCTCTCTTCTTTCAGGATGGAGAGCAGTTTAAATACTTGGGTATTTCGCATTGCGGTAAATCATCTGAAGCGTTACCGGAAGGGCATGTTTTCCCAACATTCCTTGAGCTTTGAAGAGTATGGAGAGGATATCATCTCCGGCCGGGAGAAGGATGCGCCGGATTTGAGCGGCGGGGTTGACCGGAAGCTGCTGGAGCGGGAACTGAAGCTTTCCTGCACCAATGTGATGCTGCAGTGCCTGGATACGGAAAGCCGTTGTGTTTATGTGCTGGGTACCATGTTCCGGTTGGACAGCCGCATTGCCGCCCAAATTTTGGGATTTACCCCAGAAGCATACCGTCAGAGGCTTTCGCGGGTCCGTAGGAAGGTGGCCTCCTTTTTGGCGGAGTACTGCGGTCTAAGCGGTTCGGGTTCCTGCTCCTGCAGCAGAAGAATCAATTATGCCGTACAGACACACAGGATCGCTCCTTCCCGGCTTGTGTTTCAAAATCTCAAGGAATGCGGTTATGAAGAGATTGTCAGCTGTACCGACGCTATGGAGCAGCTGGATGAGCTCTCACAGCTTTTTGCAGACCTTCCGGCCTACCGTACGCCGGAGCATACCGTCAAATGGCTCCGTGAGCTTATGGCCTCAAAAAGCTTTTCCACCGTGCGGGACGGCGGAAAAGCGGAGTCTCGATTGGATGTTGTGCAGAATCAAAATTATGAAAAAGGAGTTTGACCATTGAACCAGAATCTTATTTTGCAATTTCTATACGATTTAGAGCAGAACAATTGCAGAGAATGGTTTCACGACCACAAACAACAATATCAGGCCGCAAACGGCATCTTTGAAGAACTGGTGGAAACGCTGATGCTGGAACTGAAGAAAAGCGATCCCACTGTCTTGCTTACAGAACCTGGGAAATTGACGTTTAAGCTTGTACGGGACACCCGCTTTAGCAACGATAAATCCCCCTATCTTCCGGCCTTCCGGGCTCATATTTCTGCCAAGGGAAAGCTCCCCATACCCGTTGGGTATTATTTGATGCTCAGACCAGGAGGACGTTCCTTCCTAGGAGGCGGTCTGTTTGCTGATATGTTTCGGGATGCTACTGCAATGGTGAGAGCGGCTATCGCAGACCGTGGGGAGGAATGGCAGGAAATTCTTTCTGCAACCTCATTTACAGAGAGATTTATTGTGAAAGGAAACGCGCTTAAAAAGGTGCCTTACGGTTTTGATCCCAATCACCCTCAGGCCGAGTACCTGAAAAATAAGAGCTGGTATTTAGAGTATCCTATAGCGGATGAGGAACTGTCTGATCCGCAATTTGTACAGAAAGCGGTTGGGGTTTACCAAGCAATGCAGCCGTTTAACAATTTTTTGAACCAGGCGCTGGAACAATTCCAGATGCCGGCGCGTAGCTGAAAATATACTGAGCAGTAGGAAAGCGTCTCTTTTTAGGGACGCTTTCTTACTGCCAGCTTGTCGAAAAAGGTCGTTTCGCCAAGCTGGAGAATTTTGCTGAGTAGCTTTGTGTCTTAAAAACAGCCATTTATGAGCAAAATTCCTCTGAATCAACGCGGAAGAGGGACCCTGATGGTCCCCTTCCACACCTTTCCCCCTTCCGACCGGGGGTGGATTTTCGGTTTATCGACAGACTGAGACTGCAGTAAGCAAGCGTGTCAGCCGGAATTTATCCCTCGGCGGAATGATTACCTGTACCCAACCCCTGAAAGCGGAGAAATTTAGAGGCAAATGTCAAAAATCATAGTTGATATCACAGTAATTAGATAATTTTATTAAGATTTCTTGAATCTTTTCAAGATTAGGTGTAATCTAATAAGTATTGTTACAGAGAGCTCAGTGATTGAACGAGGAGGTGTTCCTGCTTTGGAAAAAGTAATTTTAGAGCTGGTAGAATTTGATCGCCAGGCACAGAAAGCGGTGAGGGCCGCCGAGGAAAGAAGTGCGTCGGAACGGGCACGAATCGTGCAGGAGAAGGAGGCGCTTTCTGCCCGTTACCGGGAAAGGGCACAGCAGACAATACAGAAGTTGGAGCATCGGAAAAGACAGGAAGCCGAATTAGAGCTCCAGAAGCTCGAAGCGCGCTATGGGGATTCTATGAAACGTTTGGAGGAAAGCTTCCGCCAGCAGGAGAGGTTCTGGGTGGACGAGATTGTTAAACGTTGCAGGCAGGAATAGGGGGCGCAGGGAATGCTGACAGCTCTGTCAAGCAAAGCGATTATGACAAAGGCAAAAGCCATGTATAGCCGTCATCTGACCCCTGAGCAGTACCGGGAGATGATCAACCGGAGAAGCGTTCCGGAAATTGCGGCTTATTTGAAGGAAGAGACGGCGTACCAGGAACTTCTTTCCGCAGTACAGCCCACCTCAGTTCATCGGGGCCAGCTGGAAAGCATGCTGCGAAAGGCCCGTTACAATCAGTACGCCCGCCTGATCCACTACGATTCGGCTACCGCAGGCAGTTATTATCGCCAGCTGATGGGAGAGACGGAGATCGAGCAGATTTTGGAGATGGTTCGTCTTATCAATGCCGGTCATCCTGAACTTTACGTGACGCGGTATCCGGCGTTTCTCGAGCACAGCGCCAGTTTCTCCTTTGCCGCGCTTGCCAAAGCCCACAGTTTTCCGGATGTGCTGCAGGTGCTGGCGCGAACCCCTTATGCGGAAGAGCTGCGAGCCTGTCAATCTTCCAATACTGGGGAAAGGATTGATTATACCGCTTGTGAGGCGGCGCTGCTGACCGGGTATTATGAGAGGTTGGAAAAGATTATTGACCGCTATTTCCGGGGCAGGGTAAGGCAGCAGCTTCATGAGCTGCTCCAGACCCGTGTGGAGCTTTACAATATCAGGTGTATTTACCGGGTCAAAAAATTTTTTCCGGACACGAATCCGGAACGCCTTCGCGGCATGCTGCTGCCTTCTTGGAAAAGAGTGCGGGGGAGCGAATTGGACGCCTTGCTTTCTGCACAGACAGCCGGACAGTTTCTCAGCTTGCTGAACCAATCCCGATATGCAAAATATTTCGGGGAGGATGATTTTCTCTTTATTGAGTATAAGGCTGACTGCATTTCCTATCATCTGGCCAGGCGATATCTGCACTTTGCCTCAGACGCTCCAACGGCCTTTACGGCGTTTATGATTTTAAGCGAGCTGGAATTGGATAATATCACCACAATTATTGAAGGTGTGCGCTATGGCGTTTCGGCTGAGGAAATCACCTCAATGCTGGTTCTGTAGCAGATGAGAAGAATGGTTCGGCAGAGTTTTTTTCAGGAAAACAGCCAAATGTTAAACGGAAGAACGGCGGCAGGGATTTTTTTGTTCAATATAGCAGAAAGGACGCTTAGAGCGGGAGTTGGAAAGCTTTCCCCAGCGTCTCGAGAAAGGAAGTTTTCATACCATGGCGATTGCAAAAATGACGCTTGTACAGCTGACCGGCAGGATGGAATCGCTGGATGAAGCGTTGTTGTGTTTGAGTGATGCGGAGAGGTTTCATCCAGAACAGCCCCTTCAGCTTGCCGGTAAGGTGAAAGGTTTTTCTCCTATTTCTCAGGAGAACCCATACAAGCCGCTGCTGGAGCAAATGAAAGAGCTTTCCAGGCTGACCGGATTCGATTTGAAGCCGGTGGAAAAACCCGCCGTATCGCTGCCTACCTCGCCGGAGGAGGTGGAAAAGTCTATTGCGAAGCTGCGGGAAAAGTTTGAGGAGCTCGCTAAGTTCCAGAAGAAGCTTACCGGGTTTGCAGAGGAAAACCGTCAGGCGCTCGAGATGTTGGAATGGCTGAAAACGTTGGATGTCAGCATTGACGATATCTTTTCCTGCAAATATGTAAAAGTCCGGTTTGGCAGGCTGCCCGTAGACAGCTTTCGAAAACTGGATTATTATGCCGACCGGCTGTTTCTGTTTGTGTCTCTGAGCGAGGACAGGGATTATTGCTACGGCTTTTACTTCACAATGGAAGAAAACATTGCGGAGATTGACGATGTCTTTGCCTCTCTTTACTTTGAACGGATCTGGGTTCCGCAGACGATTCATGGAACGCCGGAGGAGGCGCGCAGAAGCCTGCAGCAAAGCTTGGAGCAGACTGACCGTGATCTGAAGGCAATCAATGAAAGCCTTACCCAGCTGATGCAGGAAAATGCGGATTTTATTCTGGCCGCCTATACACGCCTCACTGATCTGAACCGTTCTTTCGAATTTCGAAAGTATGTGGGAGCCTATCAGGATATGTTCCATATCACTGGATTTATTCCCAGTTCAGACGAAAAGTCCTTCGGGCAGCGGTTTGCCGGAGTGAAGGATGTGACGGTTGATTTTAAGCCCCATGACAGCGACAAACGTTTCCAAACTCCAACTTTATTGAAAAACAATCGTTTCTCCAGGCCCTTTGAAATGTTTGTGGAGATGTACGGCGTCCCTTCTTATGAAGAAATTGACCCCACCTCTTTCTTAGCAGTGAGTTACACCCTTCTGTTCGGTATCATGTTCGGAGACCTGGGCCAGGGAATTGTAATCGCTCTGCTGGGACTGTTCCTTGCCAGAAGGAAGAATAGGGCGTTCGGACAGATACTTATCCGTATCGGCGCCTCCTCCGCTGCGTTCGGCTTGCTCTATGGGTCGGTGTTTGGCCTGGAAAACTTGCTCGACCCGCTTTATCATGCACTGGGTTTTGCGGAAAAGCCGATTGAGATCATGAATCCTATCACAATGAACAACCTGCTGTTCTTTGCCATAGGCATGGGCGTTGTGCTGATTGTGTTGTCAATCTGTATGAACATTGCCCTGGGGATTAAGACCCATGACGTCGAGCGTGCGGTTTTTTCTCAAAATGGGCTGGCCGGTCTTGTGTTCTACTCGGCGGTTCTTACCGGCGTGGTCGGAATAGTTCTGGGCAAGAACTGGTTTGGAAATCCGATGCTCCTGGCCTGCTGTGTCCTGCCGGTGCTGGTGATTTTCTTGAAGGAGCCTTTAGGGCGGCTGATTCGCGGAGATTCTTTTCTTCCGCGGGGGGAGAGTTTGGGCGGCTTCCTGGTAGAGGGGGTTTTCGAGCTTTTAGAGGTGCTTTTGAGTTTTGTGACAAACACGATGTCCTTCCTGCGGGTTGGCGGGTTTGTCATCAGCCATGCGGGCATGATGGCGGTGGTGCTGACCTTGACCGATATGATGCAGGGCTCCGGCAGTGTATTGATGCTCATCGGCGGAAATATTTTTGTCATGGCGCTTGAAGGGTTTATTGTGGGAATTCAGGTACTGCGCCTGGAATTCTATGAGATGTTCAGCCATTACTTCGAAGGGCAGGGGATTCCATTTTCTTCACTTTCTGCACAGCGGCCGTAGCTTACGGCTTTTCATGAATTAAATTCTGGAGGGAAAGAAACAATGAATATTTGGATTGCTATTTTGGTTTGCTTTTTAACGCTTCTTCTGATGTGTGCCCCGCTGCTTTCTGTGGCACGCGGCCGTCTGACCGGGAAAGCCGCCCGGCGCAGGATTTGGATGAATCTCTGTGTGTTTGGAGCGGTTTGCCTGTGCGGAATCGCGCTGCCGATGACCGGTTTTGCGGCGGAATCCGGCGCCGCGGCCGATGCGGCGGTTTCGATTGCCGGCACCTCGGCTCAAGGGATGGGGTTCCTAGCCGCAGCTCTTTCTACAGGACTGTCCGCGTTGGGAGCAGGTATTGCCGTGGCTGCTGCGGCGCCTGCCGCGATTGGAGCCGTCAGTGAAAACAGCAAGGCTTTTGGCAAGGCGATTATTTTTGTGGTTTTGGGCGAAGGTATCGCTATATACGGCCTTCTGATCTCTATTTTGATTATCAACCGTCTGTAAGGAATATCCGTGCGAGAGAACGGAGAAACGGAAGAAAGGCGATCGTGGGTTCATGTGCCGCTTTCCATGAGAGTTGTGTTGACCCGCGTACATGGACGATGGTATGAAGTTTTTTTTAATCAGCGACAATATTGATACGCAGATGGGAATGCGTCTGGCGGGGATCGAGGGCGTTGTGGCGCATGAGGCCGAAGAAGTTGAGGCTGCCGTGCAGCTGGCGGTACAGGACCCCGATGTGGGGATTCTCCTGGTGACCGGTAAACTGATGAATCTCTGTCCGGCGCTTTTCAATGAACGGAAAAGAAATTATAAACGGCCTTTGATCGTTGAAATTCCGGACCGCCATGGTGGGGATGTGGGCTCCTCTTTAGAGCGTTACATCGGGGAAGCATTAGGGATCAGGCTGTAGGGGGGATTGGAGTGCAGGAAGATCAGCGGGATGTCAGAGAAAAATGCGAGCGATTCCGCCAAAGTATTATGCAGAGGGCCAACGCTCAGATTGCCGAAATCGATCGGAAACTGAAGGAATACCGCGTTTCTGAACTCGGAAAATATGAAGACGACGCCCGCGGGGATTCGGCCCATCTTCTGGAAGAAGAGAGCCGCCGGATAGAGACTGCGGCGGCGTACGCTGTTTCAGAGCGCCGTGCGGAACTTCGCCGCCAGCTTTATGAACGCCGAATCCAGCTGACCGACGAGGTCTTTCAAAAAGCAGAGGAGAGCCTGAGCGAATTCGTTTCGGGACAGGAATATTCGGAATTTCTGCGTCAAAAAGCGGAAAAAGCCGGAAAGCTGCGGAAGGATGGGGAACCCGTTTTGCTGCAGGTCAGGCCTGCCGATCTGCACCAAAGTGGGGAACTGCTGCTCGCCTGCGGAATGCCGGCCAGAGTCGAAGAAGACGAGACCATCAGGTTGGGCGGCCTGCGGTTTGTGCTGGAATTGACCGGCTGGAAAGCCGATGAAACTCTGGATGCAGCTTTGGAGGCACAGCGGCAGTGGTTCTATGAAAATGCAGGACTCTTTCTTTCGCAGGAACAGCGAGGTGAACAGATTTGATAGGCAATGTGGTGTTTTCTGTCAACGGGCCCGTGGTGACGGTGCAGAATGCATCTGATTTTAAGATGCTGGAAATGGTCTATGTGGGGGAGCGGCGCCTGATCGGTGAGGTGATCGGCATCACCCGGGAAAAGACCACAATTCAGGTGTATGAATCTACGACGGGGCTTGCTCCCGGCGCGCCGGTACTGGGTACTGGAGCGCCTCTTTCCGCCACGCTGGGTCCCGGGATCCTGTCCAATATTTACGATGGAATTGAGCGTCCTTTGCCGGAGCTGATGCGGATGTCCGGCGCAATGATCGACGTGGGGGCCAATCTTCCTTCCCTGGATGAAGAGAAGCAGTGGCAGGTCACGCTTTGCGTCAGGGAAGGGGAGACGCTTGAGGAAGGGCAGATCTATGCGGTATGCCCGGAAACGCCTCTGATCGAACACCGCTGCATGGTCCCGCCCGGCCTGAGGGGAAAGGTGGTGTCCGCGGCAGGGAATGGCCTTTACCGGGTCAAAGATACCGTGGTGCTTCTGGAAGATGAAGCGGGAAAGCGGCACGAGCTGACGCTTTGTCAAAAATGGCCCATCCGAACGCCGCGTCCAATTGGGAAACGTCTGCCCATCACCATGCCTCTCATTACCGGGCAGAGGGTGATAGATACGCTGTTTCCTATTGCCAAGGGCGGCACTGCGGCAATTCCGGGAGGCTTCGGCACTGGGAAGACGATGACTCAGCACCAGCTTGCAAAGTGGTGCGACGCAGATATTATCGTCTATGTGGGCTGCGGAGAACGAGGCAATGAGATGACGCAGGTATTGGAGGAATTCAGCGAGCTGGTAGATCCTAAGTCCGGACAGCCTCTGACAGCCCGCACGGTACTCATCGCCAATACCTCCAACATGCCGGTTGCGGCGCGAGAAGCATCCATTTATACGGGAATCACACTGGCAGAATATTACCGGGATATGGGCTACCATGTGGCGATTATGGCAGACTCCACCTCGCGGTGGGCCGAGGCGCTCCGTGAAATTTCCGGCCGGTTGGAAGAGATGCCGGCAGAGGAAGGCTTCCCAGCCTATCTGCCCAGCCGGATTTCACAATTTTACGAACGGGCCGGGATGATCCGGACGCTGGGTGGAAAGGATGCATCCATTTCCATTATCGGGGCTGTTTCTCCGCAGGGGGCTGATTTTTCCGAGCCGGTTACCCAAAATACAAAGCGGTTCGTACGCTGTTTCTGGGCGTTGGATAAATCGCTGGCCTATACCCGGCATTATCCTGCCATCAATTGGAACGACAGCTACAGCGAATATGCCGACGACCTTGCGGACTGGTACGCCGGACATGCAGGACGTTCCTTTCTGGCACGAAGGCAGGAGCTGATGGGGCTTCTCCACGAGGAGAACAAGCTGATGGAGATTGTCAAACTGATCGGTTCGGATGTTTTGCCCGACGATCAGAAGTTGATTATTGAGACGGCAAAGCTGGTGCGCACCGGTTTCTTACAGCAAAATGCCTATCACCCGGCGGATACCTTTGTGCCGCTGCCAAAACAGCTGCGCATGATGGAAGTGATTTTGCATCTGTATCACGGCGCCCGTGACGCCATCACGGGACGTGGGGTGCAGAAGCACGCCGTGGCGCTTTCCGAAATTCTGGAAACCGGTATTTTCAGCCGCCTTACGAAGATGAAATATGAGATTCCCAATGACCGGCTCGAGCTGTTTGATGAATATGATGCCGAGGTCGATCAGGTTTTGCAAGCGCTTTGACAACGAGGAGGAACTGCTGTGAGTATTGAATTGACAGGCCTTTCTGAAATCAATGGGCCCCTTGTCGTACTGGAAGGTGCATCGGGAGGCAGTTATGATGAGATGGTGCGCCTGCGTCTCCCGGACGGCAGTTTCCGTACCGGCAGAATCGTGCAGATAGAAAAAGACCGTTGTGTGATTCAGGTCTTTGAGGGAACCAATGGCCTGGGTCTGACCGATACCAGTGTGACAATGACGGGTCGTCCCATGGAATTGGCGCTTTCGCCCGAATTGCCCGGCCGCATTTTTGATGGCGCCGGACGTCCCATTGACGGTCTGGGGCCGCTCTTTTCGGAAAAGAAGGCGGATATCAACGGAAAACCGCTGAATCCGGTGGGCCGGGTCTATCCGCTCAACTATATTCATACCGGAATATCCTCTATCGATTGTCTGATGACGCTGATCAGAGGGCAGAAGCTTCCCATCTTTTCAGGTCCGGGCATGCAGCATAACAAGCTGGCGGTACAGATTGTGCGCCAAGCCAGGCTGGCCAAGGACGACGGCTCCAAATTCGGTATTGTCTTTGCGGCTATCGGTGTGAAAAACGATGTGGCCGATTATTTCCGGCGTTCTTTTGAAGAGGCGGGCGTTATGGATAGAACCGTCATGTTCCTGAACCTCTCAAACGACCCAATCATCGAACGGATTCTGACGCCCCGCTGCGCCTTGACGGCTGCAGAATACCTTGCGTTTGAGCAGGGAATGCACATTCTTGTCATTATGACTGATGTGACGGCGTACTGTGAGGCCCTGCGGGAATTTTCCTCCTCGAAAGGGGAGATTCCTGGCAGGAAGGGCTATCCCGGGTATCTCTATTCTGATTTGGCCTCCCTCTACGAACGGGCCGGGATTATTCAGGGGGTAGATGGCTCGGTCACGCAAATACCGATTCTCACCATGCCCAACGACGACATTACCCACCCGGTACCGGATTTGACCGGATATATTACGGAGGGGCAGATTGTTTTGGACCGTTCTCTGGATGCCACCGGTATCTATCCGCCGGTATCCGTGCTTCCCTCCCTCTCCCGTTTGATGAAGGATGGGATTGGAGAAGGTTATACCCGTGCCGACCATTCCGCCGTGTCAAATCAGCTGTTTGCCGCTTATGCTCATGTACAGGATACCCGTGCCCTGGCCTCCGTCATCGGGGCGGAGGATCTTTCCACAGTGGATCAGCTCTATCTGAAGTTTGGGGAGGCTTTCGAACAAAAATTTGTCGCACAGCGCTTCGAAGAGGACCGCGCTATGGAAGAGACGCTGGATCTGGGATGGCGGCTTTTGTCCCTGTTGCCCAAAAGCGAGTTGGACCGGGTGGACAATGATATGTTGGAAGCTCACTACTGTCCGGAAGAGGCAAAGGCATTATTGGAACAGGGGAGTGACGTAATGTGAGCGAGCAGATTTTTGCGACCAAAGGGAACCTGATGGCGGCGAAGAAGTCATTGGCGCTTTCCTCTATGGGATTCGACCTTTTGGACCGCAAACGCAATGTTCTCATTCGGGAAATGATGGGCCTGTTGGATAAATCCAAACTGCTGCGCAGCGAAATCGGTTCTGCCTACCAGCAGGCCTATCAGAAGTTGGAGCTGGCTAACCGGACGCTGGGTACGGTAGGAGATCTGGTCCAGGCGGTGCCGGTGGATAACGGCATCAGCAGAATTCATTTTCGCAGTGTCATGGGCGTGGATATACCAATTGTGGAATATGAGGAGCCGCCCAGGCGTCTTTCCTATGGGGTTTCTCAAAGCAATTCTCAGTTGGACGACGCCTACCGGTGCTTTTGTGAGGCCAAGAGGATGACGGCGATGCTGGCCGAGGTGGAAAACAGCGCTTTTCGGCTGGCACAGGCTATCGTCAAGACTCAGCGCAGAGCAAACGCTTTGAAAAATGTGAGCATTCCCATGCTTGAAACTACAGTCAAGGTGATTACGGAAGCCTTGGAGGAAAAGGAACGAGAGGAATTCTCCCGTCTTAAGGTAATCAAGTCAAGGAAGGAACGAGAGGCTAAAAGGAAGCCTGAGGGCAATTTGGAGAAAAATCCTCGGCAGGCAGGATAAAAATCATGTTGGGAGAAAGCCGGGGTATCCCGGCTTTCAGTCTGTCGATAAACGTAAGAGCCAACGGTTTCGGAGGGAGGAAGGGTGTGGGAGGGAACCGTCAGGGTTCCTCTCCCGCGTTGATTGAGAGGAATTTTGCTCATAAATGGCTATTTTTAAGACACTAAGCTACTCAGCAAAATTCCACAGCTTGGCGAAACGACCTTTTTCGACAAGCTGAAAGCCGGGGTATCCCGGCTTTCTTTTTTGATGCTTTGAAGTTTTAGGTTGTTTTTCTGTTTTTGCCATTTTCGGTTAAATATGCTATACTTTATCGTATCTGTTTTGGAAAGGATAAAAGGAGGGGCAAAATGAACGAGCTCTATCTTCTGTGTTTTGGACTGGCGCTTATTTTTTTTCTGTATTTTTTGGCGTTTGTTTTTTTGGGAAATCATGCTTGCAATATGGTGCCTGGGTATAATTTCAAGCTGCCTGCGGAGAGGGCGCATTATAATGAAAAAAAGCTGCGCAGAGATTCGGCAGGTTTCTGCCTAGTGCTTGCCCTTATATTTTTGTTGGGTGGTTTAGGTTGCCGTTTTTGGTCTGAGCTGTGCTTTTGGCCCGCCATTGTATTGGCTGCTGCTTGGATTTTGAAATACATCTGTTATGACCGTAAGAAAAGCCGTTTTGACCGCAGATATCGGATAGATGACTGAAAACTGGCTTGAAAGTCAGAAGGGGAAAAGGTAATGAGAGGAAAGATTTGGAGAACAGCTGTAGCTGTTGTTTTGAGCGGCGTTTTTATTCTGAATGCTGTTTGCCCCGCAGCCGCTGCGGAGGCTGTGGCCGGTTTTCCGGACGTTCCTGTGGATGCTTGGTATGCAGAGCCGGTGCGCTACCTGGCGCGGGTGGGAATTATTGGCGGCAAGGAGGACGGAAAATTCCATCCGGAAGCCCAGATTACCCGTGCTGAATTTTTAAAACTGCTGGCGATGGCATCCGGGAAGGATCTGACTTCCCAAAGGCTTGGAGACAGCTTTTCTGATGTGCCGGAAAATGCTTGGTATACGAAATACGTATACTGGGGCGTCAGAGAGAAGATTATTAACGGAGTAGGGGACGGCTGCTTTGCCCCGGACAGTCCCATCACCCGTCAACAGATAGCCGTCATCCTCTGGCGGTATAATAAAAATGCCTTGGGAAAAATTATGCCCCGCTACCAGAAAACATATTTTAAAGACGCCTCTGCCGTAAGCAGCTGGGCTAAGAAAGAGGTAGAAGCCGTAGAGGGTGCAGGTATCATCCGTGGATACAGCGACAGAACTTTCCGCCCTCAGAATAATGCCAGCCGGGCGGAAGCGGCTCAAATCCTCTACAAATATCTAAGCGCCTACCGGGAGTATAAGCGCGGATGTTCTCTGGATGATTTGCGGTATGTGATGCATGGCGGCGGTGAGGTAGGCGGCAGGTATCAGGTTTCCAATTCTCTGGAAGCCCTGCAGGAGGCGTCCCGCAGCCAAAACCGAATTGTGGAACTGGATTTTTCATGGACCACGGATAATCAACTGG
>ENA-OUPA01000926-OUPA01000926.1-human-gut-metagenome-genome-assembly--contig:-NODE-926-length-15085-cov-9.21005_pt1 | contig 15085 bp, 16 predicted proteins | sample MGYA00237939_ERZ548770 | MGnify/ENA primary metagenome ERZ548770 (study PRJEB26490, sample SAMN05356877) | human gut metagenome | biome: terrestrial biome; feature: human-associated habitat; material...
CATGGGCATTCACACCATGGGGGATTTGGCCCGGTTAAGTCTGCAAAACGAGGAGATTTTCTTTCGGGAATTTGGCGTGGATGCGGAAATCCTCATCGACCACGCCTGGGGAATCGAAACCTGCGGCATGGAGCAGATAAAAGCCTACAAGCCCGCCACCAAATCTTTGGCAAATGGCCAGGTGCTGCCCCGGGCCTATACTTGGGAAGAAGGGCGCTTGGCGGTGAAGGAGATGACGGAGCAGGTGGTACTGGGCCTGGTAGAGCAGGGCTACGTTGCCGAGGGGGTCACCTTATATGTGGGGTATCAGATTCTAAGTAGGGAAAGCGCTTCTGCCTACCATGGCCCGCTAAAAGTGAACTACTACGGCAGAAAGGTGCCGCCCTCGGTTCACGGCACGGGAAAGCTGGGAGCGCCCACTGCCTCCCTCAGCAGGATCACCCAGGCAGTGCTCCAGCTCTACGACCGGCTGGTAGACAAGGAGCTGCAGGTCCGGCGGATGAGCATTGCTGCCATCCGGCTGTGCCGGAAGGAAGAGGTGGCCCCCCAGTTGAGCTTTTATGCCGACCAGCAGGACGATGGCCGGGAGACCGCCCTGCTGGAAGCCACCATTGGCTTGCACCGGTGCTACGGCAAAAACGCGGTGGTGAAGGGAATGGACTTGCTGGAAGCTGGTACCACACGAGAGCGGAATAACCAGATAGGAGGTCACAGAAAATGAGAGGGAACCCCGCTGGGGATTCCCTCTCAAAAACGGCTTATTGGCACGCGGTAATGTAAAAGATCACGGCGAAAAGAAGCACAGACAGCAGGTAAAGAGGTTTGCTTTTGACTTTTCTCCAAAACAGCCCACCAAACACCAGGAAGCCTCCGATATCCATAAGCAGCTGGAAGAGAAATTTCTGGTGGGCGATCAGGTATAGAACAATCGCCACAGCTTCGGCGAGGAGCGCTCCCACCGGCAAAGCATAGAGGACCGAGTTGAACAGATGATCTCGGTTCCAGAAATAGAGGATCGCGGCCGCAATGGCACAGGGGACCGAAAGAATGGTAAACATGAGAAAGAGGCTGGTTTGAAACGGTCCGTGAAAGCGAGGGAGAAACAGCCCTAAAATAGCTTTCAGCCCATAAAAACTTAGTGTCATGCCGAACATATACAAGAAGGAACTGACACCGGCGCACAGATTCGAGGAGCTGAGCAGTACAATCACTGTGTTGGTAATGATCCAAAACCCCAGCAGAGTTTGGATGGAGGAGAAGCTCCAGAGGGTATCTGCCGGAAAGTAGTCCGCTAAGCGACAAACACAACCTACCGCCAACCCCACTACAAAGACACTTAGGAACGAGGGAACAGAGACACGCAATTGTTGTTTCATAAGCCTTTCCCTTTCTTGCTTTTCCAATATAGTATCATATAAGCAGCGCAAAGTACAGCAGAGCTTTTTCTAGGGAGGTCACAGAAAATGAATGCCACAGCCTATAGAGATATGATTCACTTGTCCCGTCCCATCTCCCGCCACCCGAAGATGAGCGTGGAGAACCGGGCAAAACTGTTCACCCCGTTTTCGGCTTTGCGGGGATTTGACATTGAGATCCTCACCAAGGAGCAGGACCGGCTGCTGGTGTCCCAGGTGACGCTGGATGCTGACCAGCAGGAGCTGATCCGCCACAGGCTGAACGCTCTCCGGTCTGGGCAGTGGGTCACGGTCACCTATTTCAGGTCAGAAAAAGAGCTGGAAGGCATTCTCCTGGGGGAGTACGTCATCCAAACAGGGAAGGTCCGGCGGGTGGACGATTTCTACCAGGTGTTGGCGCTGGACAGTGGTGTGGTGGCCTTTGAGAATATCCGAGAGTTGGAAATCAATGATGGGGAAGGAGTCGAGGCAGTATGAAGGAATGTGCCCGTCGGAAACAGTATGTGGAAGTGGTGGCCACACACTGCATTGATGGCAGCGTCCGACCCCAGAAGATTGTCCTGGCTACTGGTCCCGTGTTTGAGATCGAGGACTGTCATGAAGCTGTGAGAGGAAAAGCTCATACTACAGGTGAACTTGCACACCGGTATGTGGTGAAGATCCAGGGCAAAGAAACTTACCTCTATGAGATAAGTGGGCGGTGGTTTGTGGAGATGAAAGCCTAGCTGGATTTTTCCTGGCAATCAGGCTATACTGTATCTCAAAGGGGGCGGAAATTGTGTGTGGAAGATATACGCTTTACACGGAAGAGCAGGCGGAGGAGATCCGGCAAATCATCGACATTGCCCAGCGGCAGGTCAACGGGCAGCTAAAGCTGGGGGAGGTTTTTCCCTCTGACCGGGCGCCGATTTTGGTGGCCAGCCAAGATAAGGTGGTGGTCCGCACGGCGGTGTGGGGATTCCCAGGATTTCAGGGTAAAGGCCTCTTGATCAACGCCCGCTCGGAGACGGCGGAGGAACGGCCCACGTTTCGGGAGCCGCTGCTGCACCGCCGCTGCGTGGTGCCCACCACCGGGTTCTATGAGTGGAATAAGCAGAAGGAGAAGTTTCTTTTTCATTATCCAGATTCCACAGTGGTGTATCTGGCTGGCTTGTGGAGAGAGGTTGGCGGAAAGCGCCGTTATACCATCCTCACCACAGAGCCGAACCAGGCAATTGCATCAGTCCACAACCGGATGCCAGTGCTGCTTGCCAAGGAACAGGTGCGCCCCTGGCTGATGGATACCACCGTTGCTCTGCAGATGCTTCACGCCAAGCAGCCGGAACTGGTGGGAAGAGCTGTGGATTGATTTGTTGGAAGTATTGTGGTACAATAGCCGCCTGTTAGGAGGAAAATGATACATGCAAATATACCACTGCAAGAAGTGTGGGTTCACGTTCAGCCGGGTAGGAAAAGTGGAAACTTGTCCCGATTGCGGCAAGCCGGATATCAGGCCGGCGCTGGAACATGAAATTGCCGAGTTTCACAGCCATCAGCAGGAATTTGGAGCAAAGTCACACGCATAAAAAAGGGAGCTTTCCGATGAAGAAAGCTCCCTTTTGTCATTTACTTTTCTACCAGGTTCTGATCAAACCGCATCAAGATGCTTGCCGCCTGGGCGCGGATGGCGGTGCCTGCCGCGTCGATGGTGCCGTTGTCGTGGCCGTTAATCAGCTCATTGCCATTGGCCCAGGACATGGCGGTTTCCGCCCAATCAGCTACGCTGCCGCTGTCCGGGAACTGGCTCAAATCACCCTCTGCCGTCAAGTCGTAGCCCTTGTACTTGGCGTAGTTGTAGAGCATCTGGGCGAACTCCTGGCGGGTGATGCTGTCGCCGGGCTGGAAGGTCCCGTCTCCGTAGCCGGTGGCCACGCCGGTGATTCTGGCCCAGTACACGGCGTTACCGTACCAGGCTTGGGCGTTTACGTCCTCGTAGGGGTAGCCCAAATTCTCGCCGGAGATGTCCGGCTGTCCCTCCAGGTTATAGAAGATCTGCACCGCCATAGCGCGGCTCAAGGTGCCGTTGGGCTGGAAAGTGGTGGCGCTCATCCCCTCCATAATGTCGTGGCGGTAGACATAGGCCACGGCGTCGGTGTACCATGCGTTCGCTGCCAAATCGGTGAAAGGCAGGTCGTGGCTCTTGCTGTCCAACACAAGGGCGTACTGGCTGGCATGGTCAAAGGGCAGGGCCACATTGCCGTCCTCGTCCACCTGAGCGGCGGTCTGGTAGACCATCTCCCCGGCATCCTCGTCGTAGTGGTAGAGGTTGGCCCACAGGCCCTCATTTTCCTTGCCTACCGGAGCCGTCAGCGTCATGGTAAAGCCAAAAGGCCCGTCGTGCTTGAGGGTGAGCTGTACCGTCCCAATCTCCCCAGTGATGGCGTTGATAAGGTCCACCGGGATGGTGCTGGTGTTCAGGCTCACGCCCATGTCAAGGTCGGTGAGGTCAGCGGTTTGGGGAATGTCCTCGCCGTTCACCGTCCAGGTCACGCCACCCGGCAGGCTGATTTCCAGCGTCACATCACGGCCCGCCAGCTCTTCAAACACCTCCTTGTCCAGCTTGGTCTGGCCGGTGCGGAGGGTGATCTTCACGGTGCTGCCTTCCTTGGCGTCCTCGATTTTATCGATGGCCTGCTCGCTGGGCGTCTTGGTAGGCGGAATGTAGGGCGGCGGGGTATAGGGCTTCTCCACGGTGACGGTGCAAGACGCGGTAAAACTGCCGTCTGCCGTGGTGACGGTGATGGTGGCTGTGCCCGCACTCACGGCGGTCACTTCGCCGTTTGCGTCCACGGTGGCAATGCTGGCGTTGCTGGTGCTCCACGTCACGTTTTTGTTGGTAGCATTATCCGGCTGCACCGTGGCGGTCAGGGTGTCGGTGCCGCCTACCGTCAGGGAGAGGCTCGTCTTGTTCAGGTTCACGCCGGTGACGGGGACCGAGGCGGGCTTCGCCTGCACCGTCAGGGTGGCGGTTTGGCTGATCACGCCGACGCCGCTTGTGCTCTTCACCATGCAGCGGTATTGATTGCCGTTCATGTCCGTTGTGGTGGCCGCTGTGGTATAGCTGGCGCTGGCTGCACCGTTAATATCTGCCCAACTGCTGCCGTTGTCCGTGCTTTGCTGCCACTGATAGGTTTGCGCGTCGCTGGCCGTCACAGAAAAGGTGGCGGGGTTGCCCTCGGTCACAGTCTGGCTTGTGGGGTGAGTAGTGATAGTTGGCGTCGTAATCTCCGTGCTGCCGCCACTTAGGCTACCCGACACACTGCCGCCGCTCTCCACATTGATCGTGCCGTCGTTAGTCAACTTGCCGTTGGCGTTGAGGCTGGACCCGTCCGGGATCGTCAGGCTCTCACCCTCGCCGATGGTCAAATCCTCCTGCAAGGTCACACTGCCGTACACGGTGCCTTCCGTGCCGTCAAAGACGATACCGCTTCTATTATCACCCGTTGGTGTCGGCGTAGGAAGCGTTTCCGAAATTTTTAATGCACTGATCCCGCCATTTCTGGCGTCCACGATCGCATTTTCGCTGACCGTCAGACTGGTAGTGGCACCGGTGGCTTGAGACGATCCCACATAAAACCATATCCCATCACTGCTTCCGGTGCCGCTGGCGGTCAGGCTGCCGCCGTCGACGGAAAGAGAGATATTCGGGGAGTTGGTGGCGCTTGCGCCGGACTGCACACAGACGCCGGCGTTGCCAGAATAGGTTTGAGTAGTCTTTGCCACGACAGACGCGTCGTTGATGGTAAGGGAGGCTTTGCCTGTTCCGCTTTTGACATATATTCCGTGATCAGAACCAGATACTCCCAGGCTGCCATTGTTTTCACCCGTAATAGTCAGGGTGGCGTTTGTACCATAGCTGGACGCGCTTATCTCTGCATTCAAAAAAATCCCATAGTAGCCTGTGATGGTATTCGTGCCAATCAGTTCGATGGTCAGGGCAACTGGTTGACCGCTGCTGCTCAGAGCATAGATCCCGGAGCCATAAGGCGCTGACACGGTATTAGACCCTCCCTGGATGGTCGCATTGTGCAGTTCCAGGGTGCCTTGGCCGTTGTAGTGTATGTAGCTATCTCCCGTTGGTTCCTCCTGTTGTGAGGTCCAATTTGTCCCACCGTCGCTGGATGTCCAGTATCCGGTAGTAATTGTTGTACTGCCCACATACAGTGTTTGAGGCGCAGTGTCTACCGCCAGCGCCGTGGCGGGCAGCAGGCCCAGGCAGAGGGCCAGGGCCATGCACAGGCTCAAGATCTTTTTCCGCATTTCAATCGGCCTCCTTCCAGTGGTATGATGCCGCGCCCAGAGCGAACCCGGCGGCCAGGGCGGCCAGGACCAGGACCCCGGCCATGCGCCGCTGTTTTCTCAGCTGTTCCCTGGCCCGCACCCGCTCCATCACCGCGGTCACACGGGCCTCATTTGTCATCATAGGCGTTGCCTCCTATCTCGAAATCCCAGACACTTCCCGCGCCATGCTGCTGGGGGCTGGCCCCTTCCGGCGCGGCACAAAGCAATGCTTGTCGTATGGGTACCCATACGACGAAAGGCCATGGCCTTTTGATTTCTTTCCATCCGCTCCGGGGAACTGCCCCCGGAATTTCGGTTCATTTTTAGTATAAAGGGTCGCGCGCCAGCTTGCAAGGGGTTTTGGGGATTTCCCGGCTAAAAACCCCCACAACAAAAAGGAGGAAGCCCCCAAGAGAGATTCCTGCTTTGTAGGCCTACTATGAGGCCCTGCTTCGCCACCACAGTGATAGTCCCCGTACCGCCTTTCTCAGTTTCGAGATGGTGTCAGCAAGACGGATGGCTAGATAAGTTTCCTATAATAAAGGAAACGTCAAAGATCTGGTCTATACTCTGCAATGTCCTCCAAACGGCACGACAACGCACGGCACAATTTGTCCAGCGTTTTCGTTTCAACATTGTCATTGGCCCGCAGGCGGCGGATGGTTTGGCTGTCTATGCCACATCGCTCCCTCAATTGGTAAGTGGAGATTCCTCTCTTTTCCATGGTGATCCAGAGCCGTTCAAATATAATCATACCGCAGTTCCCCCATCTTGACATTCATCAGTATGGGGGTTATAATCATTTTTGGTAAGGGGATATAATCCCCATATTTTGAAAAGCAACCACGGACTTTCAGACAGGACGGCCGCTATTGTTTAGGCTTATCCGCGATGTATTCCGCAATATCCTCCAAGCGGCACGACAATACGCGACACAGTTTGTCCAGAGTTTTCGTTTCGACATTTTCATTTGCCCGCAGGCGGCGAATGGTTTGGCTGTCTATGCCACACTTCTCTCTCAACTGGTAGGTGGAAACACCTTGTTTTTTCATGACATCCCAGAGCCGGTCAAATACAATCATTTCAGAAACCCCCACACTTTTTAATGTTAGTATGGGGGTTATAAATCGCTTAATTAAGGGGATATAATCCCCATATTCTGATTTTTGATCCGAAATGCGGCATGTAGAGAGAGTTTCCATGGGTCTATATGCTGTTGTGAGGGATTAACAGAGAAAGGCAGATCCTCCTGGTTTCGTCCAAGGTATCTGCCAATCATTTTACGATATTTAGTGAAATAATTTCACGGTAAATTTCAAAGAAGGTGATTCCTGTGAAATGCAAAACCCCTGGAGAAGTGCTGCGAAAACTGCGAACTGACCGTGGACTTACGCAAAAGGCTGTGGCCGAGGCCCTCAATATAAACCGCTCGACGTACTCTTTCCATGAGAGCGGGAAAACCCTACCTGATTTTCAGCGGGTGTCAGCCCTTGCAAAAATCTTTGAAGTCCCAATGGGTCAAATGGTTGAGATGCTCTCCAACCCAGAAAAGACAGAGCAGGCTGCGCCGAAGAAGCGAGTCCCCAAAAAAGTGTGGGCGGAGCCAGCTGTGATCGGCCAGCTCCGTCCCGAGGAGAAGTCCTTGATTGCCATATTCCGCCGCTGCGATCCTTCAAGCCGACAGGAAATCTACCAGGCTGCGAAAGAGAAGCTGCGCTCCTAGACCGGGCTGTCTACGGACGATATTTTCGCGCCTTTTACAGACTTAGGGAAAGAGGAATGTAGCAGTATCTGATGCTTTTGGAGGTACTGCCATGAAAAAAAGGATTTGACCATCACCTCGGCGCTGGTGAAGAAATACGCCGCCTACCTGCGGGTGCAGGAACAGGCGGCGTCAACGGTTGTAAAGTATGGCCATGAGTTGGCCGGGGCCGAGTATATCCGGCTGGTGAAGGCCGTTCGCAAGGAGGTGCCGGGGGCTGCTCCATGTCACGGTCCTGCCTCGCGCATAGCCACCGACGCTCACACACTCAGGTACACCGACGAGCGGAACACCTGCCCGTCCGCCTCAAAGCGGGCGTCGCCCTGATGGGCCTTGGCCACGGCCCGGATGGAGCTGAGGCCCACACCGGGCGCGCCCGCCCGCTTGCTGGAGAGGAATTTCCCGTCCTCCTGCCGCGCCTGCCCGTCAAAGCTGTTGTCCATGGTGATGGTCAGGACGCCGTATTCCAGGGAGCTGTTCAGCCGGATAAATTTCTCGCCTCCGGCCATGCGCCCACAGGCTTCCACCCCGTTTTCCAGCAGATTGGCGAACACGACGCACAGGGCGCGGTCATCCAGATTTTCGTTCTGGGCGGGGACCGTCAGCCGGGCGGTAAAGGCGATGCCCTCCCGCTGGCAGCGGGCGGCGTAGTGGGACACCACCGTGTTGACGGTGGGGTTTTCGCAGTAGTCCCGGACGGCGGTGGGGATGTCCCGGATCAGTTCAGAGATGTAAGCGGTCAGATTGGGGTTTTCGTCTCCGGCCATGGCCTGGATCAACCTCAGATGGTGGCGCAGGTCGTGGCGCATCTGCCGGGTCTGCTGGGCGGTCTCCATCAGGAGCTGGCTGCGCTTTTCCTCCTCCTTCATTTGCATCTCCAGCAGTTCTCGTTCAAAGGCCAGCCGCTGTTCCAGGGCAATTTGCTTTTGCAGGCTGTCTATTGCCTGAAGCAGCACATAACAGATGACCAGTACGCAGGCCAGCAGTCCGCCCCTGTAAGCAAGAAACAACCAGCTTCCCGCGCTCTGCTCCGCCCAGGCGTTGGTGGAGAGAATGGTCAACGCCGAGAGGATGGCCGGAACCAGCCAGATGGTCTGCCAGATGTGCGGCGCACTGGTGTGGTATACCTGCCCGGACACCCGGCGAAAGCCTCGGAGCAGCGGCGGAAGGGTCAGCAGGTAGAGCGCTGCACAAAACAAGCTGCCCATCCATCCCTGGGGCGAAGCCTGACAGAACCGGACGGCCAGAAAGGCCGCGATTCCACGGATGATCAACAGATAGTCCACAATCAGCAGATAGGTAAACAGCAGCTTGAAAAAATCCAGCCGCAGGAAATACCAGTAGAGCAGGAAGTTCAACGCCGAGAACACGATTTCCATGCTGCGTATCTCCACACCGGATGTGATGCACCAAGCGGCAGCGCCCAGTTTGCACAGTACGCTGGCGCCCATCACCAGCAGCGCCGCCTTTCGCGAACGCCACTGGAAGTTCCAGAACAGGGCAAAGGGGATGATGTGGCTGGGCAGCGTGGTGCAGAAAATATAAAATAACTGCTCCATCATCCATCCCCCCTTGTCCGGGCAAACAGAAAGTCCTCCCAGGCCCGCTTGGCCTTGGCCCGGTTGGAGCGGCTGATGGGGACCTTTTTCCCGTCCGCCAGTTCATAGCTCTGGTATTCCTCGTTGATCCCCCGGACAAAGGCCAGGTTGACGCAGTAGCTTTTGTGGGGACAGAAAAAGGCCTGCCCCTCCAGCTGGGGCAGCAGGTCAGACAGCTTGCCGTAAAGCTGGAGAACGCTGCCGTCTTTCCTGGAAAGCATCACATGGTGGCCCTTCTGCTCCAGATAGAACAGCTCTGCAAGCGGGATTTTTTGCGTCTCGCCGTTTTGCCGGATAGCCAGCCGGGGGGCGCTGTCCCTTTGCAGCTTCACCAGATGCAGCAGGTCGTTGAGATCTTTCTGACGGACAGGCTTTTCCAGGTATTTCAGCACCGAAAGCCGGTAGCTCTCTAAGGTGTGCTCGGTGCTGGTGGTGGTAAAGGCGATGGGGATGGCGTCGTCCGTCTCCCTGATTTTTTGCACCGCCTCCACGCCGGTCATGCCGTCCATATAAATGTCCATCAGCAGCAGATCGAACTTGCCGGGGCGGAAGGCTTCCAGCAGCTCCTCACTGCTCCCGAACTGGGTGCAGTTCGTGGCAATGGGGGCCTGTTCCAGCAGGGCAAGCAGGGCTTCCCGTTCCTCCGGCAGATCGTCGCAGATGGCGAGGTTCAATGGTTCCATGCAATCCCTCCTTCGGGGGAATTTTCTTTATTATACGGCCTATGCACAAAAAAGTCAATTTGTCAAGTACCAGTTTTGCCGCGGGTTGCGGCATCTCTCGTACTGGAAGTCGATGCGGAATTCTTATAAAATAGACTTGACAGCAAACATCCGCCGCCGGAGAAAGGAGAGCGTATGGTCAAAGCATACTTTACCGCCTGCGAGCAGGCGTTCCCAGCCCAGCGGGCCCAGCTGCGGCGGCTCGCTCTGGCATTGGGCCGGGGCGGCGTGGAGCGCATGGAGCAGCTGTGCGCCATGCAGCGGGCCGGGCCGGAGGGGCTGCTGGAGATCCGCTCCATCGGGGAAAAGAGCCTGCCGCTGATCGAAGCGGTCTGCGCCCGATATGAAGAAAATAAGACACCATCGCAAGGGGGTACCCCCTTGCGTCAGACAGGTTCCTGTCTGACGCAGGAATGTCCTCCTGACGAACGAAATGGAGGACCAACATGAAACAAAGAATTTTAAGCATTCTCTGCGTCCTATGCCTGGTGGTGGCCATGCTGCCCCCCGTCACGGCTTCGGCGGCGGCACCCACCACCCTCACCGTGGGCGGCACCAATGTACTGGACGGCGGCGGCTACTGGACAACCAACGCCGACGGCACCCTGACCGCCGATATGGCCAGCGCAGACAACTACAATGTCTACTACGACGGCGACGGCACCCTGACCCTGAAGGACGCCACCATCAACGGCACGAATACCATCGGTCATGTCGGCGCTGGCATCTTTGCCTCGGGCGACCTGACCATCGTGCTGGAGGGCAGCAGCACCGTCACGGGCGTTCAGGATCCAAACGGCGATTCCCAGAGCATCCGTGTAGAGGGAAACCTGACCATCCAAGGCGGCGGCAGCCTGACCGCGCAGGGGGCTGATACGAGCAATGGCAGCAGTTATGGTATCTTTGTCATTGGATCATTCACCCAGCAAGGCGGCAGCGTCACCGCCAGCGGCGGCAATGTTAGCGGAAATTATAATTCGACAGGTCTCTATGTATACGGCAGCACGGTTACGGTGCAGGGAGGGACGCTGAAGGCCACCGGCGGTGCCACCAGTGGCAGCAGTTACGGCATCTCTATGTCTTCGTCTTCGTCTGTCACCGTGGGCAGCGCCGCCGTGACCGCCACCGGCGGCAATGGACAGTACAGTTATGGCCTTTATGTTAACTCCTCTTCCCCTTCTGTGACCATATCCGGCGGCGGCTCCCTCACCGCCCGGAGCGGATCGGCGACGAACAGGGCGGGCGGCATTTACTATAATCCCTCTGGCAGCGGAGGGTCCGTGACCGTCGGGAACGGCTCCACCCTGCTGGCCAACAGTGTGATATTGTATGTATATGATAATTCTTGGACTGAAAAACCGCTGGCCCCCACCGGCAACGGAAGCTGGCTGATCTACGGCCAGAGCGACCAACCCAGCGCCGTGGGCGGCACCTATACCCTGGAAGAGAATATCACCATTGAAAGCGGGAACACCCTCACCATCCCGGCGGGCAGCACCCTGACGGTGCCCCAGGGCAAGACCCTGACCAACAACGGCACCCTGAACATTGCCAACCAGTCCGGCCTGGCGGGTGAGGGAACGCTGGCAGGCAGCGGCGCCTTCAACCTGACCAACCCCGACCCGGTCATTTCCGGCAGTGATACTCTGACCTATGACGGCACCGACCATTTCAACGACTTTAGCCTGACCGCCCCCACCGACAAGGAGGTGGTGATGGGGAAGGAGTTTGCCATCTCCAGCTCCCCCAGCTTGGAGGGCTGGAGCCTGGATAAGCTGGAAATCAAAAATGCGGGGACCTACACCCTGGCCGCCAGCAATGGCACCACTACCATTGAGAAAGAGATCACGGTCAGCCCCGCCGTCATCAGCATCGCCAGCGCCACGGTGCAGGGCAAAACCTACGACGGCAACACCACCGCCACCGTGGAGAGCGTGACGTTTGACGGTCTGGTGGAAGATGATAGCCTGTCCCTCGGCACCGACTACACCGCCACGGCGGAATTTGACAGCGCCAATGCGGGCAGTCAAACAGCCACCGTCACCGTGACCCTGACGGACACTGTAAAGAACTACACCCTTGCATCTGACGGCAATACCGCCACCGCCACCGGGACGATCAGCCCGCTGCCCGTGATGCTGAACTGGGAGACCACCAGCTTCACCTACGACGGCAGCGCAAAGACCGTCACCGCCGAAGTGTCCAACGCGGTGGATGGGGATACCTTCACCCTGACCTATGAGGGCAACACGGGTACCGCCGTGGGCAATTACACCGCCAAAGTTACCGGTCTGTCCGGCGAGGACGCCGACAACTACACCCTGACCGGCGCGGATAACCTCTCCCAGAGTTGGAGCATCGGCGGCGCTTCCATCGCCGGGGCCACCGTGGAACTGAGCGGGACTGCATTTACTTATAACGGCCAGAGCCAAAAGCCCACCGTCACCGTGAAACTGAACGGTAACACCCTGAATGCAAACACCGACTACACCGTGGACTTCGGCGGCGATTCCATCAATGCTGGTACCTACACCGTCACCGTCACCGGCACGGGCAACTACTCCGGCACGGCAACCAGCCAGCCCACCTACACCATCACCAAGGCGGATCAGGCTGCCATGTCCATCACCAGCAGCGGCCCCGCCACCTTCGGTCAGAACTACACCCTAACCACCAGCGGCGGCTCTGGCAGCGGCACGGTCACCTTCACCGTTACCGACGGGACCGGCGCGGCCACCGTCAGCGGCAATACCCTGACCCCCACCAAGGCAGGTACCGTCACTGTCACCGCTGTCAAAGCCGGGGACAACAATTACAACGACGGAACCAGCGTGTCCGTAACCATCACCATCAACAAGGGGACCTATGACGGCACCAGGACCGCCGCCGGCTCCGTTCTGGCCAACTGGCCCGGCGAAGTGACCTTGCCCGCCATCCCCGACGGGGCCAGCTATGGTGAGCCCTCCAGCAACGATGTGACCGGCATGAGCATCACCGGAAATGTCCTGTCCTACACCGGCGGCAGCGGCATTGTGAAGGATCAGACCTACACCGTCACCGTCCCCGTGACCGGCGCGACCAACTACGCTGACTACAACATCACCGTCACTCTCACCGGCACGACCCGGCCCAGCTCCGGCGGCGGCACCACCACCCCCAGCGGCCCCAGCACCGGCGGTTCCGACGGCTGGACGGAGATCGAGGAGGAAGTGACTGAAACGACTTCCGGCACCGTGACCGTGAACATGAACGGCACCACCGAAGTGCCCTCCGAAGTGTTTGAAGCCGTGGCAGGCAAGGACGTGACCCTGGAGCTGGACATGGGCGGCGGCGTCAAGTGGGAGATCAACGGCCAGGACATCCCCACCGACCTGGACATCACCGACCTGGACCTGGGCGTGAGCCTGAACACCAGCGACATCCCCATGGACGTGATCAACATGGTGACCGGGGAAAAGAGCACCGTCCAGCTGAGCCTGGCCCACGACGGGGAGTTTGGCTTCACCATGACCCTCACTGCCCCGGTGGGCACACAGAACAAGGGCCTGTGGGCGAACTTGTACCACTATGACACCACCCGGAAGCAGATGCTCTTTGAAACCGCCGCCCAGGTGGATTCCAGCGGTAACGTGGCGCTGAAATTCACCCACGCCAGCGAGTATGCCATCGTTCTGGACGAAAGTAGCCATGAGCTGCCCTTCACCGACACCGCGAAGGGGGCCTGGTATCAGGGCGCCGTGGAGTATGTGTACCGCAACAGCATCATGACCGGCACCAGCGCCACCTCCTTTGAGCCCAACGCCCCCCTGAGCCGTGCCATGGTGGCACAGATTCTCTATAACTTAGAGGGCCAGCCCACGGTGGAAGGGGAGAGCACCTTCGCCGACGCGAGCGGCCACTGGGCAGTGAATGCAATCGCCTGGGCTCAGCAGACCGGCGTAGTGAACGGCTACGAGGACAACACCTTCCGTCCCAACCGAGCGGCTTCCCGGGAGGAGCTGGCCCAGATGCTCTATAACTACGCCAAGGTCAAGGGCTATGACCTGACGGCCTCCGGCGACCTCACCGCCTTCCCCGATGGGAGCAAGGTGAGCTCCTGGGCTGAAGCTGCCATGGCCTGGGCCAACGGTAATGAGCTTATTAACGGCCACGACGACGGCACCCTCCAGCCCGGCGGGGATTCCACCCGGGCACAGGCGGCAAGCATCCTGATGAGCTTTGATTTGAATTTGGCAAACTAACCTGCAAGAACAAGGGGACCCTTTCGAGGGTCCCTTTTGTGTTTTATCTGGAATGGTTAGTCAGAACATAGCGGTTAGACGAATCCGCATGGTTCCAACGAAACCGTTCCTCCACAGTAACGAATCCCGCTTTCTCCAAATCCCGCACACCCCGGCGCACGGTGCTCTCCGACATCTTCAGATCCCTGGCCATGGTGGGAATGGCCGGCCAGCACACGCCCTCCCGGTTGGCCCTGCCCCGCAGGTAGAGGTACACGGCAATGGCCCGGCTGGGCAGGTCGCTTTGATAAATCCGCTTAAGGTCTGTCATCTTCTCTTTCCTTTCCCGGTTTTGTCTGTCTTCTGCCAGGTGAGCTGGCGTGGAGTTTCTTGTCCTCCGGCCCCGGCTGGGGTGGCTGCTCCTTCGCCTTTGGCTGCTGGGGTTCTTCCTGGGGCGGGTACTTTTCCTGGATGGCCTGCACCAGGGCTTCCTTTCCGGCATAGGCCACAGGGCGGTTGCCCTTATCCGGAACCGTGTACGGCTCCCCAAAGGAGATGCCCCACTGAAAGAACAGCTTCAGCTTGACCTTCATGGGGTGCGCCCCGGTTTTCATCACGATGAACTGGCCCTTGGGCATGGATTTCAGCTCATCGGCGGTCATGAGGGGCCGCTCCATCATCTGCAAGGACTGGGACCCGTTGTCTTTCCCCTTGCTGATGTAACCCGTCTGCACGGTCCGGCTGCCCAGGGACTTGCTCATCGCCTGGGCAGTCTCGCTGTTGGGGGCGAATCCACCGAAGATGGTCAACTGCACATTGTCCACGATGATCTCCGCCCCCTCTTTGCCGTAGTTTTTCTCCAGCTGCCCAATGCTCTGGATGATAGGGACAATACTCAAGCGCCGGGACCGGCTGGCGGAGAACATCATTTCAGCCGACTCAATCTTTGGCAGCGTCCCGTACTCGTCACAGTAGAACACGGCCCGGTTGGGCAGCTTCCCGCCGTTCTCGTCCGCCACGGAGAGGATCTCCCGGTACAGCTGTTGGA
>ENA-OUPA01000932-OUPA01000932.1-human-gut-metagenome-genome-assembly--contig:-NODE-932-length-14977-cov-18.2726_pt1 | contig 14977 bp, 18 predicted proteins | sample MGYA00237939_ERZ548770 | MGnify/ENA primary metagenome ERZ548770 (study PRJEB26490, sample SAMN05356877) | human gut metagenome | biome: terrestrial biome; feature: human-associated habitat; material...
TTATCGAGCATTTTGGCAACGCAGATGCCGTGCCGCAGCCGCCGGAGCGGTGCTTAAGCCGTAAGGCGGGAATTATGCGGCGTTGCCTTAGGGCAATACCGCAAAGTGCGCCGTGTGAGCCGGGATGCAAAGCGGATCGTATCAGATGGCCATTGCGGATATGCGCAATCTGTCAGCCGCCCAGCTCCACCATGCGGCGGATGCAGCGCCCGGCTCCCTGCATGACGTCCTGCGGCAGGGTGATTTCCTCGCCGCCGCTGCCCTGCAGGCAATGGTAAATGTCCATCAGGGTGGTCAGTTTCATGTTCATGCAGGTAAGCTGCACGGCCAGCGGATAGAACCGCTTTTCCGGGCAAGCATAGGAGAGGTGCTCCACGATGCTGTTTTCCGTGCCGATGATGAACTCTTTGGCATCGGACTTTTCTGCATAAGCCATAATGCCGGTGGTAGAGCCAACATAATCAGCCTGCTCCACGACCTCGGGGCGGCATTCGGGATGAACCAGAAGCAGCGCCTCCGGGTGGGCAGCGCGGGCTTTGGCTACATCTGCTGCCGAACATACGATATGGCGCGGGCAGCCGCCGTGGTAAAAGGCAAACTGCTTTTCCGGAAGCTGCTTTGCTACATAGCCGCCCAAATTGGGATCTGGGATGAACAGAATCTTATCGTTTTCCAGCGCACTGCAAATTTTCAGCGCGCTGGAGGACGTCACACAGACATCGCAGGCCGTTTTCAGCTCCGAGGTCGTATTGATGTACGCCACCACGGCGTAGCCGGGGTACTGCTTTTTCAATTCCTGCAAGGTCGGCAGATCAAGCTGCTCGGCCATAGGGCAGCCCGCCATGGGGTTGGCCAGCCAGACAGTTTTCTCCGGGCTTAAAATTTTGCAGGTCTCGGCCATGAAGCGCACACCGCACATGATGACCCCGTCAGCGTTGGTTTTGGCCGCCTGCACGCTCAAGCCGTAGGAATCGCCGGTGTAATCGGCGACTTCCAGCACAGGCTGGCTCTGGTAGGCATGGGCCAGGATGCAGATATTCTTTTCCCGTTTCAGGCGCAGGATCTCCTGCTGCAGTTCATGGACAGTCATAATTATGCCTCGTTTTCTTTGTTCAATGCTCCCACGGCTGCAGCGGAGCCAGAAAACCGTGCTCTTTCAGTTCTTTTTCGATCAGGCTCAGCCTGTCCGGGGTGGCTGCCTCCACCAGATGATAGTGGTAGCCGTCGGTGGCGGTGGACAGCACCGTGGAGGAACTGTCCTCAAACGATTGCAGAAATTCCCGCACGTCCTGCCGGGAACGGATGTCCATCTCGGCGGTGATACGGCCATAGACCCGGTGGCTGATGCTGATATTCTTGACCCGGCCGCCACAGTCCACAATCAGGTTCAGCTCCTGCCCGGTTCGGTCAGGTGTGTGGCGCACCTTGAACTCCCGTGTGCAGCCGGCGGGCTGATCAGGCTGCTCCAGCACATAGCCGCGTGCAGTGGAAATGATCCCGGGGTGTGATGCCCGTATGACCGCCAGATCCTGCACGATGACCTGACGGCTGACGCCGTAATGGGTAGCCAGCGTGCGGGCGGCAAGAGGCGCTCCAGCATGGGCAAGCTGCTGCAAAATGGCGGCGCGGCGCTCTGCGGTGGTCATATCAGGCCTCCCCCTCGGTCAGGGGCCGCAGATGCTTCATGGAAAGATCCAGAATGGGGGCCGAATGGGTCAGGGCGCCGCTGGACACATAGTCAATGCCGATGTCCCGCAGACGGGCAATGTTTTCCCGCGTGACATTGCCGGAGCACTCGGTCTTGGCGCGGCCTGCAATCAAAGTCACAGCCTTGCGCATATCCTCGTCGCTCATATTATCCAGCATGATGATGTCCGCACCGGCTTCCACGGCCTCTTTGACCTGCTCCAGCGTTTCAACCTCCACCTCGATCTTGCGGACGAAAGACGCATACTGCCGGGCCATCTTGACGGCCTTCGCCACGCCGCCGGCAGCGCCGATGTGGTTATCCTTCAGCAGAACGCCGTCGGACAGGCCGGTGCGGTGGTTGCTGCCGCCGCCAACGCGGACAGCGTACTTTTCAAAAATGCGGTTGTTGGGGCTGGTCTTACGGGTGTCCAGCAGGGTGATGCCGGTTCCCTCCAGCAGGTTAGACAGCTGATGGGTATAGGTGGCAATGCCGCTCATTCGCTGCAGGTAGTTCAGCGCAACGCGCTCACCGGAAAGCAAGGCGCGTATATCGCCCGTAACAACGGCCAGCTTCTGGCCGGGCTGTACGGTATCGCCGTCCCGGCAGAAGAATTCCACCTTGGCGCCGGGGTCCAGCAGCGTAAAGACGCGGGCATAGACCGCCAGACCGGCAACAATGCCGTCCTCCTTGGCAATCAGATCCACGGTGCCGGGGCAGGCGTGGGGCATGACGGCGTTTGTGGAAACGTCCTCCTCCGGAATATCCTCCCGCAGCGCTTGCAGCAGCAGCGGGTCTATATGCAGCAGCTGGGTGATCTCATTCATGGTTTTTACTCCTCTCAATAGCGGTCAGAACCTCCTGCCGATACGCGGCAAACAGCGGTTCCTGTTCACGGTATGGGGCCAAATCGGGCTTATCGCCTGTAAAGACAGGCGGTTCTCCGTATAGTATATCATCTGCCGCGCGCTGTGCAAAGACCAAAGATTCCAGCAAGGAATTGCTGGCCAGCCGATTGCGTCCATGCACACCGTTGCAGCATGTCTCGCCGCAGGCATACAGCCGGGGCAGTGCTGTGCGGCTGCTCAGGTCCACCGTGATGCCGCCCATAAAATAATGCTGGGCCGGTACAACGGGGATCGGTTCATGGATGGGGTCGTACCCCTCCTCCTCGCAGCGCTCCAGAATGTTGGGGAAATGCTCACGGATAGCCGCCTCACCGATGGGGCGCATATCCTCCCACACATGGTCGGTGCCGTCCTTTTCCATCTGTGCGCGGATCGCTGCGCTCACCACATCGCGGGGCTGCAATTCGTTGGTAAAGCGGTTCCCGTTTTTATCCAGCAGCAGCGCACCCTCCCCGCGAACCGATTCCGAAATCAGAAAGCGACGGCCTTTTCGGTGGCTGTACAAAGTCGTGGGGTGGATCTGGATATAGTCCAGGTGCTCACAGGCAACGCCGTGGCGCAGGGCCATGGCGATGGCATCCCCCGTGATGTGGGGGAAGTTGGTGGAGTTTTTATACAACCCGCCGATGCCGCCGCAGGCCAGCACCACCGCCCCTGCCCCGATGGCTCGCGGTTCGCCGTCCGGGCCGGCAGCAATGACACCGCCGCAGGCCGAGGCATCGGCGAAGAAATCCAGCAGAGTCGTATGCTCGCGCAGTTCGATGTTCTCGCAGCGCAGGACCTCGTTCAGCAGGGTCTGGGTGATCTCGTGGCCGGTAATATCCTCATGGAACAGAATGCGCGGGCGGGAGTGTGCACCCTCCCGGGTAAAGCGCAGGGCCCCGTGGTCATCCCGCGCAAAGCGGACGCCGCGGCGCACCAGATCCCGGATGATCGAGTTGGAGGAACGAATCATCAGGTCTACTGTGGCGGGGTTGTTCTCGTAATGGCCTGCCCGCATCGTATCATCAAAAAAGGAGCGGTAGTCTGCCTCGCCATGCTGCATACAAATGCCGCCCTGCGCAAGGAAGGAGTCGCTCTCGTCCGCTTTCTGCTTTGTAAGCAGAAGAATGCGGTACCGCGCAGGCAGATTCAGGGCGCAGTAAAGGCCCGCAGCGCCGGTGCCGACGATGACTACGTCAAAATAGTCATCCATATTAGCCATTTTCATGTGGTTTCCTCGGTTTCTTCTGTAATTCCAACTTTGATAGTATAGCACTGTTCATTACACGTGTCAAGACACATGTAATGATATATAGTGACACCCCTCCATGCGCAATAACCTTCGGCATAAAAAACAACAGGAACACTGCTGTACATTCAGACTGTCGAAAAAGATGCGTTCACCCCTTGGCCCCCTCTGCGAGGGGGCTCCGCCCGCAGGCGGTGGGGGAGAGAACTGTGCGGTTGCCCGAAATATTTCGGGCTACGGCAAGGTTCTCTCCCTCGCAGAGGGAGGTTTTTCGACACTGCTGTACATTGCAATGTTCCTGTTGTTTTTATTAGGTTGGCTGCTGCAAAGCGTTACAAATCGTTCCGCAGCTTTACGGCACTCCGTTCGGCGATGCGCTGCTTTAAAGCGTTGATCATCTTGGCTTCGTCCAGCGGTTTGGTCAGGTGAATATCCATATAGATCACGCCGAAACAGCCGGGTTCTGCCGCCTTTTTATGATACTTCTGGTTCAGGTCGCGCAGCACGTCAATCAGGTCAAAGGTCAATGCCAGCTTCCGTCGCACATGCGGTATTCTGTGGAGATATATTCTTCGTTTTTCAGTCTTTCCGCAAGGGTGGGCACATCCATGAAACGGCGGACCAGGTCGCGGTATTCGGGCACCACAGTGGCATCACAGAGCTGATACAGCTTCTCCGAGGCACAGCCGTTGTTTCCGGTCAGGCGGTGCGTCTCATCATCGTTGGAGATTTCCTCAAAATAGTCGCGCTGCAAATCAATAAGGCAAAAATGCAATTTCTTGACGGTCTGATATACTATATCAGGTCTACTGCAGCACACCGAAAAAGGCAGCCCCCCTATAGTTCGCTAAAGTTACCTTTAGCGAACTTATGTATTTCTCTTTTACGGGAGGCTTTTGCTTCCCGATGCCCCCTGCTCCCGTCATCTCGTTCTCCCTGCCGATGACTTTTATTTCCGCTTTACATGGGCAACGCAACGGTAAATACGGTTCCTGCCCCTTCTGCCGGCTCATCCTGTACTGTACCGCCGTGCAGTGCTGCAATTTCCCGCACCAACGCCAAACCCAGTCCTGCGCCGCCCATTTCGCGGCTTCTGGATTTGTCCACACGGAAAAACGGTTCAAAGACGCTGGTTCTGTATTCATCGGGAATACCACAGCCGGTATCTGCAACGCGCAGTATTGCTTTGCCGTTTGACCGGCTGATCGTAATCTGCACAGAACCGCCCGGCTGATTGTACTTGATTGCATTTTCCACAAGGTTGAACAGCATACGGTAAATCAGGGCATCGCTTCCGATAATATGAATATCCTCACATTCCTGATGCAAGGTGATCTGCTTTTTCTGGGCCAGCGGCGTCAGATCCGTCACAATTTCATCTGCCAGCGGCGCAAGCTCAATGCAGTCATCCCGCGGAACGGCCTGCAAATTGCTCATTTCCAGCAGGGTCCGTACAAGCGCCGATAAACGGGCTATCTGCTCTGTCTGAAAGTGTATCAGCTCTGCGGTTTCCGCGTCCGTATTCATGTGATCTTCGGCGAAGATTTCCAGTTTTGCCTGCATGATGGCCAGCGGTGTTTTCAGCTCATGGGCTGCATTCCCGGCAAACTGCCGCTGTAGGTCAAAGGAATGGGCCAGGCGATTCAGCATTTGATTGACAGATTGACTTAGCTGCCGAAATTCCGCAACGGTATTTTCTTCCAACCGTACATCAACAAGATTATCCTGATCGACCTTCTCGGCCTGCTGTGCCAGCTCTTTCAGTGGTTCCAGCGCTTTGCCGCTGATAAAATAAGCAATCGCTGCGCTGAACAGCGTCACCACTGCCGTAATGCACCACCCTTTGCGGCCAAAAATCGTCTTTGTATCGTAAACCTCTTGCGAGAATTGTACCAGAAAGTCTGACATCTGATCTTCGGGGATCTCTATCGTCAGATCCTCCCCGCCGTCCTGTTGATATTGTAAAACATACCCGTTCAGATTGTCCATACCGGAGGCGCCGGAGCGATACAGCAACAAGTTCAGGCAGATGCAGGCACCCGCAATCAGTAATGCCGTCATAAGTGTGATGCGCCATTGCAAAGATAATCGCTTCATTGCTCGCTCTCCCCCACTTCATAGCCTTCTCCGATGCGGTTTCGGATAGGATCATACCCCAGTGCCGCGCGCAGCTTTTTGCGCAGCGCCGAGATATGCACCCGAATCGAGTTGCTGAACGCATCTACGCGGCCGTCCCAGACATGTTCCATCAATTCCTCCTGACTGACAGGGCGTCCCTGATGCAGAAGCAGATATTCCAGAACACTGCTTTCCTTGCGGGTCAGTGGAACAGGTTGACCGTCCACCATAGCCACCCGGCTCTTGGTATCAAAGCTCAGTCTGCCGCATCGCAGGCAAACATTGCGCTGAATAAACTGCCGCCGTGTCAGGCTGCGGACGCGGGCTTCCAGTTCGGCCAAATGGAACGGCTTGGCCAGATAATCATTGGCGCCGGCGTCCAGGCCTTCCACCTTGTCCGCAATTTCACTGCGGGCCGACAGAATCAGAACCGGCGTTTCCAAATCGATCTTTCGCAGTGTGCGCAGAACTGTCATTCCATCCACTCGGGGCAGGTTCAGATCCAGCAAAACAAGGTCATACCGCTCTGCCGCCAGCATTTCCAGCGCGGTTTCCCCATCACCGCAGTCATCTGTTTCATACCCTGCACGGTGCAGCTTTCTGGCAACGCTTTCCCGCAGGGACGGCTCATCCTCAACCAGCAGCAAACGCATAATAAACGCTCCTTATATAAACTGTGTTTTTGTTTACTACCATTATAACAGCTTTTGCTAAAATCTGCGTTAATTTTTTCTTAGCAGAAAATTTATACCCGTTGTGCTATACTGATCTCATCAAAACAAAAAGGAGGAGCGAAATGTTGAGCAAAAAGGCAATCGTTCAGGTGCTTTTTCTGCTGGCTGCCGTTATGATGATCGGTTACGGGGCATGGCGCGGTGAGGCGGGCACTGTCTTTACGAAAGCAATTCGATTATGTATGGAGTGTGTTGGCATTGGATAAGAATCGTTCGCATTTTCTGGCCCGTTTCCGGGGACTGATCCAGGCAGGTGCAGCACTGCTGACAAACATCCATCTGCCGAATTTTCTCAAAGGAACGCTTTATCAGGGCAAGGGGAAATATCTCTGCGTTCCGGGCCTGAACTGTTACTCCTGCCCCGGCGCTGCGGGGGCCTGCCCTATCGGGGCCTTTCAGGCTGTGGTCGGGTCGTCAAAGTTTCGGTTTTCCTATTATGTTACCGGCATTTTGATTCTGCTGGGCGTGCTGCTGGGGCGCTTTATCTGCGGTTTTCTCTGCCCGTTCGGCTGGCTGCAGGATCTTTTGCATAAGATTCCCTCTCCCAAGCTGTCAACCAGACGCCTGAAACCGCTGCGCTATATCAAATATGCGGTACTGCTGATCATGGTCGTACTGCTTCCGGCTGTTATTGTCAACACATCCGGCATGGGGGATCCGTTCTTCTGCAAGTACCTGTGTCCGCAGGGCGTACTGGAGGGTGCAATTCCGCTTTCTCTTACAAACGCGGGCATACGAGCTGCTTTGGGAAAGCTGTTCAGCTGGAAATTCTGCATTCTGCTGGCAGTTGTGGTAGGCAGCGTGGTTTTTTACCGCCCGTTCTGCAAATGGCTGTGCCCCTTGGGGGCGGTCTATGCACTTATGAATCATGTATCCCTGTTTCAGATGCGCGTTGACCGCGATACATGTGTTTCCTGCGGTGCCTGCGCAAAAGCGTGCCCGATGGATGTGGATATTACCAAAACACCAAACCACGCGGAGTGTATCCGCTGCGGTAAGTGTATAAAGTCTTGTCCGACCAAAGCGATCTGCTATCAGTACGGTTTCGGCGACAAGTCAAAAACAGAAATCAAGGAGAATTGACAATGAAACGTTTTTTTGCATGGATCACAGCCCTTCTGATGCTGCTCTCCCTCGCTGCTTGCAGCAGCACACAGACAAGCACTGCGGCATCTTCCCAGCAAGCATCTACTTCTGAGACGGGCAAGTCTGAAAATGAGCTTATCGCAGAGGAAAACGATATTCTGGCGGCAAATAACGCCCTGTGGGAAAAGGTTTTTGCCTCCATGGACAAGAATGTTACCGACACCACACTAAGCAGCAATTACGGTGATATTCTTATGAATGCGTTGGATCATGCGAAGGACCAGTTCACCGATGAAGAATATGCTGCTTTAAAGGCCGATGCGGACAAAATCCGTGAGATCGAAGCACAGATTGCAGCACTGCCGCAGGATGAAGCTGCCAGCCAGTCTATGACGCAGACGGCCAGCACATTCCCGCAGTTTGAAGGAAAGGATTTGGACGGCAACAGCGTAAGCAGCAGTCTTTTTGCCGATAATTCGTTCACCGTTGTAAATTTCTGGTTCAGCGGCTGCAAGCCCTGTGTGGACGAGATGGACGACCTTAACGCATTGAATCAGCGCATTCAAGAGCAGGGCGGCGAGGTGATCGGTATCAACACAGAAACCCTTGATGGCAACGCGGACAACATTGCCGCTGCCAGACAGATTCTGGAACAGGCCGGGGCTGCATTCCGCAACATCTATTTTGACTCTGCCAGTGATGCCGGTAAGTTTGCCCTCGGCATTATGGCCTTCCCCACCACCTGCGTTGTGGATCGTCAGGGCAACATCGTTGGAGAACCGATTATGGGCGGTATTGATAAAGAGGATAACGCTGCCACACTGCAAAAGCTGATCGATGAGGCTCTTGCGCAGTCGCAGCAGTAAATAAGAAAATAGCTTAAAAACTCGCAGCAGTCATGGATACGAAAGTACCCTTTGGCTGCTGCGAGTTTGTATTTTACTGCGCCGCCGTGTGGCGGTCTATGTCCCCTGCTCCAGGGCTTACTGCCCGGTTTGCTTTCCCTCTATAGCATATATTTTGTCTTTTCGATTGTATATCAGCATTTTATGCTTGACAAAGTCAAGCGTATGGACTATACTCTTTTACCGAAAGGAGATGCCGCATCCACCATGTATCAAAAGACCCTATCCTACTACATCACCATGCTGTACCGCAGCTTTGCGGATTTCACAGGCGACAAGCTGCAGGAAGTCGGACTAAATTTCGGGCTTTTGTTTTTTATTGTATATATCGGAAAAAAGCCGAACTGTACGCCTTCGGAATTGACAAAAGCATTGTCCCTTGACTGGGGGCACAGTCAACGGTGCATCAATCGTCTTACTGACGATGGCTTTATTACCAAGGAATAATCAGGGCGTCACTATCTGCTCAACCTGACAGAACGCGGGCAGGAGGCTTTTGAAGCCGCTCACCGGATATTCTTTGACTGGGACGACAGATTTATGACGAATCTGACTGCGAAAGAAAAGGAACGGCTGCTTGCCTTATTGGAAAAAGCAACAGAAAGGATACCGCACCATGTACGAAACGATTAACAGCCCCATCAATTACGGCGGTCTGGAATTGAAAAACCGTATCATCTTTGCTCCTACCACCTTTGGCCTTGCGGAGGACGAATACTTTGAAAAGATCCGCAAGATCGCCGCAGGCGGCTGCGCCATGATTATCATCGGCGATGTACCGGTCGGCAAAAGTCAGTTTGAGAAGTCGCTGTTTGATAAGAAAGGCTTTGCCTTCTACCGAAAACTGACCGAGTTGATTCACAACTACAATTGCCGCATCTGCGCCCAGCTGCACCAGTCCGACTCCAATATGCTGGCCATGCTGAAATACGTGCCCGGCGTTCTGACGAAGAAGATTTCCATGGAGGAGCTGCGTCCCCTGCTGAACGCCGAGGTTGCCCCTTACATCAGCAAGCTGTCCACCCGCAAGATCCATAAGATCATCAACGGCTTCGGCGAGGCCGCCGTGCTGGCTGTCAAAGCCGGGTTCGATATGGTGCAGGTCCACGGTGACCGCATGTGCGGCAGCTTCAGCTCCACCGTCTTTAACCACCGCACGGATGAATACGGCGGCAGCGCCGAGAACCGTGCCCGCTTTGCGGTGGATGCCGTCAAAGCCATCCGCAGCCGTCTGCCGGAGATTCCCATTGACTACAAGCTGGCCGTCCGGCAGGAAGATCCCCACTACGGCAATGCCGGCGTGGTGGAGTCCGAGTTGGGCATTTTTGTGCCGCTGTTGACCGATGCCGGTGTGACCAGCTTCCATGTAACGCTGGCGAACCATTCCAGTCTGGAGGACACCATTCCCCCGGCCAAGCACCCGTACTTCAAAGAGCAGGGCTGCTTCCTGAAATTCTGCGATGAGGTGCGCCAGTATACGGACAAGCCCATCACTGGCGTGGGCGGACTGAATCAGCCTGATTTTGTAGAGCAGCAGCTTACAAGCGGACGCATCACCTGTGCTGCCATGAGCCGCCAGCTGTTGGCTGACCCGGAATGGCCGAACAAAGTGGCCTCCGGGCAGATCAAGGAGATTCACCGCTGTGTTCGCTGCAACAAAAAATGCCTTGGCGGCTTGCAGCAGCATCAGGGCACCCATTGCATTTATGAAAAGGTATGACCTGTGAAATACGCTATTGTATTCAGCAGCCAGACCGGCAATACTAAACAGCTTGCCGAGGTTGTTTCCTCTGTTCTCCCTCAGGCAGATTTGTGTTTCTTCGGTTCCCCGTCACAGGAGGCCCTGCAGGCAGAGCGTCTTTTCATCGGCTTTTGGACGGACAAGGGGCGCTGCAATCAGGAAATCATCGATTTCCTGAAAACGCTCAAGGGAAAAGAGGTGTTCCTGTTTGGCACAGCCGGGTTCGGCGGCAGTCAGGAATATTTTGACAAAATTCTTTCTTCCGTTCAAAAATGCCTCGCTGCTTCCAATACTGTCATCGGCACCTACATGTGCCAGGGGAAAATGCCGCAATCGGTGCGGAAGCGCTATGTAAAGATGAAAAACAGCCCTCTGCCGATTCCAAACGTTGACAAAATGATTGAAAACTTTGATACTGCTGTTTCCCACCCCGACGAAACGGATTTGCAGAAATTGAAATATGCCGTGGCGCAATGCATAAAGCGCTGATACAAAGTAGGTCCTAAAAACACGCTTCCGTCTGGCTGTCTGCGCACCGGCGCTGGCCTACTGCACCGTTATGACGATCCACTTTTTAAAACAGCGGCAGACCCAACCCTGCTGAGCCGCCATGACCGCTTTTACCGCAGTCATAGCGAGACCCTTTATTTGCTTATCAATTGCGCACGGGTGCACGCGGGGCTGTTGCACAGCCCCCAAAAAGAAAGACCGAAGTAAAAGCCAAAAAGGGCTTTACAACTTCGGTCTTTTGCTTTAAGTTAATAGTTGGGTCACCTGAAGGATGTGCAGAACGGCACCCTGCAGCCGGACTTCGCGCAGGAGCTTGTCGATGCGCTCTGGCTCAAATATTCCGAGTGGGTGTGGACTATCTCTGCCAACACGGCAGACTATTTTGCTGGGTACAACCAGTTCCAGAACCTGACCGTGGGCGGCAAGACCCGCAGCGGGCAGGACGGCACCAACACCGTGACCTTTATGGCCATGAAAGCCACCGAGGAATGCAAGACCTACCAGCCGGGACTTTCTGTTCGTTTGCAGGCCGACTGCCCGCGGGAATTTATGGATGCGGTCACGCATCTTGTCAGCACCGGCACAGCTTTCCGGGTGGGAGCAGCTGGCCGCGCAAGAATACGGGATAAAGGTCACTTCCTATAAGTAGTCCCTGTCTTCCACTGCGGCGGCCTTACGGCTCCTGCAGCATGATCCGCACGATCTCTTTATCGGTTTCGCGCATACCCTCACGGCCCAGCAGTCCCACATTACGGATGGTATTTTCAACGCCCTTTGTGACGATGCCGTCCCCGCTGCGGAACTGCTGGCCGTTTTTGTACATATGATACCCTAGGATGCCCGCCTCCACGCTGGAGGCGATCTTCGCCGCACAGCTGGCCTTGGCACCATCGCAGATAATACCCGAAACGATGGCCAGTGCATTGACAAGGGTGTGGGAGACCGCTTTCAGGTCTGCGCCCTGCAGATAGGCAATGCCGCAGCCCGCAGCACAGCCCGCGCTGACGGCCCCGCAGTAGGCGGACAGCCGCCCTATACCGGCCTTTTCGTGGATCGCAATCAGGTTGGAGAGGGCCAGTGCGCGGCAGAGAGTCTCATCGGATGCCCCCAGCTCTCTGGCATACTCGATGACCGGCACCGAGACCGTGATGCCCTGATTGCCGCTGCCCGAGTTGATGACAACTGGCAGCTCACAGCCGCTCATACGGGCATCAGAGCCTGCTGCTGCCTTGGCAATAGCGCGGTTGCGCACATCCTCGCCGTAAAATTTCAGCATTGTAGAGCCGATGTTCGCCCCGTAATCCCCTCGCAGTCCCTCCTCCGAGATGCGGGTGTTGTACCGGATCTGGGTTTCCAGCAAAGGTCGGATGTCGTTGATCTCGCAGGTATCGGCAAATGCAAAGATATCCGCAATGTTCAGCAGCGCCCGGTCTGTCAGACCGCTCTCGGCAGGGGCGGCGTCACCGCAGAGCTGCTTTGTCTCCTGCGCGGTATGATCCAGCAGCACTTCGCTGTTTCTTTGGATCAGGACAATATTCGTGTGGTACTGGCAGATGCGCACCACGGCAGAATCGCTCCCCTGCTGCAGCGTCACAATAATGTCGAAGATAAAGCCGTTGTCGATTGCCTTCACTGTGACCGGCACCTGCTTCAGGAAGGCGCGCATCGCAGCCTTCTGGTCCGTTGTTACAGCTGCGATGACCTCCAGTGCCTTGTCCGCCTGCCCGCCGACGATGCCTGCCGATGCGGCGGCTTCAATGCCCTTCATGCCATCGGTGTTAGGCACGATGACGCTCTTGACATTCTTGATGATGTTGCTGCTCACGCCGATTTCGACTTTGTCCGGCATACCGCCAAGCACATCCCGCGCCTTGGCGGCGGCGTAGGCGATGGCAATCGGTTCGGTGCAGCCCATGGCTGGGATCAACTCCTCTTTCAGGATCTGCACATACGCTTGATAGGTCCTGCTCTGCTTATCCATACAAGTGACTCCTTTGGTTGCTCTGCAAAGTGTCCGCAGCGGGGTATTATACCGCGTCTGCTGGTTTGTATAGTACAAGTATAGACATTTTCCACGCCTTTTGCAACAGCATTTTGGCGGTGTTCCGATCCGGAGCACTTTATGCACTGGTTGGACATAAACACTGCCGCTGTCTACATCCCATAACGCAAAATGTGCCTGCTTGCGCGGGCACATTTTGCGTTATTCTGCTTTTTCCTATCTGGCCACATTCAGCAGCTGCTTTTGAAATTCCCGGGCCGCCGTATTCAGCGGACGGTGCCGGTCATAAATCAGACTTACTGAACGCTGCGGAATCGCCTCCCGCAGGGTCAGCTGCACAATACTGCGGCGCTGCAGGCTGCTGCGGGCCATCGGCTCCGGCACAAAGGCAAGGCCAAGCTCACTCTTTACCAGCGTCATCATCTGGTCTGTGGTGGCCGCCTCAATATCCGGCTTCAGATCTGCGCTGTGCTCAAGGAAAAACTGCCGGTAAAACAGGCGGCTCATGCTCTCGTTCCCCAGCATGATCAGTGGATAGGCGTCAAGCTCCTGCAGCGAGAGCGTCCGGCTTGCCAGCGCCGTGAAGGTTTTCCCGCCGACCAGGATTTCGTTGAACGGCATCAAATCAACTTTTTTCAGCTCCCCCTCTGCGCCGGTGGGGGTCGTTACAACAGCGAAATCGACCTCGCCGTTTTTCACAGCCTGAATCGCCTGCGGCGTTGAATGGTTGGAGATCCGCAGCCGGATACCGGGGTACTGCGCATGGAAGTCCCGCAGCCGTTCCGACAGGTAGATGTTCAGCGCCGTCTCGGTTGCGCTGATACTGATTGCACCATGCTCAAAGGTCGCGCTGGCGCTCAGCTCCTCCTCGGCATCCTGTATCTGCACAGCAGCCGAGGAAATGCGGGTATAGAGCATCTCTCCCTCCGGCGTCAGCGTCACACCCCGGTTGGAGCGGATAAACAGCACACAGTGCAGCTGATCCTCCAGCTTGTTCATCGTATGTGTGATGTTGGGCTGGTTGCTGCCCAGCACGCGGGCCGCCTTGGTAAAATTGCGGTATTTTGCGACACAGTAAAAAATCTTGTAGTATTCCCAATCGACATACATAGGCGCAGCCTCATTCATAGCAAAATTACATAGTCATAATGCGGTAAATACTTTTTACACATTCTATGTCACAAAGTATAATAGCACCGCAACCCAAAAGCAAGCAAAAATTTCCCTCTATAGAAACAAATTGTAAGGAAGGCGAAACCAAAATGCTGACCGCAGTACCTGCGGAAGGGTACCTGGCTCTAAGGAAACACCGCATTCTTCTGTGTGCCGCCCCTATATTTTTTCAAGGCTGCGTCTCCCCTCTCCCCTGCCCGCATTTGCGGATGGGGGCTTTTTGTTTACCGTCTTCAGCGCGTCCCTCTCTCAGAGCGCGTGAGTGGACGCCTCTGCAGCGCGTTTTGCTGCAGGCAGCGGCAGACAAAAAACACCCACAGCGGCGGCTGTGGGCTTTGGGTTCAATCATTATTTGCGGATGCTCCCAGCGCACGGCAAAGCGGATGATTCAGCAGCATACCGGCGATAACATACCGATAGGAGTGCACCGCACCGTTTCGGATCGTTTGCGGTATCCGCTGCTTTCGTACCAGCTTTTCCAGCGCATCCATCTGCTCTTTCAAAAAGTAAAAAGATATTTGTGGATAGATCTTGTCATCCAACTGCGTAGCAATAAACCGGCTGACAACCTTTGTTTCCGGAAACAGATAGTAGTCCGCCCTGTTCTGCTCGATTTCTGCTTTGCTGGCCAGATATTCCCTGCTGTTCATGATCAGGCAGTTGTCAGCACCGACCTTCATGACCTTATCCATCTCGGACTGGAGCAGCCGATTAGCCAGGGTGCCTACGCGGATATCCTCCACAGCAGCCTCATCCACAAGCGTCTCCCGAATCAGGAGCCCTACCCGAAGGTTGACCTTGACTTTTTCTTCTTTCATTCGCATCACCCTTTGGGCAATACCGCATAATTCTAAGTGCCGATACGGCGAGCGAGGTGCGGCA
>ENA-OUPA01000939-OUPA01000939.1-human-gut-metagenome-genome-assembly--contig:-NODE-939-length-14865-cov-9.36725_pt1 | contig 14865 bp, 9 predicted proteins | sample MGYA00237939_ERZ548770 | MGnify/ENA primary metagenome ERZ548770 (study PRJEB26490, sample SAMN05356877) | human gut metagenome | biome: terrestrial biome; feature: human-associated habitat; material...
ATTATATCCGGGAATATCAAAAATATCGGACATGATTTCAGCAATGGCAGTCGCCTTTTTGGTTTTGGCAGCTTTATTGATGAGTCCGCCCATTTTGTTCATCATGATATTGAAAAATTCAGAGGTTGGAGCATCATCCATTCCTCCGGTACCACTGTTTTTGACGTTGCCGTCTTCGTCTGTGCCATAAATACTTTTTTTACTTTTAGCCATTGTTGCGAGCATCAGGTTGATCCCGGCTGTGACAGGGCGTGTGTGATCCTGTGTATGGCAGAATTCAGTCATGATACGGGCTTGTTCCTGTCCGGTTGCAAGGCCAAGTTCTGTAATCTCGTTTCCAATAGAGTACATCACAACAGAAGGATGGTTATAGTCTTTTGAAATCATGGCAGCAATGTCATCTTTCCACCATTTGGAAAACTTTTCACCGGCGTAATCGTAAGGATTTTTTTTGATCAGCCACATATCAAAAGCTTCGTCAATAACGTACATACCAAGTTTATCACATGCATCCAACATTGCCTTTGAAATAGGGTTGTGTGAAGAACGGATGGCATTAAATCCGGCTTCTTTTAAAATGCGTACTCGCCGAAATTCGGCATCATGGAAGCCACAGGCGCCGAGTACTCCATTATCATGATGGATGCAGGCACCCCGGAAAAGGACGGGATTGTTGTTTACAAGGAATCCATCTTTTCCCCAGGAAAGGGTACGGATTCCGAAAGAGCTTTTTGCAGTATCAATGACAGTTCCGCCTTGCAGAAGAGTAGCCTGACAGGTATATAAATAAGGATCTTCGGAAGACCAGAGGTGTGCATCTGGGATGGTAATTGTGACATCTGTGCCTTCGGCAGATGCAATTTTGCCACTGTCACTGAAAATTTCCAGTACAATTTTTTCATTAGGCTGCATAACCGCATCAGCAAAAATGTGGATTGTATTAAGATCAACAATCTGCACTTTCAACCCTTCTGGGCGAATATAAGAACTTTCGGAACGGTAAAGGTGCACTTCGCGGTAGATACCGGATCCGGAGTACCATCGGCTGTTCGGGACATCTGCGTTGTCTGCAACGACTTTCAGTTCATTTGTTCCGGCAATGACTTTTCCAGTGATGTCAACAAAAAAGTTTGTGTATCCGTAAGGACGTTCGGCAACCTGTCTACCGTTTAAGAATACGATTGCGTTTTGATAGACAGCCTCAAATTCTAAGATCAGAGTCTGTCTGGTTTCATCTTCCGAAAGATTGAAAATTTTAGTGTAAATATATTTGCCACCGGCGAAATAGGCGCTTGCACTTGCAGTTTTATTCTCTTTTGAGCGCTCTTCACGGATCATGGCGTCATCTGGAAGATTGACATGAAGTATTTCGGTGGAGCCGTCTTTCTGCACGGTCCAGTCACGGTTGAAATCTGTTTTTTGCATAAGTTTTCCTCCCCTTTTACTATTGAACAGAACAATTCGGTTATACTAGTGAGTGGTAAAAAAATTTTGACACCCATATCATTTCATATTATTATAAATAATATGAAATGGAGTATAAATGGCATATATGAGGGGATTGAATCCTATATGTATCAGATTCAATTATTAAGAGCTATTCGTGCTAAACAGGAATGATAACTATAAAAAGACGAAAACTGATTTTTATCAGAAAGAGGAATAAACGATGTATTTTCAATCTACGCGTCTTATGATGCATCAGGATTTAATTAAAGAAATGAAGGCGTATGAAAAAGGTTTTGGAGAAAATCATTTTACAGAAGACAGTCTTTCTTTTATTTTAGATTCCTATTATCCGGAAAAAGAAGAAGGAAGAGAGGTGCTTACATTTATAGGACCGAAGGATGTAGGATATTTTTGCATGGACAAGAAGGAATCGGACAAAATTCTTGAAGGAAAAAGTATGCACAGACATAATTTCTATGAGTTGATGTATGTTGCGGATGGAAGGTTATATCAGAATATTGAGAATACCATACATCTTTATCCGAAAGGAAGTTGCTGTCTGATGAATATGAATATTCGCCATCTGGAGGAATTCGATGAGTATTGCAGAGTGATTTTCCTGGAGTTTACACAAGAATATATTTTGAATTTACTACAATTTCCAAGTGTTTTTACCGGGAAACTCACACCGGAATATGAAATGGTAAGGAAGTTCTTTTTACATGAACTGGATAAAGAAGAGGCATCACAACGGGCTTATATCGATTTTATTCCGATGAAAGAGACAAAAGTAGTGCATGATTGTTTTGACAAAATTGCACTAGGCCTGCAGGAGAGAACGCCAAAATCAAATTTTCAGATTGCAGGAGCAATGATTGAAATGTTATCTGCATTGTTTGATAAAGAAGCCTATACGAATACGCCGGTTGCTTTTGGAAATACATCTGAAAGGGAACTGTTTGATCAGATAAGCAGTTACATTCGAGAAAAAGATGGACAGGTACGTAGAAAGGATTTGGAGAAAAAGTTCAGTTATTCAGGGGATTATCTTTATAAAACGGTTGAAAAATATACAGGGTTGTCTCTGTATGAATATAGTACGAAATTTACAATGGAAAAGGCGGGGGAACTTCTTTTGGATTCTGACCTTACAGTGGCGGAAATTATGGAACGGATTGGATTTAGCAATAGGACACAATTTTACAGACTTTTTCAAAAAAATTATGGAATGACTCCGAGAGAATATAGAAAATCGCAGTTTCACTAAATGGAAAGCAAGAACAGCAAATGTATTTGCACGTGTCGAACCTGAAGTAAAAGAACAGGCAGAGTGTATTCAGCAGATGAAGTTGAAGCAGAAATGAAACGGGAATAGTATACGTAGTGCGAATTATGTATGGTGGACGTAATGTTCATAAACAGTTAAGTCAAACAGAAGACGTATAAAAGCACTTCTTAGGAGTTAATCTGAGAAGTGCTTTTTGTGGATATTTATCTTCGTACCTTCATCGCACTAAGTGCAGCACCGATCGCACCGGCGTAACGGGCATCCGGGCAGGAAAAAACATCTTTTCCAAGTTCTTTTGATAAAGCCTCACGGATGTAATCACATTCACACAGACCTCCGGTCAGGCAGAATGTGAACATTTCACCATTCATCCGGCTGACCTGGGCGGCAACTTTACGAATGGTGGAATTTACTACTGCATAAGCAATATTTTCTTTCGGTTCTCCCTTACCGATTAATCCGATGACCTCAGATTCTGCGAATACAGTACACATGGAGCTGATGGTTGTGTCAGAACCCAGGCGTGCCAGATCAAACATTTCATTCGGGCGAAGAGAGAGTGTGTTGGCCATTACTTCAAGAAAACGTCCGGTTCCGGCGGCACATTTATCATTCATAATAAAATCTTTTACGAATCCCTGTTCAATCTGGATGATCTTCGTATCCTGGCCACCGATGTCGATCACGGTCAGGTCCGGCTGTTGAAACAGATGCACAGCACCAAGAGCATGGCAGGTGATCTCTGTGACGGTCTTATCTGCGTAAGGAACAGAGATGCGTCCGTAACCGGTTGCTACACAGCAGGAAGAGTCATCAGAAAGATTGATTCCGGCAAGCTGAAGTTTCTGATGGATTTCCTCGGCTGTATCTACGCTGCTCCATCCGGTTGGCTGAACGAATTCCTGGATAATTTCTTTTTTTTCGTTCAAAACAACGGTTTTCGCACAGGTTGAACCGATGTCAATTCCAATATAGTTCATAATAAAAACTCCTTTATAAAAACAGTCGGCTCTCGCATGAGAACAGCCGACTGTTCAGAGCCAACCTCCAAAATGCTACGCATTTCGTCGGTGTGGCGCATCCGCCAAATAAAATTTCAAAAACATTCTTAAAAATGCAAGCATTTTATAGCTGTTTTTTGAAATTTTGCTTGGCTCTGAACAGTTACCAGATTATAACATTTCGATAAAGGCTGCAATACGTGTATTCAGCTGTCCAACATCAGTCTGAGAATAATCTGTCTCAACATTCATGTATGGAATTCCTTTTTCCTCGTTTACAAAGCGGCGGATGGAAAGAGTCTCTACGTTATAAGTGTGGCATGCCTGAAGAGTCATTTCAAGTACTCCGTCTACTTTGTACTCGTCGATCAGTCTTCCAAGAAGCTCCAGACGGTTCGGGTTTGGAGTCATAACAGAACATCCGATTGAGAGGTAACGCTCTGCGATTGCCTGGTAAATGTCTTCAGCATCTTCGTCAATCAGACGATCGATGGATTTTGCACCGGAGCAGTTTTCAAATGTAACAACAATTCCACCGTTATTCTCAACAGCGTCGATAATCTTCTCTGTTGCACCGCCAATCGGACATCCGGTGATCAGAATTCTTGGTTTCTTATCTTCACGTTTTCCTTCGGCATATTCTTTCTCAATCTTGGCTGTCAGTGCGTCAACTTCATCAGCAATCAGAGTGCGGTCAAGCTTAAAACCACTTCCGTACAGAACACGGAAAAGATCATGTCCTTTGATTGGTGCCGGATCATGTCTCATAACTCCGTAAAGATTCTTCAAGGATGTGCGGACTTCATTTTCAAGCTTAACTGCTTCGCGAACCTGCTCCTCCGTGATCGTTACCTCGAATTTTTTTTCGAGATATTCTTTGAAGCGGAGAATCTCGGCTTTCCAAAGGTCGAGTACTTCAGCTTTCTGGGATTGTGGCAGTTCCATGATGAAGACCTCTTTGAATTCGCCCATGTATTCGTACATTTTCTTCTTACCGTCACATGTCGTCTCTCCTACAACAACGTCTGAAAAGTAGAAGAAAGGACATTTGTCTGTCTTTGCAAATCCATAACTGGATTTGATCAGCGGGCATAAGTTACGTGGCAGATCTTTTTCTGCTGCAGGAATCGTCTCATCAGATGTAGAGCAGAGGCTGACTGTTGCTGCGCCCATTGCCATGGCAATTTCCTTAGGGAAATAAGTGCAGTAGGAACCGATGACAGGGATTCCTTTATCTTTTAACTGTTTTACAGCAAGAAATGATTTCTGACGCTGCTCTGCAAATTCTTCAAATACTTCCGGTAAATCTTTAATAATTTCCATAATCGTTCTCCTTATTGTTGGTTTTGTAGATGGCTGTTGTAGATAGATTGTTTTGTTAAACGTATACTTTCTGGAAAATAAACGATGGGAACAATCTACTCATAACCAAAGTATTTATAGATAAATTTTATCGTTTTTGAATGAAGTTTTCCAATAGATAATGTATATATGAAGAAAGAACTTATAGATAAAACCTATAAGGTAGAGATTAGAAAATTGGAACTGGATGAACTGTAAAATTCTGTTCTTTGTTCTATCAGAAAAGTATGATAAAATGAAAAGAAATAGAAACAATCTGTTTCATCAGTCAGGTAGAAGTGATAGATCAGCGAAAGGAAATAGAGCATATGAAAACAATAGGGATTGGAATTCAGGATTTTGCAAAAATAGCTGATAAAAATATGTTTTATATAGATAAGACAGCTTTTCTAAAGGAATGGTGGGAGAATCAGGATAGTGTTACTTTAATCACCCGTCCAAGAAGATTCGGAAAAACATTGCTTATGAGCATGACAGACTATTTCTTTTCAGTCAATCATTCAGATTGCAAGAAGTATTTTGAAGGCCTGGACATCTGGAAAGAAGAAAAATTCCGTGAACTTCAGGGAACCTATCCGGTGATTTTCATGAGTTTTGCAGATATTAAAGGATCAACTTATGAGAAAACCAGAATGGGGATTATCCATAAGATTACAAAGTTATATACAGACTTTGAATTTTTAAAGAGGACGGGAGTTCTCAGTGGCAGAGACCTGGAGTTTTATGATTCGGTCTCAGTGGATATGGGGGATGATGTTGCAGGAATTGCGATACAGTATATGTGTGATTATTTGAGACGTTATTATGGTAAGAATGCGTTAGTGTTACTGGATGAGTATGATACACCGCTACAAGAGGCATATGTAAATGACTATTGGAAAGAACTGGCTGATTTTATAAGAAGCTTATTTAATAGCACATTTAAGACAAATCCGTATCTGGAACGGGGACTTCTGACCGGAATTACAAGAGTTAGTAAGGAGTCAATCTTTTCTGATTTGAACAATTTGGAAGTTGTAACAACAACATCAGAAAAGTACAGCACTTCCTTTGGATTTACAGAGAAAGAAGTCTTTCAGGTATTAGAGAATAACCGATTGTCTTCTGAAAAGGAAAATATCCGTTACTGGTATGATGGTTTTTCTTTTGGTAAGCGGAAAGACATTTATAATCCGTGGTCGATCACAAAATATCTGGATACAGGAGAATATGGAACTTACTGGGCAGATACCAGTGGAAATGTACTTGTATCCAATTTGATCCGCCAAAGTCCTGCAAAGATTAAATCAGAAATGGAAGATCTGTTGCAAGGTAGAACAATCTGCACAGATCTGGATGAACAGGTGATTTTTGAGCAGCTTGGAAGAAAACGTGGAGCCATCTGGAGTCTTCTGCTTGCCAGCGGTTACCTGAAAGTTGACCGGTATGAGATGGATAACAGAACCGGTAAGCGTCAATATTATCTGAAAATCACAAACCATGAGACGATGCTGATGTTTGAGAAGATGATCGAAGACTGGTTCTCGGAAGAAGATTCTGCGTATGGAAATTTTAAAGATGCATTGATTGCAGGAGATCTGGATTATATGAACCAGTTTATGAATCAGGTTGCACTTCAGACCTTTAGCAGTTTTGATACCGGGAATAAGCCATCCAAAGAACAGGAACCGGAGAGATTCTACCACGGATTTGTTCTTGGACTGATCGTGGATTTAGCCGAAAAATATAGAATTACATCGAACAGAGAAAGCGGATTCGGACGTTATGATGTAGTAATGGAACCTTTGAAAGAAAATTTGGATGCAATCGTGATGGAGTTTAAAGTCCAGAACATGAAAAAAGAAAAATCACTCGAGCAGACAGTAGAGAATGCACTGCGTCAGATTGATGAAAAAGAATATGATACAGAACTACTTGCCAGAGGAATCAAAAAGGAGCGAATCCGACATTATGGATTTGCATTTCGTGGAAAAAAGGTTTTGATAGGAACAGAAGAATAAAGGTAAAATAAAGGGATGAAGACTTTAGTGGATTCATCCTTTTGTTATAGTAACAAAAAGATTTTAAAAAGTTTTCTTTCCACTTGCTTGCCTTGTATTTACCAGTGAAATCGGATATACTAAAGAATAGTCAATCTTTGAAAAATTTGATATTTATAAGAACAAAAACCAAGGAGAAAAAGAATGAGTATATATGATTTGAATGCATATGAAGTGCTCCAGACAGAAGATTTATCTGATCTGAAGTCAAAGGGGACACTTCTGAAGCATAAGAAAAGCGGAGCGAGAGTGCTCCTTATGGAAAATGATGATGAGAACAAGGTGTTTACAATTGGATTCCGTACACCACCGTCAGACAGTACAGGAGTTCCACACATTATGGAACATTCTGTTCTGTGCGGATCGAAAGAATTTCCGGTGAAGGATCCGTTTGTTGAGCTTGTGAAAGGTTCTCTGAATACATTTTTGAATGCGATGACTTATCCGGACAAGACAGTATATCCGGTGGCAAGCTGCAATGACAAGGATTTCCAGAACCTGATGCATGTTTATATGGATGCAGTATTTTATCCAAATATTTATCAGAATGACAAGACATTCCGCCAGGAAGGTTGGAGCTATAAGCTGGATAATCCAGATGGAGAGTTGACAATCAGCGGTGTTGTATACAACGAGATGAAAGGAGCATTCTCTTCTCCGGAAGGTGTACTTGACCGCGTGGTTCTGAACTCTCTGTTCCCGGATAATACGTATTCCGTAGAGTCCGGTGGAGACCCGGAGGTAATTCCGGAACTTACTTATGAGCGATTTTTAGATTTCCATAGAAAGTATTATCATCCATCTAACAGCTATATTTATCTGTATGGTGATATGAATATGGAAGAGAAATTAAGATGGCTTGATGAGAAGTATTTGTCAGATTTTGAGAATGAACCGGTGGATTCAGAGATTCATCTGCAGAAGCCATTTACAGAGATGAAGGAAGTCGTTCAGGAGTATTCCATCGCAAGTGAAGAGAGTGAGGAGGATAACACCTATCTTTCTTATAATAAAGTGATTGGTACTACACTGGATGAGAAACTGTATCTGGCATTTGAGATTCTGGATTACGCACTTCTGTCCGCACCGGGCGCACCGCTGAAGAAAGCACTTCTCGATGCAGGGGTCGGCAAGGATATCTCAGGATCTTATGACAACGGAGTTTATCAGCCGATCTTCTCTGTGATTTCTAAGAATGCGAATGTAGAGCAGAAGGAAGAATTCGTTCGTGTAATTGAAGATACATTGAAAGATATTGTGAAAAATGGAATCAATAAGAAAGCACTTCGCGCAGGAATCAACTATCATGAATTCCGTTTCCGCGAGGCTGATTTCGGAAATTATCCGCGAGGACTGATGTATGGACTGCAGTTGTTTGACAGCTGGCTGTATGATGAGACGAAACCATTTATCCACATGCAGGCGATTCCGACATTTGAATTCTTGAAAGAACAGGTGGAGACAGGATATTTTGAAGAACTGATCCAGAAATATCTCCTGGATAATACACATGGTTCTATCGTGATCATTAAACCGGAGCGTGGACGTACTGCAAGAATGGATAAGGAACTTGCAGATAAGCTTCAAGCATACAAAGACAGTTTGTCAAAAGAAGAAATCGATGCACTTGTGAAAGCAACGAAAGAGTTGGAAGAATATCAGGAAGAAGAGTCGGCACCGGAAGATCTGGCGAAGATTCTTGTACTCGGACGCGAAGATATTTCCAGAGAGATTGCACCGATTTATAATAAAGAGCTTGAGACAAGCGGAGTGAAGCTGGTACACCATGAAGTTGAGACGAATGGAATTGGATACACAGCGCTTTTGTTTGACCTGTCCGGTATTCCGGAGGAGAAACTTCCATATATCAGCATTCTGCAGAGTGTGCTTGGAATTATTAATACAAAGAATTATGAATACAGTGAACTGTTTAATGAGATCAATGTACACACAGGAGGAATCGGAACTTCTCTTGAGCTTTACACAGACGTAACAAAGGTAAAGGAGAAAGAATTCCGTGCGACATTTGAAATCAAAGGTAAAGCTCTGTATCCGAAGATGGATGTTCTGTTCTCTATGATGCGTGAGATTCTGATGGAATCTGACCTTGGAGATGAGAAGCGTCTGAAAGAAATCTTAGCAATGTTGAAATCCAGACTGCAGATGTCCTTCCTGTCATCCGGGCACACAACAGCAGCCCTTCGTTCCCTGTCTTATACTTCACCGATGGCGAAGTTCAAGGATGATACAGATGGAATCGGTTACTATGAGGTTGTAAAGGAACTGGAGGAAAACTTTGAGGAGAAGAAAGCAGAACTGATTGCAAACTTAAGACAGATTGCACAGCAGATTTTCCGCAAGGACAATCTGATTATCAGTTATACTTCATCAGCGGATGGTCTTGCACCGATGGAAGAAGCATTTGCAAAGATTGCAGACACACTTCATACAGAGGAAAAGGAAGCAGAGATACCGTGTGAAATTCATTGTGTGAAACGCAACGAGGGATTCAAGACATCTTCAAAAGTTCAGTATGTTGCAAGAACAGGTAACTTTATCGACCGTGGTGTTGAGTATACAGGAGCACTTCAGATTCTGAAAGTCATCTTGAGCTATGATTATCTGTGGCAGAATGTCCGTGTGAAGGGCGGAGCTTACGGATGCATGAGCAGCTTCAATCGTATTGGAGAGGGATATCTGGTATCTTACCGTGACCCGAATCTGGAGAAGACAATGGAAATCTACGAAGGAGTTGTGGATTATCTGAAGAACTTTAATGTAGATGACAGAGACATGAACAAGTTTATTATCGGAACGATCAGTAATATTGATCGTCCGATGAATCCGGCAGCAAAGGGAAGCAGATCAATGAATCTTTATATGAACCATGTATCTGCTGAGATGATCAGGGAAGAGAGAGATCAGATCCTTGATGCACAGCAGTCAGACATCCGTGCACTTGCCGATGTACTTCAAGCATTACTTGATGCACATGAACTTTGCGTGATCGGAAGTGAAGAGAAGATTGAGGAGCAGAAAGAGATGTTCCTTGAAATAAAGACACTTTAAGATGGAAAAAGAAAGGAAAAAGTATGCAGGATAATTTTAAATCAGGATTTGTCACACTGATCGGAAGACCAAATGTTGGAAAATCTACTTTGATGAATCGTCTGATCGGACAGAAGATTGCAATCACATCAAATAAACCACAGACAACAAGAAACCGTATCCAGACTGTTCTGACAACAGAGGAAGGTCAGATTGTGTTCGTAGATACACCGGGAATTCACAAAGCAAAGAATAAACTTGGTGAGTATATGGTGAATATTGCAGAACGTTCTTTGAATGAAGTGGATGTTGTACTTTGGCTTGTAGAGCCATCTACATTTATCGGTGCAGGTGAGAAGCATATTATTGAGCAGTTAAAGAAGGTAAAGACACCGGTTATTCTTGTTATCAATAAAGTTGATATGGTGAAGAAGGAAGAGGTTCTTACTTTTATTGATGCATATCGCAAGGAATGTGATTTTGCAGAAATCGTTCCGGTATCTGCAAGAAGAGGCGATAATACGGATGAGCTTGTGAATGTAATTATGAAATATCTTCCATACGGACCGCAGTTCTATGATGAAGATACAATCACAGACCAGCCGGAGCGCCAGATCGTGGCAGAGATTATCCGCGAGAAAGCATTGCACAGCTTGAATGAGGAGATCCCTCATGGAATCGCAGTAGCAATCGATCAGATGAAGATGAACCACAAAGTGTGTCATATTGATGCTACAATCATCTGCGAGAGAGATTCCCATAAAGGGATCATCATCGGAAAGCAGGGAAGTATGCTGAAAAAAATCGGAAGTACTGCAAGATTTGAGATCGAGCGTTTGCTGGATTGCAAAGTAAATTTGAAGCTGTGGGTAAAGGTTCAGAAGAACTGGAGAGACAGCGATTATATGATGAAAAATTTTGGATACAGGGAAGACGAGATGTAAGCCCTGAAATGCATTTGCGGTAAATTCTGAAGAAATTCTAAAGAAAAAAGTGCTGTTCCTTAAAGAATGGCACTTTTTTCTTTAATAAATGCCAAAGCCTATTGTTATTATGAAAAAGTGGGATAAAATGATGTAAGTACATAGCAATGGAGCAATCTGGTTACATCATAAAATGGGAAAAGAATGGAGAAAACAAGAAGTGAGACAAAGGACAGGGGATTTGGACAGAAAGAGAATAATAGAAATCTTACTCCCGCCGGTAATTGTTTTTCTGGTGAATTCAGCTGTCTACTGGGGAGCACCGAGATTGACAGATACAAGGGAGTACCATAACCTGTCACTTGCATTAGATACAAAGATCCCATTGATCCCGGCATTTATTCTTGTTTATTTTGGATGTTACATTTTCTGGGTGATTAATTATCTGCTTGTATCATTGCGGGAGGAAGAGATAAAATACAGATTCTTTACGGCTGATTTGTATGCAAGAATCATTTGTTTTCTGTTTTTTGTGTTTTATCCGACAACAAATGTAAGACCAGAACTTGTAGGAAACGGAATTTTTGTTCAGGGCATGCGCTTTTTATATCAGATTGATGAACCGGTGAATTTATTTCCATCAATCCATTGTATGGCAAGCTGGTTCTGTTGTATTGGAATCAGGGGAGATAAAAAAGTACCGGTGTGGTATAAGATCGTATCTGTAATGATTGCAGTGTTGGTCTTTATTTCTACGCTTGTAACAAAACAGCATGTAATTGTGGATGTGATCGGTGGAGTTGCGGTAGCGGAGCTGACCTGGTTTGTGAGCTGCCGGACAAACGGATGGAAAATTTACAGAAATCTGGTTCGTAAAGCAGGAGGAGAAAATGGAAAATAAAAAGAAAATGATATTTAATGTACTTTTTCTCTTTCTTGTCTTTGCGGCAACAATCTATGGAGTATTCCATGGGGAGGATTTAAGTGAGATTGCAGAAATTCTGAAAACAGTGAATTTATACTGGTTGCTTCCGGGTGTTGCCTGTGTGATTATCTTTATCTGGGGAGAGTCAATTATTATATTTTATATGATGCATACGCTTGGTATTCATCTAAAGAAATGGAAATGTTTCTTGTTTTCCTCTGTAGGATTCTTTTTCAGTTGTATCACGCCATCCGCAACAGGAGGACAGCCGGCGCAGATTTATTATATGAAGAAAGAGAAAATTCCAATCCCGGTATCAACGCTTGTATTGATGATTGTCACGATTACCTATAAAATGGTTCTCGTTGTGATCGGTCTTGGACTTATGATCTTCGGCAGGGGATTCATCAGAACACATATGTATGATATCCGCCATATTTTTTATCTTGGAACAGGACTAAATGTATTTTGTGTGTCTTCTATGCTGCTCCTTGTATTTCATCCGGTGCTTGCGCGTTCTATTCTTGTAAAAGGGATGGAACTGCTGGAAAAAATGCATCTGATGCGATATAAAAGTACAAGAATTGAGAAACTGAATGCATCGATGGATCAGTATCATGCAACAGCGGTTTATCTGAAAGATCATATAATGGTACTGGTCAATGTATTTGCAATTACATTATTTCAGAGGTTCGCACTGTTTACAGCAACCTGGTTTGTATATAAGGCATTTGGACTGTCCGGAACGAATGCATTCGTGATCATTCTTCTGCAGTCTGTGATTTCGGTTTCTGTGGATATGCTGCCACTGCCAGGTGGTATGGGAATCAGTGAAAAACTGTTTTCGATGATTTTTGAGCCGGTTTTTGGAAGTGCACTTTTGATTCCGGGAATGATCTTAAGCAGAGGACTTGGATATTATACAGAATTATTGATCAGTGCAGTTTTTACGATCGTGGCGAATTTTACAATAGGAAGAAATTTAAGGAAGAAAGCATAAATAAAAGGAGAGTTATTCTGATAAGAATAAAAGCAAGGGGGAAATAAAATGTTAGGTGTTTATGATTACACAGTTATACTTACATATATCAGTCTGTGGATTTCGATTGGTGGGATGATGCTGTCATTGAATGGACATCTGGATCTTGCAGTATTGTGTCTTGCACTGTCTGGTCTGTGTGATATGTTTGATGGGAAGATTGCAAGAACAAAGAAGGATAGAACAGAAATAGAGAAACGTTTTGGAATCCAGATTGATTCACTGTGTGATATTGTCTGTTTTGGAGTTGGACCGGCGATCATCTGTTATTGTATGGGAATGAATGGGATTGTCGGTGTTCTTATTCTTATGTTTTATGTATTGGCAGGATTGATCCGTCTGGCATGGTTTAATGTAACAGAAGAGTGCAGGCAGGATGAGACAACAGAGAACAGAAAGTGTTATCAGGGATTGCCGATCACATCCATGTCGATCGCATTACCGATTCTTGTTGTGCTTCGCCCATTTTTGCACTGTGATTTCAGAATCGCACTGCATGCGATGGTTCTTCTTGTAGGACTTCTGTTTGTTATGGATTTCAAATTAAAAAAGCCGGGGAATAAGACACTTTCTGCATTAGTCGGAGTAGTAGCGGTTGCAGTAGTCTGGACATTGAGACGAAGATTCATGTAAGAGGAGAGATTATGATTTATGCAGACAGAAACGGAAACAGGACGGAGAAAACAACAGGGCAGGACAGATTCCTGGAATATATCTATGGACATACATTGACAAGAATGATGCTGAAACAATTGCTTGGTTCCAGGATATCCCGACTTGGCGGAAAAGTGCTGGACAGCAGAGTGTCCAGGCTGTTGATTCCATCGTTTGTCAGAAAGAATCAGATTGATCTGTCAATCTATGAAAAGAAACATTATTCTTCTTATAATGACTTTTTTACGCGTAAGATTTTAGTGGAGGAACGTCCGATTGACGGAAGAAAAGAAGTGCTGATCAGTCCTTGTGACGGGAAAGTGACAGTTTGTCCGATTCGAAGGGATGGACTTTTTCTTATCAAACAGACACAGTATACAGTTCGCAGTCTTTTGAAGGATGAAAAGCTTGCGAAACGCTATGAAGGTGGAACAGCTTATATAATCCGTCTCACGGTAGATGACTACCACAGATATTGTTATGTGGCAGATGGTGTGAAATCTGTACAGCGAAAGATCAGAGGAGTATTCCATACAGTAAATCCGGTGGCAAATGACTATGTTCCGATTTACAAGATGAATACAAGGGAATATTGTCTTGTACAGACAGAAGAACTGGGAACCGTTTTGCAGATGGAAGTCGGTGCGCTTATGGTTGGACGGATTAAGAATCATAAAAAGAAAGTATCTGTTGTACACCGGGGAGAAGAAAAAGGAATGTTCGAGTTTGGCGGGTCTACAGTCGTTCTTTTGACAGAGCCGGGAAAAGTGCAGACGGATGAAGATCTGGTGAGAAACAGTGCAACCGGTGCAGAGACATTGGTAAAGATGGGGGAGAAAATCGGAAGCAAAAAATAAAAGACTGGGAAGTTGTTGTGAACAGGTGAAATATACAATAACTTCCCAATCTTCTTTTTTTGTGATATTCTAGTATTGAACATTTACTTAAGGTAAGAAATATCGTTAAGGGGTAAGAAAATGAAATACGAGAAGATGAACAATCTCTTCCTGCGTCAGTCCTATCTGGATTCCTGGGAAGATTATGAAAGAAGTTTAAAGAAAAAAAGTTTCATTAAATGGGACTATATTATATTAACAGCATCAAATGAAGCACAGGCAATGGCTTATCGGAATCAGA
>ENA-OUPA01000947-OUPA01000947.1-human-gut-metagenome-genome-assembly--contig:-NODE-947-length-14801-cov-12.3048_pt1 | contig 14801 bp, 10 predicted proteins | sample MGYA00237939_ERZ548770 | MGnify/ENA primary metagenome ERZ548770 (study PRJEB26490, sample SAMN05356877) | human gut metagenome | biome: terrestrial biome; feature: human-associated habitat; material...
CAAAATGCTACGCATTTTACATCTTTTTTTGAAATTTTGCTTGGCTCTGAACAGTTACAGATTATTTAATCTTTCTTCCACAGCATTGTTTGTACTTCTTTCCACTTCCGCATGGGCATGGATCGTTTGGATAAATCTTCTTCTCCTCGCGCTTTTTCGGTGCACGGACTGCGCTGTTATCTTTGTTTGTTCCGGTTACTTTTGCAACCTCTTCTCTCTCCACTTTCTGCTCAACCTTAATGTGGAATAATGTACGGATCGTGTTTTCAGCGATTGCATTTGTCATTTCACCGAACATCTCATATCCTGTCATCTTGTACTCTACCAGTGGATCTCTCTGCCCATAAGCCTGAAGACCGATTCCCTGACGCAGCTGATCCATATCATCGATATGATCCATCCATCTTGCATCAATCACTTTCAGAAGTACAACACGCTCAACTTCGCGAAGCTGCTCTGCCTCCGGGAACTCTGCTTCTTTGTTCTCATAAGCCTTCACTCCACGTTCTTTCAGAAGATGCTTTAACTCCTTCTGACTCATACTCTGGCATTCCTTCTCAGATGGGAGCTGAAGCTGTGGAATCACATTGTGAAGATTCACATCCAATCCTTTGATATCCCACTCTTCCGGATCTGCCTCTGTAGAAGCGAAACGATCTGTCATATTTTCCACATATTCTGTAATCATGCTGTAGATTGTATCACGCATGCTTTCTCCATCAAGAACACGGCGTCTCTCTTCGTAAATAATCTCTCTCTGCTCGTTCATTACCTGATCGTACTCCAACAGATTCTTACGAATACCAAAGTTATTGCTCTCAATCTTCTTCTGTGCTTTCTCAATTGCACTTGAAAGCATCTTATGTTCAATCTGCTCACCATCTTCTACACCAAGTGTATTGAAAATTCCCATCAGTCTTTCTGAACCGAACAGTCGCATCAGATCATCTTCCAGAGAAATGTAGAATCTGGACTCTCCTGGATCTCCCTGACGTCCGGAACGTCCACGCAGCTGATTGTCAATACGACGGGATTCATGTCTCTCTGTACCGATAATTTTCAGTCCACCTGCCGCACGCGCATCATCATCCAGCTTGATATCAGTACCACGGCCAGCCATATTGGTTGCGATCGTTACCGCTCCATGAAGTCCGGCATCGGCTACGATTGCAGCCTCCTGCTCATGATACTTTGCATTCAGTACATTATGCTTGATTCCCTCTTTCTTCAGCATCTTGCTGAGAAGTTCGGATACTTCAATTGTAATTGTACCTACCAGCACCGGCTGTCCTGTTGCATGCGCTTCTTTAACAGCTTCTACAACTGCTTCGTATTTTTCTTTCTTTGTCTTATAAACAGCATCCTCAAGATCCACTCTCTGTACCGGCCTGTTTGTCGGAATTTCAACAACGTCCATTCCATAAATATCACGGAACTCTTTCTCCTCTGTGATTGCAGTACCTGTCATACCACTCTTCTTGTCATACTTATTAAACAGGTTCTGGAATGTGATTGTTGCCAGAGTCTTACTCTCTCTTCTTACCTTCACATGTTCCTTCGCCTCGATTGCCTGATGCAGACCATCAGAGTAACGACGTCCCGGCATGATACGTCCTGTAAACTCATCGACGATCATAACTTCACCATCCGGAGTTACAACATAATCCTGATCACGGAACATCAGATTGTGTGCTCTGAGTGCAAGGATAATATTATGCTGGATTTCCAGGTTCTCCGGATCAGCAAGGTTTTCGATGTGGAAGAATTTCTCTACTTTCTTCACACCATCTTCTGTCAGGTTAACTGTCTTCTCTTTCTCATCAACGATGAAATCACCTGTCTCTTCAATTTCTTCTCCCATGATGGCATTCATCTTGGAAAACTCACCGCTTGCCTCACCGCGTTCCAGCTGTTTTGCAAGAACATCGCAGGCTTCATACAGAGCTGTAGACTTTCCACTCTGTCCGGAAATGATCAAAGGTGTTCTTGCCTCATCGATCAAAACGGAATCGACCTCATCGATAACTGCATAATGCAATCCTCTCTGAACCAACTGTTCTTTATAGATAACCATGTTATCTCTCAGATAATCAAATCCAAGTTCATTATTCGTTACATAAGTAATATCGCAATTATAAGCCTCTCGTCTCTCGTCATTGTTCATCTCATTGAGAACAACACCGACTTTGAGTCCTAAAAACTCATGTACTTTTCCCATCCACTCAGCATCACGCTTCGCCAGATAGTCATTAACTGTGACAATGTGAACACCTTTTCCGTCCAAGGCATTCAAATATGCCGGAAGTGTGGACACAAGTGTCTTACCTTCACCAGTTCTCATCTCTGCGATACGTCCCTGATGCAAGATAATACCACCAATCAACTGTACTCTATAATGGCGCATTCCAAGACTTCTGTAAGCACCTTCCCTTACTACAGCATATGCTTCCGGAAGGATATCATCCAGAGTCTCTCCCTCTTTCAGTCGTTCTTTAAATTCTTTTGTCTTTCCTCGAAGTTCTTCGTCTGAAAGCGCCTCCATCTCCGGCCCCAGTGCCTCGATGCGGTCTACGATCGGATAAATTCGTTTTAGCTCGTTCTCACTGTGAGTTCCGAAAATCTTTTCTATAATATTCATATTTCCGCAATTACTCCTTCTCTGAATTTTGATTTTGGTCTGAAATTCCACTCTGTTCTACATTCTATCACTATCCGCTCTTGAATTCAACAACTTCATAGAGTGTTAACATTCTCGAAACACTAGCAGATACGCTCAACTGCCCTAAGCTTTAAAGAACCGTTTTACAAACTTCTGCATATGGGATTTTCCCTCCGAACAGATCAAGAGCACTTCCAATTGTAAAATCAACCTTTCCGCCACTCTCTTTTCGAAATCTCTCCAGATCTTCCATTGATCCGATTCCACCGGCATATGTGATTGGGATTCCGTCCCAACTGCCAAGCATTCTTACTAATTCTGTTTCCATTCCGGCACCTTTCCCCTCCACATCTACACCATGGATCAGGAATTCATCACAATATTTTGAAAGCTCATTTAACACCTCGTGAGATAATGCAAGTTCTGTGAACTTCTGCCAGCGGTCTGTAACCACGTAAAATTTACCATCTTTTCTTCTGCAGCTAAGATCTAAAACCACATGTTCTTTCCCAACTGCAGCCACCAGTTTCTGAAGCCTCTCTTCATGAAAGATTCCGTCTTTAAACACATAAGAAGTCACGATCACATGGCTTGCTCCTGAATCTAGATATTCCTGTGCATTATCTGCTGTAATTCCACCACCGATCTGCATTCCACCCGGGTATGCCGCCAGAGCTCCCATCGCCTGCTTTTTCGTCGCCTCGTAGTATTCTGATCCAACTGGATTTAAAAGAATTATATGGCCGCCTTTCAGGTGATCTTTCTGATACTGTCTTGCATACCATGCTGCATCCAGTTCTGACGTAAAGTTTGTGCTGACCTGATTTCCTTCATCTTTCAGGCTTCCGCCCACAATCTGTTTCACTTTTCCATTATGTATATCAATACATGGTCTGAATCTCATCCTGTCTCTCCTTCTTTTAGAAAAATGCCGCAGTTCCGTTTCCGGCCTACGGCATATTGATCACTCGTTATTCTGCATCTTGTTCTGCACGCCATTCTCCTGCGTCAGATCATCGGCTGCATCATCGACACCATTTGTGATATCGTCTGTAACATCATCCACGCCATCCGTTACATCGTCAACCGCGTCATCTAGGATACTATCTCCATTCTGGTCTCCCGCATTATTTCCGGTATTATTACCATTTTCTCCACTTCCATCATAGTTTTCACCGGATGTCGCATCATTGAGATTGTCATTCGCTGTTCCTGTGTTGTTTCCACAACCAGCGAAACTGCAAAGCATCAGTACGCACATCACACAGACAAGCAATTTTCTTATTCTCCTCATTTTTCGTCTTCCTTTCAAATAAATATTGTGTCTTTACTATCTGCAATTTTTCAATATTTATTCAAAAGAAATTTTTTACAGTTTTGTCGCTTTGCTGCGAAGTTTCTCCATCGCTCTGGCTTCAATCTGGCGTACGCGTTCTCTTGTCACATTCAGTTCATCACCGATTTCTTCCAACGTATGTGTTTTTCCATCTTCCAGACCAAATCTCAAACGGATCACCTGACGTTCTCTATCATTAAGGGACTCTAACAATTCCTGTACTTCTTCTTTTTGCACAAGCTGATTCATAGCATCTTCCGGCGTTGTTGCATCCTTATCTTCAACCATATCACCAAGATTATTCTCCCCATCTTCTCCTACCGGAGTTTCCAGTGAAACCGGATTCTGAAGATATGACAAAATCTCTTTTACAAATTCCGGTGATTTATCCTTCATCTCTGCTGCTATCTCTTCCGGTGTAGCCTCTCTTCCAAATTTCTGCTGAAGATCTTTTGAAATTTTCTGTACTTTCTTCATATTCTCTGCAACATGAACCGGCACACGGATTTCTCGTGACTGCTGATCGATTGCCCGCTGCATTGCTTCTTTGATCCACCATGATGCATATGTGGAAAATCGATTTTCCTTTGTATAATCATATTTCTCTGCTGCATGCATGAGACCAATATTTCCCTCCTGGATCAGATCCATGAGTGTAATCCCTCTTCCAGTATAATGTTTTGCGAGAGATACCACCAGGCGTAGATTCCCCTCTTCCAGCTTTCTTCTTGCATCCTCATCTCCTGAAGCACTTTTACACCCAAGGTCCCTTTCCTCTTCTTCTGACAGCAAAGGGATCTGTCCAATCTCATTCAGATAGATTTTCAGCGGTTCTGTTACTTCTGTTCCTTCCGGAAGATTTAAGTCTTTTTCCATTCTAGTAATCCTTTCTATCTTCAGTCCTAATTCAAGAATGCCTCGGCATTCTTGCTGCGAGGTGCGCGTCATGCAATTGCATGACATACTTCTACTGCGCACCTCTGCAATCCTGCCGGAGGCTATATCAGCTGGGGGATTGACTCCCACCACTGATACTAGCTTGTTTCTCACCACCTATAGAGGTGGGAGTCATCTCCCAGCTGATATAATTTTCTACGTCTCTATAATCAGCATAAACAATTACTACAGTTTTTCTATAATCTGACCATTTCTGTACGACGCCAGCAGCCATTCAAGATCTTTAATCTGTTCTTTTAATTTCCTTCCAGCGTCGGTGTCACCAACAAGACGTCTCTCGTTCACTCTGGTCACTACTACTGTCTCTGAATGAATGTCATTTTCTTTCTTAATTGCTGCTTCTGTAGACTCAAATGGTTCATGTGCTACCAAAAGTAATCCATACGAATTATAAACCAGCGTGTATCCTGCAATTCCGGTTTCTTTCTGATATGCTCTTGAAAATCCCCCATCAATAACCATTACTTTACCATTACACTTGATCGGACTCTCGCCATCTTTTCTCTTAACCGGCACATGACCATTTACAATGTGTGTATCCTCTTTTGGATCCAATCCAAATTCTATCATGATATTATCCACAACTGTCTCATTTTCAAGCAGAGCATAGTATGGATTTTTCTTTTCTGTATGTGTTTCCTTCTCTGCAAGGAAATATCTTTCAAAGGTCGCCATCTTGTTCTTTCCAAATAACGGTGAATCCGGATGTAACCAGATATACCACATTATATCTTTTCCATCTTCCCGCTCCTTTGGATCCAATGCAAAAAATCCTTTTCTCACATAACTTTCCAACACATCATACAAGGCCTTTCCACGATATTTCTTTCCGAAAATTTCTACTTCTTTCAGGTTCCCCTTCGCATCTAACGGTACACATCCATGATACAACAGATTATTGTTATATACCTTATACAAACCACCTTTCGCAAGAAGGAAACGCATATGTTCCTGCAATTTTTCACATCCCACAAAAGCATGCACCAGACGATCCATAATTTCTTCCTCTTCAGAAGTCAGTTTATATGGGTTCTTTGGATCTATTGTCGGGAAATTTGTATCCAGGAGCTTATATTCTTTTCCTTCCAGATTAATCGTACCTTTCTGATAATCAATCTTATGCAGTAACGCACGATTCTCCAGATGGAATCCTTTCTGCCTCTCTATAATCTGGCCTTCTACTTTAAACTGAATAATTGAGATCGCTTTATGTATTCTCAGATTCATCTGCATCTCATCAGATTCCGGTCTGTCAGTACCTTTCAATTTAAAACAGGTACATGGATCATCCTTGTACATCCTCATAGCAAATGTAGCCAGTGGAAGCAAATTGATACCATAACCATCTTCTATAATATCCAGGTTTCCATATCTGGCGCAGATACGGATCACATTTGCAATGCAGCCCAACTGTCCGGCCGCTGCCCCCATCCATACAACATCATGGTTTCCCCACTGGATATCAACAGAATGATATTTCAGCAGCTTATCCATAATAAGATGCGGTCCCGGTCCTCTGTCATAAATATCACCGACAATATGCAGATGATCCACAACCAGACGCTGGATCAGTTCTGAAATTGCTGCAATAAATTCTTCTGCCCGTCCGATCCTGATAATTGTAGAAATAATTTCATTATAATAGGACTCTTTGTCACTGACTTCCGCTTTCTCGGTAATCAATTCTTCGATCACATAAGAGAAATCCTTCGGCAGTGATTTTCTCACTTTAGATCTTGTATATTTACTTGCTGCACGCTTACTTACTTCTATCAGACGATACAGATTCACTCGATACCAGTCATCCATATTCGACTCCGTCCGCTTCACCTGTTCCATCTTCGCTTTCGGATAGTAAATCAATGTTGCCAGTGCTTTTTTGTCCTTTACACTCATTGTATTACCAAAAACATCTTCAATCTTGCTTCTCACGGCACCAGACCCATTCCTCAGAACATGAGAAAAAGCTTCATCTTCTCCATGTACATCCGTCAGAAAATGTTCTGTCCCCTTCGGAAGGTTCAAAATTGCCTGCAGATTAATAATCTCCGTAGATGCAGCTGCAATTGTCGGATAAAGATCCGACAACCTGTCTAAATAGCGGTTTTCCATATTTTCCATATACAATCTCCTCCAGACCCGAAATCTTCCCCTTACCGGGATCTATTTACCGGATCTTGTTCCCGCCGGTTTACCGGCTATTATTCATCCAGTACTAAAACTGAATCACATCCCCCATGTCATACATGCCAGCTGGCTGTCCCGCAAGGAACTTTCCTGCCTCAACTGCACCTTTGGCAAATACGCTTCTTGAATATGCAGTATGTTTAAATTCAATCACTTCATCTGTTCCTGCAAAAATCACCTCATGTTCTCCTACGATTGTTCCTGCACGAACTGCTGAAATACCAATTTCCTTTGCGTCTCGCTTCTTTCTCACCTGACTTCTGTCATACACATACTCGTATTCATTTTCCATTGCTTCATTAATAGAATCTGCCAATGCAAGTGCCGTTCCGCTTGGCGCATCCAGCTTCTGATTATGGTGTTTCTCAACAAGTTCAATATCATAGCCTGCCGGTGCAAGTACTTTGGCAGCATCTTTCAAAAGTTTCAGTAACAGGTTGATTCCCATTGACATATTCGCAGACTTAAGAACTGCAATCTTCTCAGAACACTCATCTACCTTCTTTAACTGTTCGTCTGAAAGCCCTGTTGTACAAAGAACAACCGGAAGACTCTTCTTCACACAGTAATCTAACAATTCATCCACTGCTCCCGCATTGGAAAAATCAATCACTACATCTACATCCACATCACACTGTGTGATCTCCTCAAATACCGGATAATCATTTGGAATTCCTGTGAACTTGTCGACGCCTGCCGCAATCACTGCATCTTCTTCATTCTTCACAATTTCTGTGATCATGCGTCCCATTTTTCCATTGCATCCGTGCATTAATATCTTAACCATCTGTATCTTCCTCCTGTATGAAACCTCAAGTATTCCATGATTTTTCAGAACTACTTTCTATCAGCATTACCTGTTTTTTCTTTCATCACACTCTTATTTTCCGAAATATCATATAAAAAAGAATATCACATTTGAGTTGTTATCTCAATATATGATATCCTTTTCACAAAGTTTTAAATAATGAAACAATCCACCCTTAGAATTCTTCCACACACTCCAGTTTACTGACGGAGACCTCATATGCAATTCTTGTCTCTGTTTGTGTCTCTGACAATTTCTTCACATACTCTCTGCTTTGGATTCTTCCGAATATTCTGACATGTTCCCCTACATCAAAGTTTGAAGCATATCTTGCATTTCTCCCCCAGCAGATACATGGAATATAATCAGATTTTCCATACGGTCTGTTCACTGCCAGCAGAATATCTGCAATTTCTCTTCCAAGAGGTGTTTTTCTGTAGACCGGACGCTTACACATATATCCTTCGAGAAGTATATGATTTGTTCTTGCTCCATCCGGTTCTTCTTCGATAAATTCTATTTCTCTCGCAAACACAGAAAGAACCAGTCTGTTTTTTGTCTCCTCATGACGATTATAGGATCTGAACTGACCAGACACCATTAAATATTCTCCACGGCAATCCTGTGTTACGTCAATGAGACGTTCTGATATCATGACCGGAATCCGGTCACAAGAGTTACTTAACCGCTTTACAAGAAGTTCTACCATATAGAAACCTTCTCCAAAGACCTCATGGCTGTATGTAAACTCTGATACCACCTCTCCAATAACTGTCACCTGGTTGTTTTCAATAATCTTATCTGACATAATTTATAATTCTCCCTTCCTCTGGCTGGTATTTTAAGTCATTACCTAATGTATGTCTTATTGTAATGAAATAGAACTATTTTTTACAGAAAAAACATTCGACCTTTTTCGTACTTAAAATCGAATTCAAAATCTCCCCCCTCTTCTTCAGCACAAAATGCTCCTGTTGACTTTAAATTGTATTTGAAAAGATACATAAAACATCAGATTTTAACTTTTTCTTGTAAATTTTATTTTTTGTGATAAAATAATGAAGTTATGTTACAGATAAATATTTTTTGTATAATAAGGAAGAGTGTTTAGATTATGAAAACAAAACGTGAAGATGTGAGAAATGTTGCAATTATCGCCCATGTTGACCATGGTAAGACAACTCTGGTTGACGAGCTTTTAAAACAGAGCGGTGTATTCCGTGAGAATCAGGAAGTAGAAGAACGCGTCATGGACTCTAATGACATTGAGCGTGAACGTGGAATTACAATCCTTTCTAAGAATACTGCCGTTCATTATAATGGTGTTAAGATCAATATCATTGACACACCTGGACACGCCGACTTCGGTGGAGAAGTAGAACGTGTTCTTAAGATGGTAAATGGTGTTGTACTTGTTGTTGATGCATTTGAAGGTGCTATGCCTCAGACAAAATTCGTTCTGAGAAAAGCACTTGAACTGGAACTTCCTGTTATCGTATGCATCAATAAGATTGACCGTCCGGAAGCAAGACCGGATGACGTAATTGATGAGGTTCTTGAACTCTTTATCGATCTCGGTGCTTCAGATGAGCAGCTTGAGTGTCCTTTTGTATATGCTTCTGCAAAAGCTGGTGTTGCTGTCCTTGATCTCTCTGACGAGAAACAGGATATGAAACCACTGTTCGAGACAATCCTTGACTACATTCCTGCTCCAGAAGGTGATCCGGAAGCTCCGACCCAGATGCTGATCAGCACGATCGACTACAATGAATATGTTGGTCGTATCGGAGTTGGTAAAGTAGAAAACGGTACAATTTCCGTGAACCAGGATATGGTTGTTGTAAACCATCATGATCCTGACAAACAGCAGCGTGTAAAAATTGGTAAACTCTATGAATTCGACGGACTGAACCGTGTAGAAGTAAAAGAAGCTTCTTTCGGGTCTATTGTTGCAGTATCAGGTATCACAGATATTTCCATCGGAGATACTCTCTGCTCTCCTGAGAATCCGGAAGCCATTCCGTTCCAGAAGATTTCTGAGCCAACAATCTCTATGCAGTTTATCGTAAACGACAGCCCGTTTGCAGGACAGGAAGGTAAATTCGTTACATCCCGTCATCTGCGTGACCGTCTTTTCCGTGAGCTGAACACAGATGTCAGCCTTCGAGTAGAAGAGACAGAAAATGCAGACAGCTTCAAAGTATCCGGTCGTGGTGAGCTTCACCTTTCTGTTCTTATTGAGAACATGCGTCGTGAAGGATACGAGTTTGCAGTAAGTAAAGCTGAAGTTCTGTATCACACAGATGAAAATGGCAAAAAACTTGAGCCTATGGAACTTGCTTATATTGATGTTCCTGATGAGTTCACTGGAATTGTTATTGAAAAACTCGGTCAGAGAAAAGGTGAACTCCGCAACATGACTCCGTCAAACGGTGGATATACTCGTCTCGAATTCCTTATCCCGGCACGTGGACTGATTGGATACCGTGGTGAGTTCATGACAGATACAAAAGGAAATGGTATCATCAACACAAGCTTTGAAGGATATGCACCATACAAAGGAGATATCCAGTATCGTAAGCAGGGATCCCTGATCGCATTTGAGACTGGTGAATCCGTAACTTATGGTCTGTACAGTGCCCAGGAGCGTGGTACTCTCTTCATCGGAGCCGGTGAGAAAGTATATTCCGGTATGGTTATCGGACAGAATGGTAAAGCTGAAGATATCGAACTGAACGTATGTAAGACAAAACATCTTACTAACACACGTTCTTCCAGCGCAGATGAAGCACTTCGTCTGACACCTCCGCGTGTTCTCAGCCTCGAACAGGCACTTGACTTTATTGATACCGATGAACTTCTTGAAGTAACACCGGAAAACCTGCGTATCCGTAAGAAGATTCTGGATTCCAGAATGAGAAAACGCAGCACGATCAATAAATAATATTCGTGTTTGAAGCTTATGCTCGCCGATCAAAATAGTATTCATTAATTATCTGATAATTTTAAAATCGTCCTAAAATTTTGAAAATTTTCATAATTTTAGGACGATTTATTGTATACAGAAAATCTTTTTCATGTTATAATATAACCATGATACAGAAGTAATCTAATCATTCTTCTGTATAATTTGAACAAAGGAGTTGAGCAGCATGAAATTTATTATCAGCGGAAAAAACATCGAGGTAACACCGGGATTAAAGGATGCTATCGAACAGAAATTAGGAAAACTTGAAAGGTACTTCACTCCTGAAACAGAAATCAATGTAACGCTCAGTGTAGAAAAAGGACGTCAGAAAATTGAGGTAACAATCCCAGTGAAGGGAAATATTATCCGTTCTGAGCAGACAAGCAATGATATGTATGTTTCCATTGATCTTGTAGAAGAGATCATCGAACGCCAGCTTCGCAAATATAAGAACAAACTGGTTGCTCGTAATCAGGGACATCCTACATCATATGCTCCATCAGGTAACAGCTTCAGAAAAGAATTCTTTGATTCAGAAGAAGAGACAACAGAAGACGATGAAGTCCGTATCGTTCGTACAAAGAAATTTGGTATTAAACCAATGTTTCCAGAAGATGCCTGTGTTCAGATGGAACTTCTCGGACATAACTTCTTCGTATTCTCCAATGCCGAAACTGATGAAGTCAATGTAGTATACAAAAGAAAAGATGGTTCATTTGGTCTGATCGAACCAGAATTCTCATAGAACATATCTATTCAGTATAAGTAGATTTATTGAATGTTATATGACACACACTTAAAGGAAAGGAATCCCTGCCAGATATTCCGGCAGGGGTTCCTTTCTATCTCACAAAACAACATCTTCTATGAGAATCATTCTTCATCAAAAATCTTAATTCCATCTTCTGTCCTTGCAAACCAACAGGTTGTCTCTTCATCCAGAACCACCTGACCGTTTGTCCCTTCCATCAGTTCAGCCCGCAGGCTGCCCATCTCATCTGTCGGAACAAACACTGTCATTTCAACCTTATCTGTGTAAACGGGTTCTAGTTGATCCAGATTTCGATTTGCAATCAGATATTGGATTTTCCCCAAATCCGTATAGTTCGTCTCAATTCCGAGTTTCACCCCATGAATCCTTGCAATGCTCTTACTGTTCTTCAATCCTTCGATCGTTGCTGCTGTATAAGCCCTGACCAGTCCCCCCGTTCCAAGAAGCGTACCTCCAAAATATCTTGTAACAATTACAAGTACATTCGTCAGTTCTCTCCCACGGATCACCTCCAGAATCGGTTTTCCTGCTGTCCCTGCCGGTTCCCCATCATCACTCATTCTTTCTGCCGCCGGATTCCTTCCTATAATGTAAGCCCAGCAATGATGTCTCGCATCCCAGTACTGCTTTCTTGTCTGCTCTAAAATCTCCATGGCTTCTTCTTCTGATGTGACCGGATGCACTTCTGCAATAAATCTGGATTTCTTTTCAACAATTTCTCCGTCTCCGCCCTTATATATTGTATGGTAGATTTCCATTTTTCAGTCTCCCATTCCTTTTTTATTTTTGCTATATTTGAAAATATTTCTTTATCTAATATACCATGCTTTTCTATATAAAACTGTATTTTTTCTTAAGATTTTCAGGAAAATTTGAACTTTTCAAATTTACCTTTATTTACATCGGTAAATTTGATATAATCATAGAAGTCAATAAAGGAGGATATTATACGTGAATTACGGAAAATCGAATCTTTCTAGAAGAAAAAAGCAAATTTCTTCTAAAAAGAAAAGGAAAAAGAAGCGAGTCGGCGTACGTTTTTTCAAAGCCCTCATTATTTGTTTTCTGCTTTTGATCGTCATTGGGGCAGCCGGAATTGGCATATATGTAACTTTTGATCGTCATTGGGGCAGCCGGAATTGGCATATATGTAAAAAAAGTGATTGACAATACACCGGAAGTCACAGCAAAGGACATTATGCCACAGGGCTATACAACGAATATTGTCGATTCCAATGGAACTTTGCTTGAGCAACTCAAAGACTCTGATTCTAACCGTGTTTACAAGAAATATGACGAGATTTCACCATACATGGGAAAAGCTTTTGTCGCGATCGAGGACGAACGTTTCTTCAAGCATAATGGTATTGATATCCAGGGAATTATCCGTGCCGGTGTCAATGGTGTTGCACATGGCTTCCATTTCACAGAAGGAGCCAGCACATTAACCCAGCAGCTGATCAAAAATAATGTATTCCCTAATTTCATCAATGAGAGTAAGTATCAGCGAATTGAACGTAAAATCCAGGAACAGTACCTTGCACTAAAGATTGAAAAAGAGATGAGTAAGGAAGAGATTCTTGAAGCATACATGAACACAATCAATTTAGGTCAGGGATGCCTCGGAGTTCAGACAGCCGCACAGCGTTACTTTAATAAAGATGCAAAAGACCTGACTCTTTCTGAATGTGCAGTTATCGCAGCGATCACTCAGAGTCCGTCGAATCTGAATCCTGTCAGCAACCCGGAGAATAATGCAAAAAGACGGGAAAAAGTACTGAAAAACATGAAGGAACAAGGCTCTATCACAAAGGATGAATACGATGAGGCTATGGCTGATAATGTATATGACCGCATTTCCGAAACAGCGTCAAATACAACTGCATCCAAACCTTACACTTATTTCATCGATGCTGTCATAAATCAGGTTGTAGATGATCTTGTAACTGAGAAGAGTTATACAGAAACACAGGCATATAATCTGCTCTATAGCGGCGGCCTTACGATCAACGTTACACAGGATGCTGATATTCAGTCCATCTGTGATGACGAAGTTGCTAATGTAGGGGATTATCTCAATGGTGATTCAGAATATGGGCTTGATTACGCACTTACTATCCACAGGGCAGATGGTTCTTCTGAGAACTACAGCAAAGAACAACTTGCTTCTTATATTCAGACTGAATGGGGATATGACACTCCTCTTCTCTACGGTTCTGAAGAATCTGCACAGGAAGCAATTGATGCATTTAAATCAACGCTCAATATCAATGAGGCTGACGGAGACACTGTTGATGAGAGAATTGAGCTCTCACCTCAGCCGCAGGCTTCTGTTGTTGTGATGGATCAGTATACCGGACAGGTGAAAGCCATCGTCGGTGGACGCGGCGAGAAGAAATCCAGTCTTTCTCTAAACCGTGCCACAGATTCTGCAAGACAGCCTGGATCCTGTTTCAAGATTCTTGCTGCTTATGCACCGGCACTTAACGAGGGAAAGATCACTCTTGCAACAACAATTGATGATGAAGAATATGAATATAAAAACGGACAGTCCGTAAACAACTGGGATAAAAAATATATCGGTCCGACACGTGTCCGTTATGGAATCGAACATTCTATGAACGTCCTTGCCGTTAAGACATTAACTGACTATGTTGGTGAAACGGAAAGTTATGATTATCTTCTTGATTTTGGATTTACAACACTGACTGAAGATGATAAATATTCACAGGCGAAAGCTCTTGGTGGTATCACAAACGGTGTATATAATATCGAGATGACAGCTGCCTATGCAGCAATTGCCAATGGTGGAACTTACATGAAACCGATTCTTTACACACAGGTTCTGGATCATGAAGGAAATGTTCTTCTCGATAACACAACCCCTGAGACACATGAAGTCTTAAAAGACTCCACTGCTTATCTTCTGACAAGTGCAATGGAAGACGTTGTCAACGGTGCCGGTGGAACCGGTGGTTCTGCAAGACTGAGCAACATGCCTGTTGCCGCTAAAACAGGTACCAGCCAGGAAAGCCGTGACTTGTGGATTTCAGCATTTACGCCTTATTATACAGCGTCTGTATGGGGTGGATATGATGAGCATAAGACAATGGA
>ENA-OUPA01000948-OUPA01000948.1-human-gut-metagenome-genome-assembly--contig:-NODE-948-length-14799-cov-3.42336_pt1 | contig 14799 bp, 13 predicted proteins | sample MGYA00237939_ERZ548770 | MGnify/ENA primary metagenome ERZ548770 (study PRJEB26490, sample SAMN05356877) | human gut metagenome | biome: terrestrial biome; feature: human-associated habitat; material...
TATTTATTTTAGTATATAAACCATGGGAAATGCTCTCACGGCAGTGTATAATACGGGCAGGGCGGTGCGGCACAGTTTCAGTGCGGCCGGCTTGGGACGGAAGGCGGGAGCCATGTGCCGCAGGGCGTTGAGGAAAGGAGAACGAATGTGGAGCTTTCGGTACAGAGCGCCCAGGTACAGAGCGCCCAGCGTATCGTGGACGAGATCAGCGGCATCGTGGGGCAGCACATCAACATGATGGACGAACGGGGAAATATCATTGCCAGCACGGACGGCACACGGGTGGGCCACTTCCACGCAGGGGCAAAACGCATTGTAGAGGAGGGCTTGCCGGAGCTGTACGTCCGTCCGGAGGATGCCACGCCTACCGTGCGGGCGGGGCTGAACCTGCCCATCACACACGGGGGCCGTACCGTGGGCGTCATCGGCATCACAGGCGCGTACGAGCAGGTCATCGGATACGGCCAGGTCGTGAAAAAGATGACGGAGATCCTTATCCGCGAGGGCAATGAACAGGATGAAAAGCGGCTGGACCAGCGTGTGCGCAGCCGTTTTCTAGAGGACTGGGTGTTGGGCGGCGGCTTGCTGCAGCCGCAGGTGCTGGCGGAACGCGGGCTGGCATTGGGTGTGGACATTACAGTGCCGCGCCGGGTAATGGTGGTGAGTGTGCGGGACCTTGCCCGCTACACCGACACCGCCGCCGGACAAAAACGCATCGACCAGCTGGAGACGGCGGTCTCCGGACTTGTGGAGGGCGAGGCGGGCGGTATCATTCTGCGGAATGCAGCGCGGCAGATTCTGCTGCTGCGTGCGCGGCCGGACGCTCAGATGCAGGCCATGGCACAGCGTTTGTGCGTCATGGCGCGGGAACGCTTTGGTCTGCGGCTGGCAGTGGGGATCGACGGCGGCGCGCCGGATGTGCACCGGGCTTATGCCCAGGCAAATAAGGCGTGGCGTTCGGCTCGCATGGCGCCGGAAGGCGTGCTGCCTTACGACAGTGTGACGCTGGAGCTGTTCACAGGCGATGTGCCGCGCCAGACCAAGGAAGAATATCTGCGTAAGGTATTTCGGGGCTGCACTTACGAGGAGCTGCGCCGATGGATTGGACTTCTGGAGGCATACTTTGCGGCGGAGGGTTCCATCCAGGCAGCGGCGGATGCATTGTATATCCACAAAAACACTCTGCAGTACCGTTTGAAGCGGCTGGAGGAGCTGACGGGCTGCGATGTGCGCCGGCCCAGCCAAGCACCGGTATTCTATATGGCAGTGCTTTTTTTCAAGGAAGTGGAAGGCAGCCTGCTTTTGATGGGAAGCTGAAACTGGACAATTAAACCAAATCTGTCGCGCGGCCTTGCGCGGTATTGGCATGAGGAACAGAGATCTCGCTTGAAATACGGCTTGAAAGACGGGCGCAAAACATCATAAAACAGCGTGCGGCCCGGTACACTGTATCAACAGGCGGCACCCGGCAGCAGCGGGTGCGCAAAGCCGATTCAAAAGGAGGTTTCATCATGTCAGGTTTTCCGCTTATCCTTGCGTTCGTGGCGGCCATTGTCCTTATGATCCTGGCCATCTCGAAATGGAAGATCCACCCATTCCTTTCCATCATGGGCATCTCGCTGGTGCTGGGGCTTGTGGCGGGCGTGCCGCTGGTGAACAGGACAGCCGCGGACGGCGCTGTTACGCCGGGGCTTGCCAACGTCATCGGCGCGGGTTTTTCCGGCACGTTCACCAGCATCGGCATTGTCATCATCCTGGGTGCGCTCATCGGCACGATCCTGGAGGCCACAGGCGCGGCATTGAAGCTGGCGGATATGGTCATCCGTGTGGTGGGGAAAAAACGGCCGGAGCTGGCTGTGCTGCTCATGGGCTGGGTGGTTTCCATCCCCGTGTTCTGTGATTCAGGGTTTGTTATCCTCAACCCCATCCGCAAGGCGCTGGTAAAGCGCACAATGACGTCCAGCGTGGCCATGACAGTGGCGCTTTCGGCCGGGCTGTATATCTCTCACGTATTCATTCCGCCTACGCCGGGGCCCATTGCCGCGGCCAGCACGCTGGGCATCGGCGACAACCTGCTGCTCGTTATGGGCATGGGCGCGCTGTGCTCCATCATTCCCCTGTTTGTGGGCTACTTCTTCGCAAAATACATCGGCAAAAAGGTAAAAGCGGGCGATGAGGCATGCGACGGCGAAACGGCCAGGACATACGAGGAACTGGTGGCGGAGTTCGGCAAGCTGCCCGGCGGGGCGGCGGCGCTGGCGCCCATTGTCGTGCCCATCCTGCTGATGGCGCTGGGCTCCATCGCGGCCATGGCGGGCTGGACGGGCTTTGCCTATGATCTGTGTGCATTTTTGGGCGCACCCATCATCGCGCTGGCGGTGGGCACGCTGTTCGGTGTAGTACTGCTTGCGGGTGCGAAACGGCTGAACAAATTCTACGAGCTCACCAACGAGACGCTTAAGACCGTCGGCCCCATCCTGTTCGTCACGGCAGCGGGCGGAGTGCTGGGAAAAGTGATCGCGGTGTCCGGCATGGTGGAGACCATTACGGCCAACGCGTCTATTCTGGAGGCCGTGGGCATCTTCTTCCCGTTCCTGCTGTCCGCCATCCTAAAGACGGCGCAGGGGTCCTCCACGGTAGCGCTTACCACCACGGCGGGCATCATGGCTCCGCTGATGGATGCGATGGGACTGGGCACGCCCGTGCGCGCCGCGCTGACGGTGATGGCCATTGCCGCGGGCGCGATGACGGTATCCCACGCCAACGATTCCTATTTCTGGGTGGTGACGAACTTCGGCGAAATGAAGCCGGAGCAGGGCTATAAAACGCAGACGCTGTGCACGCTGCTGCTGGGGCTTTCGTCGATGGCCGGCGTGTTCGTGCTCTCTCTTATTTTCCGGTAACGGCGTTTTCAGCGTCAAAAAAGCGCCGTGCCGAATGTCTTACCCGACCGTGCAGGAGCCGGGGCAGGGCCCCGGCTCCTGTAAAGCTGAAACCCGGACTTTTTTGACAAGGAGCGTAAATCATGAAAAAAGTGATCCTCATCCCCGATTCCTTCAAGGGAACCATGTCCTCGGCCGAGATCTGTACCGTAATGGCGCAGGCGGTGCAGGAATATTATCCGGATGCCCAGGTGCACAGCGTGCCTGTGGCAGACGGCGGCGAAGGAAGTGTGGATTCGTTTCTGCAGGCCGTGGGCGGGGAAAAGGTCTCCGTGACTGTAAAAGGCCCGTACTTCGAGGAAGTGCCCGCGTTCTACGGCATGCTGCCGGACGGTGTGGCCGTCATCGAGATGGCGGCGGCGGCGGGCCTGCCGCTGGTGGGCGAGCGCCTGCACGCCGAACAGACTACTACCTACGGCGTGGGTGAACTGATGGCCCATGCGTTGGAGCGCGGCTGCAAACGGCTGGTGGTGGGGCTGGGAGGCAGCGCCACAAACGACGGAGGCTGCGGCGCTGCGGCAGCGCTGGGTGCAGTGTTCCGCAACGCGGCAGGCGAGGCCTTTGTGCCTGTGGGGGCAACGCTGGCGGAGGTTGCGGAGATCGACCTTTCCGGCCTGCATCCCGCACTTGCGAGCGCGGAGCTGGTGACCATGTGCGATATCGACAACCCACTGTGCGGCCCGCTGGGCGCGGCGCATGTGTTCGCGCCCCAGAAAGGCGCGGACCCGGCCATGGTGGAGCTTCTGGACGCGGGCCTGGCGCACTTGGCGGATGTTGTGGAGCGCTGTACCGGGCGAGACATCCGGCAGCTCCATGGTGCGGGCGCGGCAGGCGGCATGGGCGGCGGCATGGTGGCCTTTTTCGGCAGCACGCTGCAAATGGGCATTGAGACCGTGCTGGATACCGTGGGCTTTGACAAGCTGCTGGAGGGGGCGGATATGGTGTTCTCCGGGGAAGGGAAGCTGGATGCCCAGTCGCTGCTGGGCAAGGTGGTCATCGGCGTGGCGCGGCGGACAAAGCGCGCGGGCGTTCCGCTGGTGGCCGTGGTGGGCGACATTGGAGACAACATTGAAGCGGCTTACGATATGGGTGTGTCGGCGGTGTTCAGCATCAACCGTGTGGCCGTACCCTTCCGGGAAGCAAAGCCCCGCAGCAAAAGTGACCTTGCACTGACGATGGATAATCTGATGCGCTTCTGCCGCCGGATGGGCTGGTAGCTTCGCGTTCCCATCCTCGGGGTCCGGCTGCTGTCGTAAGCTTTTGTGATGAAACGAGCAAACCCACCTTGAGCGCCTTGGTGGGGATGCCCATTTCCGTGAACATCTGTTCGTGTTCGGTACGGATGTTCCACGACGGTTCATCAGCGTGCAGGTCCCTCGTCTGCCAGGTCACCTCGAACCCGGCCTCGGCCATATAGCGCAGCGTATCTTTAAAAAGATCGTCGTCGTCACATTTGAACCAGATCTCCGCGCCGTCTGCAAGGAACGGACGGTACAGCAGAAGCTGGCGGGTATGCGTCAGACGGTGCTTTTTGTGGTTGGCCTTTTTGTTCCATGGGTTGCAGAAATTGATGTAGATGCGCTCCACGCGGTCCGCTTTGTCCAACAGTGTGGGAATACGTTCGATGTCGTGAGCCAGGGTCTTCACATTGTCGATGGGAAGCCCCTGTTCGGCGTAGATGCGTTCGATGTTGCGTTTGGCAAGAATGAGCACCTTGTCGGTGATGTCCACGCCGATGTAATTGACGTCCGGATTGCGGGAGGCAAGCCGGGCGAGAAATCCGCCCTTGCCGCAGCCCAGCTCCAAGTGAAGCGGCTGCCCGGGCCGGGCAAAGGTCTCTCGCCAGCGGCCCTTGTACCGGGTGGCGTCGTTCATGTGAAAAGGGCAGGCCGCAAGCTCCGGCCCGGCATAGGGTTTGAAACGCATGCGCATGAGTGGTCTTCATTCCTTTACTGGTCTTGTGATGAACGTACCTATTATAGCAAAAAGTATCTTTACGCGCAATGCGGCTGAGGCTGCCGGCAAAGCCGTCAACCGCTGAGAGACGCCAGACGCTTTGTGCTGTGCAGACGCTTTCCGGTTTCCCTCAGCGCTCCTTTCCGGCGCACAAAAGGGCAATTTTGCGCACTTCGCACACAAAATTGCCCTTTTTCGACAAGCAGAGCCGCGCCCGCATGAGATGGGCGCGGCTAAAGTTTCGGTTGTGCCGCGGGGACGCAGTGCACGCTTATGCCTGCCGTTCTCCCACCCAGCGCGCCGCCGTACACCATACGGCTCTGCCCTGGGCAAGGCTCTGGGGTACGTCCAGGATGCGCTGGTTTTCGCTGCCGCGAAACCGCAGGTCCAGATTGCGCTGTGCCAAAACGAATTCTCCGTCCACCAGAATGTCCAGCGCGGCCAGCAGCTGCTTCTGGGCCGGCGTTCCGTTTTCCAGGAGTTCTTCAAAGGTATAGCCTGTATAGCTGGCAACCTCGTAACCATTGGCCTTCAGCAGCTTTGCCAGTTCAGTAAAAGGCTCCGCCTGGCTGAACGGCTCGCCGCCGGAAAAGGTGACGCCGCGCACCAGCGGATTTTTCTTCACACGCCAGAACAGGTCCTGCACTGTCATATCCGTGCCCGTGCCGAACGCCCAGCTTTCCGGGTTGTGGCAGCCCTCGCACCGGCGCGGGCAGCCCTGCGCAAAAATAGCTGTGCGCAGGCCCGGGCCGTCTACAATGGAATCCTCCATGATGCCTGCGATATTGATCGTTTGCTGTATCAAAACAAAAGCGCTCCTTAATGCTGCATGCCGTGCTTCACACGGTCGTGCTCTTCGGCACGCTTGGCGTCGTTGAAGCGGTCCAGAGTGCCCACAAGGTAGCCGGTGATGCGGCGGATGCGCTCAAAGCCCACACCCTTGCCGTTTTTTGCCTCAATGTTGGTTTCGATCTGTGCCATAAGTCAAGTCCTCCTTCAAAAGACGAAAAGATGTTGAAAAATTGTGCTATTGCTTCGGCGCGGATGAGATCATTCGCAGCCGCAGTAGGTAAAGGTGCCGGGATACAGCTTGCGCAGCTCCTTGATGCGTTCGGGAGAAACGGCCTCGCCCTCGCGGCGGCCGCAGCGGGGACATACCTCCCCGATGACGCCCACATACCCGCAGATGGGGTCGCGGTCCACCGGGTGATTGATGCTGCCGTAGCCGATGCCGCAGTCGTGCATGCAGCGCACGATACTCTCGAACGCTTCCAGGTTGTTGGCGGTGTCGCCGTCCAGCTCCACATAGCTGATATGGCCCGCGTTGGTCAGCGCATGATAGGGCGCTTCCTTCCGGATCTTCTCATAGGCCGAGATATTGTAGTACACAGGGATATGGAAAGAATTGGTGTAATAATCCTTGTCCGTCACGCCGGGAATCAGCCCGTAGCGCTTTTTGTCCATGCGTACAAAACGGCCGGAAAGACCCTCCGCCGGGGTGGCCAGCAAGCTGTAGTTCATATGGGTGCGTTCGCTGCGCGCATCCAGATACCGGCGCATGTACTGGACGATGGCAAGGCCTTTTTCCTGCATTGCGTCGCTCTCGCCGTGGTGGTGTCCGTACAGAGAGATCAGCGTCTCGGCCAGGCCGATGAAGCCGATGCTCAATGTTCCGTGCTTGAGTACCTCGCCCACCTCGTCGCTGGGGCCCAGCTTTTCGCTGTCCAGCCAGACACCCTGGCCCATCAGGAACGGGAAGTTGTATACGCGCTTTTTGCTCTGGATGGCGAAACGATCGTCCAGCTGGCCGATGACAAGCTCCATCATATCCTTGAGCTTTTCATAGAACAGCGCTTCATCGCCGTGGCTCTCAATGGCCAGGCGCGGAAGGTTGATGGAGGTGAAGCTGAGATTGCCGCGGCCGTTGGCGATCTCCTGTGAGGGATCGTAGACGTTGCCCATCACACGGGTGCGGCAGCCCATGTACGAGACCTCGGTCTCAGGATGGCCGGGCTTGTAATACTGCAGGTTGAACGGGCTGTCGATAAAGCTGAAGTTGGGGAACAGCCGCTTGGCGCTCACCTTGCAGGAAAGCTGGAACAAATCATAGTTGGGGTCGCCGGGGTTGTAGTTGACGCCTTCCTTTACGCGGAAGATCTGAATGGGGAAGATAGGCGTTTCACCGTGGCCCAGGCCCGCGTCCGTGGCCAGCAGTACGTTGCGCATCACCATACGGCCCTCGGGGCTGATGTCTGTGCCGTAGTTGATGGACGAGAACGGCGTCTGCGCACCGGCGCGGGAATGCATGGTATTCAGGTTGTGAATGAGCGCCTCCATGGCCTGATAGGTAGCCTTTTCGGTCTCCTTTTCCGTCTCTTTCAGCGCGAATGCCTGGGCTTTTTTTGCAATGTCTCCGCCCACGAGCGGAGTGAGGGCTTCCGTCTCGGCGCGCAGGTAATCCATATCAGTGGCGAGCTGGGGCCGCAGGCCCTGTTCAGCCTCAATGGCGCGCAGTGTGTCCTTCACCTGCTGCAGCGTCACGCCCGCCTCGGGAGCCAGCAGCTCGAGACTCTTGAAAATATTGACGGCATACTGCTTTTTGTATGTTTTGGCAACGCCCGGCGCCAGGCCGTAGTCAAAGTTTACGATACTCTGGCCGCCGTGCTGGTCGTTCTGATTGGACTGGATGGCGATACATGCCAGGGCGGAATAACTCTGGATGTCGTTGGGCTCGCGCAGAAAACCGTGGCCCGTGGAGAAACCGCCTTTGAACAGCTTGAGCAGGTCGATTTGGCAGCAGGTGGTGGTGAGGGCGTAAAAATCAAAGTCATGGATATGGATCCAGCCCTCCCGGTGCGCCCGGCTCTGCTCGGGTGTCAGCAGGTATTTGTCATAATAGTCCTTGGCTGCCTCGCTGCCGTACTGAAGCATGGTGCCCATGGGCGTGTCGCCGTCGATGTTGGCGTTGCTGCGCTTCATGTCGCTGGCCGTGGCGTCGGCATGGGTCAGCTCGTCGAACACTTTCATCAAACGGGTGTTCATCTCGCGCACGCGGGTGCGGGACGCGCGGTACAAAATATATTTTTTGGCGGCGTTGTCGAAGCCCATCTGCATCAGCTGGCTTTCCACTTCGTCCTGGATCTGCTCGATTTGGGGCGGCTGGGCGCCGCAACGCTCCTCCAGAGCCGCTTCCACTGCATTGGCGACAGCCGCAGCCTGTGAAGCGTCGCCCTCCTGGGCTGCCTCCATGGCCTTCAAAATGGCCGAAGCGATCTTTCCTTCGTCGTACAAAACGACGCGTCCATCGCGCTTGATGATGCTTTTGATCATGGTTTTCCTCCGATTCCGCGCACACTCACACTCTTTGGTATGCTCGCTAAATATTGATGCCGGGTATAATTATCGCACTAGATATAGTATCATGTCAAGCAGAATCCATGCCAAATTTCCGCGGCATTTTTGGCGGATTTGCCAATTGCATTTGTGTGGGGGTATAATGTTCCAGGGCCCTTGTGCGCAAAGGCCCTGGAACACGGAAGCATAAAAAGCCGCCGCCCCTGCGGGCGGCGGCGGGGAAACTGCAGGAGGAGCCGGCCGGATGAAAAACAAAGAACCCGTGCAGTATCGCGCCGCAGGCGGTGTGCGGTATGAGTTTAAGCGAAAACGGGTCAAAAATATCAACCTGCGCGTGCGGGCTGACGGAAGCGTTGCCGTGTCGGCGCCCCTGGGCGCGCCGCTGGCACAGGTGGATGCATTCGTGGCCGGACGGGCTCGATGGATCGAGGCGGCGCGCGTGCGCGCTCTTGCGCGCGGCGAGGAAGAGCAGCGCCCCTGTTCCGTGTCCAGGGAGGATGCGCTGGCTCTGTTCACACAGGTAAGCGATGCGGTATTTCCGTTGTTTGCACAGGTGCTGAACGGGCAGCGCCCCGTTCTGAAGGTACGGCAGATGAAAACGCGCTGGGGCGTGTGTGTGCCGGCAAAACGGCAGATCACGTTCAGTCTGCGCCTGGCGGAAAAGCCTCGCGCGGCTGTCGAATATGTGGTGCTGCACGAATATGCACATTTTGTCCGGGCAGACCACAGCCCCGCTTTTTGGGCTGTGGTAGCGCGGTACATGCCGGACTATAAGGCGCGCCGCAGGCTGCTGGCGCCGTCTGTGCAAGGCGGAATGGAAAGCCCGGAGGGACCGCCGCCTACATATTAAAAAGGAAAAACGGCGCTTTGTTCGCAGTTTTGGTTCTGCCGGCACAGGGCCGTGGTTTTAAAATGGCAGGATATATGATATACTATTATAGTTAGAGTAAAAATTTTCCGGAAGCCGGAGGTGCTGCATGGATAAATACAAGCGCCTTGTTTCAAACACGATGTTGTTTGCGATCAGTACGTTTTCGTCCAAGCTGCTGAGCTTTGTGATGGCTCCGCTGTTCAGCTACTGGTTTGAAACGCAGGAAATGAACGGCATCAAGGAGCTGCTGAACCAGTGCGCCAGCCTGCTGATCCCGCTGGTGAGCCTGGGTATCGCCAACGCCGTTATCCGTTTTGGGTTGGAAAAGGGCATCCGCAAGAGCGCCATTTATATGAACGGCCTTGTATCCATTGGTATGGGGTTCGTACTGCTGCTGCTGTTGTATCCGCTGCTGTCCCGTATTGCACTGTTCCGGGACTATATTGCTCTGTTGTATGTGTACCTGCTGGTGAGCTGCCTGCGCACGCTGAACTGCCAGTTCTGCCGTGCACGCCAGCTCAACCGCCTGTATGCCATTGACGGTATTCTGTGTACCATAACCACATGCGGGTTCTATGTGCTGTTTCTGCGGGTGCTGAATATGGGCCCCACAGGCTATTTGCTTGCGATCATCTGCGCCGATGGTCTCAGTGCGCTGTTCCTGTTTGCAGTGACAAAGACCTGGCGTTTTCTGGATTTCAAGCGCTTTGATACCAAGCTGCTGAAAAAAATGCTGCGCTATGCGCTGCCGTTGGTGCCTGCGTCCATCTTCTGGTGGATCACCAACGCCAGCGACCAGTTTTTCGTGGCCGCCATGCTGGAGGACGGCACTTCCTGGACGGCGGTGCTGGGGGCCAGTTATAAGCTGCCCACCATCCTGTCCATCGTTTCCACTATTTTTACCGAAGCGTGGCAGATCGCCATTTATCGCGACGACTATTTTATCGGCTGGAAATTCATCCCGCTTTTGACGATGGCAACGGCATTTGCCAGCTTCGACAATTTTTTAAACAGTATTTATATGGTTGAAAAGCGCTCGACGCTTTCGTTCACCACCATGGCTGTGGGCGCGGGCATCAACGTTGCGCTCAACTTCACACTCATCCCCGTCTGGGGCGTCAACGGCGCAGCGCTGGCCACGTTCGTCAGCTATTTTGTCGTGTTTTTGCTGCGGGCAGTGAACACGCGCGGGCTCATCCGCGTGGATTTCGCACCCGAAAAGCTGTGCTGCAACTTCGGCCTGCTGGTGCTGGAATCGGCGCTGATGATGTGGCAGGTAAAACTTTGGCCGGTGTGGTGTTCACTGGTTGTGGTGCTCATCGCAGCCATCAATTTCCGTGATTTGTGGAGCACGGTGCAGCAGCTGCTGGGCCGGGGCAAAAAGAAAAGGGCATAAATAAAACGGAAAAGGTGCGGCTCATTTTAAACCGCCCCAGATTGTGCGGACAGCACCAAAAGGCCTCTATGTAGGGAAATATGAAGTATTAAGCGGAGTGGCGCAGCGTGAGCGGCGCCACTCCAGTTTTTAACTGGATGCGCTCGTAGCTGTAAAAATTGATGTAGCGGTCAATCATCTCATTGGCCTCGCAGAATGAGGCCGGTTTATGGCGGTAGATACACTCTGTCTTGAGAATGGAAAAGAAATTTTCTGCCATAGCGTTATCATATGGGGGTGCTCGTCTTGACATGGAGGGCGTAATGCCATAAGATTTTGTCAGGTTGAAGTATGCTTGCGAGGTGTACTGGAACCCCTGGTCGCTGTGGAGCTGCAACTCCGCTTTTCCCGGACATAGTAAGACCCCCTAATGTAGCTTTATTTTCCTACATTAGGGGGCCTTTTGTCTATTGTACGGTTTTACTGGAGCGGTTCATTTTCAGAGCCGCGCCTTTTCTGAACGGAATAAAAACAGATGCGGTCGGTGGAAACAGCTGCTCAAAAAATTTCTGAAGCATCCGCGGGCAGCTCACGCACCCGGTACAGATAACGCAGGCTTCCTTCGGCCTCCGCTTCGTTGACCGGGAGAGCCAGCGCCTCGGCAGTCTGATGCGCCGCGTCCAAAAACAGGGTGGCCGCTGCAAATACCGCGGCCCACACATGGCCGGGTTCTGTGTCCGCATAGGTGGAAAGGTAACGCTCCCAACAGCTGGCGGGCAGGTAAGCGGGCAGGTCCGCACCGCTTTTGCCTGCGCTGACGGCAAAGCCCGTGCGCGTGCCGGCCAGCCAGGACAGCATGTGCAGAAGCTGGGGCCGGACGCAGGCATTCAGGGTGTCCAGCGCATAAGTGACGCGGCCGCGCCACAGGCCCTTGGCCACATAGGGAAGCGTCCACCAGAACTCGTTGCAGCAGCCCGCGAACGCAGTCTGGTCCGGCCTGCGGATGTGGTAGGCCGTGTCCGAGGGCAGCGGCAGGGGCGGCAGAATGCCGTCCTTGTCCAGCAGAACAATGGTCTGGGAATCGCTTTGGCATTCTTCCAGCGCACGGGGGAGCGTCATCAGCCGGAGGTCGATGCGGTTTCCGTCCGCGAACTGCATCAGATAACCATAACAGCGCGCAAGGTCTGTGGGCTGTCCCGCCGCATGGTCCATCTCGTCGGGCGTCTGCATGACGAGCCGCTCCCCAAACACGTCGACCCAGCCCGGCTGCGCCCGGAAGGATGCGGTTTCCTCCACTACATACACGATGTCGTAGTCCTGAAAAATATCCCGGGGCGCGTTGGGGTTGGCGCGCGAGCCGTTCATAAAAACAGCGCGTACGCGCGCATCCCGTTCGGCTACGCCCAAAATGAGCGCCGTCATTTCGCGCTCTGTACGCATATACATCCTCCTCTTTTCGCTGCGGCCTGTCAATAGGCCATTGCAAAGCCGGCAAAGCGCCAGCCGTTTTCGGTGTTTACCAGCTTAACCTCGCAGGTCTCGGTGTAGGGGCTGCTGCTGGCGGAGCCGCCCGGCCCCGCCTCGTCATAATGGCCGATGAGCTGGAAGCGGATTTCATCCGCCGTCTCGCTGATCTGTGAAAATTCGCTGCTTTTGTAGAAAATATTGCCGCCCCGGTCGCCAAAGCTGAAATAAAGCAGGCCGTCATCGCCCTTGATATAGTTTTGATATTTGTCAATAAGACTGTCGGCAAAGTTTGACGTAAACACGCAATCCAGTGCTGTGCGAAAGGCGGAATAATTGGCAAACCCGGTATCTTGATAGTAGCTCCGTCCGGTATCTCCGACAATAAAGGGAGAGTTTTCATCGATCGTATCAAAAGCAAATCCACTGGATACATCAAAATGATAATACAGATAATAGGCCGCGCGGTAAAGCTCCTGTTGGTCTGCGGTGAGATCTGCGGTGAGAAATTCAGGCACAGCATCCGGCTGGATATTCGCCGCGTCCGCGGGCAGAAGCGAAAGCGCCTGTGCACCCTCACCCGATGCGCTTTCAGGGGCGGGAATACTTTGCGCCGCGCTTTCAGAGGAAACGCCTTCCGTCGCGGAGGAGGATACCGGGGAGGATGTACCGTCTGGCGTGCAGGCGCACAGCGCGAGGAGCAGCACCGTACAGGCGGCTGCTGCAAAAAAGCGGAAAAAATGCTTCATCCCTAAGCTCCCTTCCATAAAAAGGATATGCCTCCGGCTCATTGTATGTACAACGAGAGGAAAAATTGAAAAATTACGCCCGCGCGGAAATTTCCACGCGGGCGCAGGCGTTTGCTTAATACAATTTTTCGCGTGCTACATAGGAGGTGTGGAGGATATGATGCGCCTTGTGGCCGCCCGGCTCGCCCAGATACTCGGCGTACACTTTCTTGAGCAGCGGGTTCTCGTGGCTCTTGCGGATGGCCTTCGCGTCATCCTCGCCGTACAGGGCTGCGGCGCGCAGGGCCTTCAGGTCCGTAAAGTTGCGCACACTGGCCGGCTGCGTGGGCTGGCCGCCGCCGTTTACACAGCCGCCCGGGCATGCCATGAATTCGATGAAGTCGTAGTGCTTCTCGCCGCTCTGCACAGCCTTCAGCACTGCGTCGCAGTTGGTGAGGCCGCTGGCCACGCACACGTTCAGGTGCAGGCCGCCCACATCGTAGCTGGCCTCCTTGATGCCGTCGGTGCCGCGCACGTCGTGAAATTCCACTTTCTCCAGCGTCTCGCCCGTCACAAGCTCCACAGCCGTGCGCAGGGCCGCTTCCATCACGCCGCCGGTAGCGCCGAAGATGGTGGCCGCGCCGGTGCTCTCGCCCAGCGCCGGGTCGAAATCCTCGTCGGGCAGCTCGGTAAACTTGATGCCCGCGCGCTCGATCATACGGCCCAGTTCACGGGTGGTGATGGAGATATCCACGTCGGGGATATTGTCGCCCGCTGCGCTCATGTCGTCGCGGCCGATCTCGAACTTCTTCGCGGTGCAGGGCATTACGGACACACACACGATGTCGTGGGGGTCCAGGCCCATCTTTTCGGCATAGTAGGTCTTGGTCAGCGCGCCGAACATCTGCTGCGGAGATTTGCAACTGGACAGGTTGGGAATCATGTCCGGATAATAGGTTTCGCAGAATTTTACCCAGCCCGGGCTGCAGCTTGTGATCAGGGGCAGCGTGCCGCCGTTTTTCACGCGCTGAACAAACTCGGTGGCCTCCTCCATGATGGTGAAGTCGGCCGCGGTGTCGGTGTCGAACACGCCGTCAAAGCCCAGGCGGCGCAGCGCGGCGACCATTTTGCCCTCCACGTTGGTGCCGATGGGCATGCCGAAGCATTCGCCCAAGGTGGCGCGCACGCTGGGCGCGGGCTGCACCACAACATGCTTGGACGGGTCGCGCAGCGCGGCCCACACCTTGGCGGTGTCGTCTTTTTCCGTCAGCGCGCCGGTGGGACACACGGTGATGCACTGGCCGCAGGAAACGCAGGGGGAATCGCCCAAAGGCGCTTCAAACGCGCAGCCGATGTGCGTGGAGAAGCCGCGCTCGTTGGCGCCGATCACACCCACGGCCTGGTTGGCCTTGCAGGCGGCCACACAGCGGCGGCACAGGATGCACTTGTTATCGTCGCGCACCATATGCGGCGCGGAATCGTCGATGGCATAGCGCTCGCGGCTGCCGATGAAGCGCATGCCGTTGACGCCGTAGTCGCGGCAGAGCTTCTGCAGCTCACAGTCGGTGCTGCGCACGCAGGACAGACAGTTCTGGTCGTGGGTGGAAAGCAGCAGCTCCAGGTTCGTGTGGAAAGCAGCAGCTCCAGGTTCGTCTTGCGGGACGCCTGCACTTTTTCGCTGTTTGTCACGATCTCCATGCCTTCATTGACGGGGTACACACACGCGGTGACCAGGCTGCGCGCGCCTTTGACCTCCACAACGCAGATACGGCACGCACCGATCTCGTTGATCTCTTTCAGATAGCACAGGGTCGGAATCTCAATGCCCACGCTGTGGGCCGCTTCCAGGATAGTAGAGCCGGCAGCGACTTCGTAGGGCACGTTATTGATCTTGATATGTACGGTTTCCATTCGTTGTCACTCCCTCTCTTAACCTTTGCTGATGGCGCCGAATTTGCACTTCTCGATGCAGGCGCCGCACTTAACACACTTGGCGGTATCGATGGTATGCGGCTGGCGCACGGTGCCGCTGATGGCGCCGGCCGGGCAGTTGCGCGCGCACAGCGTGCAGCCCTTGCACTTGACGGCGTCGATCTTGTAGTTCAGCAG
>ENA-OUPA01000953-OUPA01000953.1-human-gut-metagenome-genome-assembly--contig:-NODE-953-length-14739-cov-7.09718_pt1 | contig 14739 bp, 9 predicted proteins | sample MGYA00237939_ERZ548770 | MGnify/ENA primary metagenome ERZ548770 (study PRJEB26490, sample SAMN05356877) | human gut metagenome | biome: terrestrial biome; feature: human-associated habitat; material...
GGCATTGTCCCGCGGTGCTAGATCAAGCTGAAGACGCGGCAGTTATGGCGCTTACTTTAATCTTCTCCTAGGCGTTTTCCCTCTGCCACGGGGTGGGTGGGCGGTTAAGAAGGCGCTGGGCGTTCTCGTAGAGTTGGGCGAGCAGGACGGCGCGGGCCTCGGGGGTGTCGGCGCCACGCACCTCGCAGAGCACATCGGCGGTGTAGATGGTGTGGGCCGGGCCGCAGTCGGTGCCGCGCACAGGCTCGGGAGTCATATAGGGCGAGTCCGTCTCGGTGAGCAGGCGGTCAGCCGGCACCAGTGCGGCGGCCTCGCGCACCTCATCAGCCTTCTTGAAGGTGAGCGGCCCCCCGAAGGCGATGTAGCAGCCGGCCTCCACCCAACGCGCTACCTCCGCAGCGTCCAGGTTGAAGCAGTGCAGAAGAGTCCCCGCCTCGGGGAAGCCCTCCTCTTCCAGGATGGCGAAGCCGTCGTCGTGGGCCTCGCGCATGTGCAGCGCGATGGGCAGCCCCGCTTCCTTGGCCAGGCGGATCTGGGCGCGAAAGACGTCTTGCTGCACATCGCGCGGCGACAGGTCGTAGTGGTAGTCGAGCCCGATCTCCCCCACCGCGCTCACCCGGCGGTCGCGCAAACACTCGAGCAGGGCGGCCTTTAGCTCCGGCGTCCAGTCCTTGGCGTTGTGCGGGTGCACGCCGGCCGCGATGCGCACGTGGGGCACCGCCGGAGCGGCGACAATGCCGGCCGTGCCATCGTCCTCTTCTTCCATGACCTTCAGATCGCGAGCGGCCTCCATGAGCCAGAGAGGCAGGACGTCGAAGGTGGCGAAGCCGTCCTCGGCCGGATCGACGATGGTCTCCACGAAGGCGACGCCGTGAGCACCGGCGCGGGCCAACTCGCAGGCCGGATCGGCGAGCATCTGCAGATGCGCATGGGTGTCGGCCACCGGGCCCTCCAGCACCGGCGAGGGCATCACACGCCACTTCCCCCCTTTGCGCTTCTGCCGAAACAGCGCGTCATAAAAAACGGGATCTTGGTCTCTCATGATCGCCTACAGCTCGGGCAGATTATCCACATCCAGGCGCGGGAAGAGGGGGTCGCCCACCTCCACGGCGACGCTGGCGGGCAGCTGGCCCCAGGCCGTGGCCTCCTGGATGTCGGTGGTGTCGGCGATCTCTCCCAGGCCCAGGCGACGGAACACCTCGGCCGAGGTGTTCGGCATGAACGGCGCCATGTACAGGGCGATGATGCGGATGGCCTCTAGGCAGTTGTAGATGACGCCGGCCAGCTCATCGGCGCGGGCGGGATCTTTCGCCAGCGTCCAGGGGGCGCTCTCCTCCACGTACAGGTTCACGCGGCTCGCCAGCTTCTGCACCGCCGCCGCGGCCCCGGTGAAGTCCACCTCGGCCATGCAGGCGTCGTATTCCGCGTACAGGGTGTCGGCGATCTCGCGCAGGGGGTTGTCCTCGGAACCGGCAGGCGCCTCAGGCACGCGGCCCTCGAAGTACTTCGTGGTCATGTTCGTCACGCGGGAGACGAGGTTGCCCCAGGTGTTGGCCAGATCGGCGTTGTACACCTGCACCATGCGCTCCATGGAGATGGAGCCGTCGTGGCCGAACTGCACGTCGCTCATGAAGTAGTAGCGGTAGGCATCCACGCCGAACACGCGCACCAGGTCGGCCGGCATAAGGCCGTTGCCCTTCGACTTCGACATCTTCTCGCCCTTGGTGAGCAGAAAACCGTGGCCGAATACCGTGTGCGTGATGGGCATGCCGGCGGCCATGAGCATCGCGGGCCAGATGACGCAGTGGAAGCGGGTGATGTCCTTGCCCACGAAGTGGTACTGGATGGGCCAGCGACGGTTGAACTCGGCTTCGCGCTCGGGGTCGCCGTAGCCGATGCCCGTGAGGTAGGCGATGAGCGCGTCGGCCCACACGTAGAACACATGGCCCTCATCCCACGGCACGGGGATGCCCCAGTCGAAGCTGGACCGGGAGATGGAGAGATCCTGCAGGCCGCCCTTCACGAAGGAGACGATCTCGTTGCGACGGCTGACCGGCCGGATGAAGTCCGGATGCTCGTCATAGAAGGCGAGGAGTTTGTCCTGGAACTCGGAGAGCTTGAAGAACCAGTTCTCCTCGCCCGAGGACTCGTAGCGCACCGGGCGCTTGCAGTCGGGGCACACGAATTCGCCGTCCTCGTTCTTCTCCAGATCGCTCTCGGCGTAGTAGGTCTCCTCATGGACGCAGTACCAGCCCTCGTAGGCGCTCTTGTACAGCCAGCCTTTCTCGCACAAATCGGTCCAGAACTTCTGCACGGCGCGCGTCTGGCGATCCTCAGTGGTGCGCACGAAGTTGGTGTAGTCGATATCCAGCGTCTTCCACGCATCGGTGAAGGCGGGGGCGAGGGAATCGCACCAGGCTTGCGGGGTCATGCCGTTCTTCTCGGCAGTCTCGGCGATCTTCTGGCCGTGCTCGTCGGTGCCGGTGACGAACGACACGTCGTAGCCGTTCATACGCTCGTAGCGAGCAATGGTGTCGGCGGCCACCGTGGTATAGGCGGTACCCAGATGCGGCGCGGCGTTGATGTAATAGATGGGCGTGGTGACGCCGAAGGTTCCCTTAGACATAGCGGATGAGGCTCCTTTTCCGGGCGCGGACGGCCGATGACACCGCCGCTCCCCTTTCGGGTTGTTGCGTGCAGGCTATCTTAACACAGGGAGAAGGCGGCAGATCCTTCGACTCCGCGCTGCGCGCTCCGTTCGGGGCGACACGAGGCCGGGCGCGTGCTCCGCTCAGGATGACACGGGGCCGAGGATTCTGCCCAGGGTGGCGGCCAGGTCCTTCACGCTGATGGGCTTGGAGAGGTGGTCGTCGGCGCCGGCGCGCTTCGATTCCTGCACGTCCTCGGTAAACGCGTTGGCCGAGAGCACCACGACGGGCAGCGCGCGCAGATCGTCGCGCGCACTCTCGCGGATGCGCCGCGTCGCTTCCAGGCCGTTCATGACGGGCATCTGGATATCCATGAGCACTGCGTCGAAATGACCCGGCTCGCTCGCCTCCAGCGCGTCGAGGGCCTCCTGGCCGTTGGCCGCCGTCTCGGTCTCGGCGCCGAGGGACTCCAAAAGCGCCACGGCGATCTCGCTGTTCAGCTCGTTGTCCTCCACGAGCAGCACGCGCACGCCGCTCAAGTCGGCGGCCCGCGCGGGCGCCTCTCCCTGCGAGTCGTCGCGCGGGGCGGCGGCATCGGCTTGCGCGAGGGCGTCGCCCGCATCCCCTTCCGTCCAGCGCAGGCTCACCCGCACCGTGAAGACGGTACCGCGACCCGGCTCGCTTTCCACATCAATCGTGCCGCCCATCAGCGAGACAACGGATTGGGCGATGGAAAGCCCCAGCCCCGTGCCTTCCACGGACTCGGTGCGCGAGTCGTGCTCGCGCGCGAAGGGCTCGAAGACGTGGGCCAGAAACTCCGGCGCCATGCCGCAGCCGGTGTCGGCGAACACGAACTCGTAGTCGCTCGTCCCCTCGACGCGGGAGGCGTGCTCGATGACGCGCAGCGATACCGTGCCGCCCGCCGGGGTGAACTTCACGGCATTGCCAAGCATGTTCATGAACACCTGCTGCAGACGAAGCTCGTCGCCTTCCACCAGCGGATGGACCAGCCCCTTAAACTCGGTGACGAAGGCGATGCCCGCGTCCTCGCAGCGCTGCGCGAACACCGTCTCCATCTCAAGGGCCAGCGCCCGCAAATCCACCTTCCCCACAGTAAGCTCCAGCCGGCCGTTCTCGATCATGGAAAGATCGAGCACCTCGTTGATGAGCGCGAGCAGATGGTTGCTCGACAGCGTGATCTTCGCCAGGCAGTCGTCCACCTTCTCGGGATGCCCCTCATTCATGCGCGCGAGCTCGGTCATGCCGATGATGGCGTTCATCGGCGTGCGGATGTCGTGGCTCATGCGCGAGAGAAAGTCGCTCTTGGCGTTGTTGGCGGCCACCGCCGCGCGGTAGGAGTCCTCCATGGCCCGCTGAAGCTGCTTCTCGCGCTGCTTGAGCGCCGTGACGTCCTGGGTCGTGTACAAAAGCCGCGTGGGCATCCCCGCCGCGTCGCGCTGGACGCAGATGAGGTTGATGTCCTCCCACTTGACATCTCCCCCGCGGTCCATCTGATACTCGAAGCGGATCTCGTCGGTGCCCGGCGGCATGAGGTCGATGATCGTGTGCTTGTCGTAGAGCTTGCCCACCTCGGCCTTCGCCTCGTCACCCACCACGAGCCCCTGCAAGCGCTCCACCATGGCGGTGTAGGGGCCTTCCAACTCGTAGGGGTCACTCGGCGTGACCGGGCCGCTCATGTAGCGGAACCGATCGGCATCCAAATCCATGAGCACCAGCCGCTCGGTCAGCTTGGCCACCCCGCGCTGCACGTCCTCCCGATCGCGCATCGAGCGGGTGAGCGAGCGGTGGCGGCGGTTGTTGTAGAAGATAATGCCGGCAATGACGAGGACGAATACCACCACGATGACGAACAGGGCGTTCCAACCGCCTTCATTGGCCTCGTTGATCATCTGCTCGGTAGCGGCGGCCGGGAACGTCTCCAGCATCATCCAGCCGAGACCCGGCACCTCGCGAAGGCACACCGAGCCCGTGCCGCGCTCAGCCTGGTAGCTGTACGTGACCGTCTCGTGATTGGCAAAAGCGCGCTCCAGATCGCGGGCGCCAGAGGTGGCAGAGGGGTCGGCCTGCGCCTCTTGGATAAGGTTCCTGCCAACATAGGAGGAATCCGTGGCGGCCACCACCTCCCCGGTGGGCAAGCACAGCATCACCTGGGACGCGTAGCCGAAGAAATCGCCTGACAGAAGATCGGCGAGCCGGTTCTCGCTGTAGTGGGCCAGAAGCAAGCCCACGACCGGGCCGTCCGCGCCCTCGCGAACCGGTGCGAAGAAGTACACGAGGTTCTCGTGGGTCATGCGGGTGTTGAATACGGCCTCGATGCCAGATTCGCCCGCCATGGCCCGCTTGAAGTAAGAGCGATCCGACACGTTCACCGGCTCGTGCTGGGGCGAGTGCTGCATGCCGTCGACATCAACGAAGTCGATGGTGTCGAAAGGCGAGGTCTCCTCCACGCTGATGAGCCATTCCTCGCTGGTGACGATGTCGGTCACATCCGCCGACTCCGAGGCAAGGGCGGCGATAGTCTCGATGTCTTTCTGCGTGTTCTCCATGAGGGTGGAGACCAGCACGCAGGATTGGGCCGTGGCATCAGAGACGTACTGGTTCGCCTGGGCGACGATGCGGTTGCTCGTCTGCTGCATGAAGGTGGACAGCGTGACGACGACCGCGATGAACACGAGAACGAAAGCAGCTATGGAGAGCCAGTACTTTTTCCCCTCGTCTTCCACAGCGTCCTCTCTCGTCGCGGCACAGGTAATTACACATGATACGCGAAAGAGGTCTGGTGGTAGATTACAAGTTGGCAGCGGCGGCGGAAGAGGCGACGTCGGCGAGGGTGAGCCCGGAGAGATAATCGCCGATCGCCACTTGAAGGCCGCCCCACACGCGACGAGACGGGCAGTCCTCGGCGCGCTCGCAGGCAGAGAGCGACCCCATGCAGTCGAGCAACTCCAAGCCGTCCTCGGAGGCGGCGACGATGTCGGCCAGCGTGATGGCACTTGCATCGCGGGAAAGACGGTAGCCGCCCTGGTTCCCGCGCGTCACGTCGAGCAATCCCGCGCTGGCGAGAGGCGCGACGACCTGCTCGAGATATTTCTTGGAAAGGCCCTGGCGGTCGGCGATATCCTTCAGGGCCACGCGGCCCTCCCCCTGGCTTTGGGCCAAATCGATCATGAAACGCATGCCGTAGCGGGTCTTCGTCGAAATCTTCACCGGAGGTCGCCTTTCTGGGTAAATCGTCGGGAATATGGTAACAATCATAGGAGGTTCTTGACAATCTCCGCAACCCGTCTATATTAATCTCTAGCAAATTACTAGACTTAGATGGGGGCGCCCGGCCGCGTCCGAGAATCGTGCCGGGCGAATCCATCCCAGACGCGGAAGCAGGAGCACCATGAGGCAGATCTACCTTGACCATGCGTCCACGACGCCCGTTCGCCCCGAAGTAGTGGAGGCCATGACCCCCTACTTCACCGAGCATTTCGGCAACCCCTCCTCCATTTACCCCTTGGGCCAGGAGGCCTCCGACGCCGTGGCTGCTGCCCGCGAGAGCCTGGCCAGCCTCATCGGCGCGACGCCGCGCGAGATCTTCTTCACGAGCGGCGGCACCGAATCGGACAACTGGGCCCTCAAGGGCTTCGCCCGGGCCAACGCCACCAAGGGGCGCCACATCATCACGAGCGCCATCGAGCACCACGCGGTGCTTCACACCTGCGAGGCGCTGGTACGCGAGGGCTTCGAGGTGACCTATCTTCCCGTGGACGAGCACGGACTCGTGAGCGTTGAGGACTTCAAGGCGGCCATCCGCCCGGACACCATCCTGGCCTCCATCATGTTCGCCAACAACGAGATCGGCACCATCGAGCCTATTCGCGAGCTGGCGGCAGCCGCCCACGAGGCGAGCGTCGTCTTCCACACCGACGCGGTGCAGGCCTTCGGCCATGAGCCCATCGACGTGAACGAGCTGGGCATCGACATGCTGTCGGCGTCGTCCCACAAGATCTACGGCCCCAAGGGCGTCGGCCTTTTGTATGTGCGCCGCGGCGTGAAGCTTCAGAACCTCCTCGATGGCGGTCAGCAGGAACGCGGGCGGCGCGGCTCCACCGAGAACGTGCCCGGCATCGTCGGCTTCGCCCGCGCCGCCGAATTGGCCGCCGAGGAAATCGCCCCCGAGCGCGACCGTCAATTGGCGCTGCGCGACCACGCCATCCGTCGCATTCTGGAGGAGACCCCCTCGGCCAAGCTCAACGGCAGCTGGGAGAGTCGCCTGGCCAACAACGTGAACTTCTCCTTCGAGTTCATCGAGGGCGAGGGCATGCTGCTGCAGCTGGCAGCCCGGGGCATCTGCGTGTCCTCCGGTTCCGCCTGCACCTCCGGCTCGCTGGACCCGAGCCACGTGCTTTTAGCCATCGGCCTTCCCCACGAGATCGCCCACGGCTCGCTGCGCATGACGCTGGGCCGCGACACCGCACGGGAAGACGTCGACTTCGCCGTGGACTCGCTTAAGGCCACGCTGCAGCACCTGCGCATGATGAGCCCCCTGTACGAGGACTTCCAGCAGGGCAAGGTGGAATCGGTCATCGAGCGCTTCAAGGCCGACGGCTTCCCCTACGCGAACTAACATCACCCTATCACCTCCTTCATCGTCCTCCCCACCCATAGAAAGAGAGAATCCCTCATGGCCATGAACTACTCCGATAAAGTGATGGAGCACTTCACCAACCCCCAGAACGTCGGCGAGATCGAGAATGCGAGCGGCTGCGGCACCGTGGGCAACGCGGTGTGCGGCGACATCATGCGCGTATATCTCGACATCGACGAGAACAATGTCATTCAGGACGCGAAGTTCAAGACCTTCGGCTGCGGCGCCGCCATCGCCACAAGCTCCATGGCCACCGTGCTCGTGAAGGGCAAGACGGTGCAGGAGGCGCTGGAGGTCACGAACAAGGCCGTCATGGAGGCCTTAGACGGGCTGCCCCCGGTGAAGGTGCACTGCTCGCTGCTGGCCGAAGAGGCCATCCATGCGGCGCTGTGGGACTACGCCGAGAAGAACGGCATCGTCATCGAGGGCCTGGAGAAGCCCGTGAGCGACATCTCCGAGCACGACCACGGCCACGGCGACGAGGACGACGAGTAGCCGCTGGCTCTCCGACAAGCCGCTGGTTCGACCCGGAAGCCCAAGGGCTTCCGGGCTCTTCTCTTTTCAAGCCGGCGCGTGCCGCAAAGTCGCCCACCCCTACGCTGCGACGACGATGACGTTCATGCCGTCGCCCGCGCAGGTTTGCAGCACCACCGACTCGCCGTAACCGGTTACCCGCGAAGCGATGGTCTTCCACGTGGCCGTCTCCTCCACCTGGAACACATCCCTCACCGTATAAGTGCGCTGCCCTCCCGAGCGGTCGCACACGACGACGGCATCGCCCGAGGACAGCGAACGCACCGGTGCGAACGAGCCGGGGTTATGTCCGACGAAATAGCCCCAGCTGCCGTCATCCACCGCGTCCGACCCCAACCACAGACCTCCCCCGGAACTCGGTGTCGTGCCGCCGCGCACATCGCGGTAGGGAATGGCGGTACCGTCTACCACCAGCGTGCCAGGCTTGAGCGTTCCATCGACGTTCGATCCCTCATCAGATGGCACCTCTTCGGAAGCGGAAGAGCCGCCTTCCGCCGATGCTTCCACCGAAGGTTCGGGCCCGGGCGCGCTCGGCTGAGAGGCAAATCCCCCACCCTCCCCCGCGCTTCCGGATTCCTTCGACGCCTCCTGGCTGCCGCGTTGCTCGTCCACCCGAGCCGCCTCTTCCGAACGCGCTGCCGCGACCTCGCCCGATGAGGTACCTGAGCCCTCGGCAGAAAGATGAGCGTCCTGTGCCCCGGCGGCTTCGGCCGGTGCTTGCTCCTCTGCTTCCGTGGCGGCTTTCCGCTCCGCCGCGTCCGTTGCCCTATAGGCCGCAAGCGCCTGCCGCACTTCGGCGCGATGGGAACGGGCCGCAGCGGCCACCTTCTCCTCCAACTTCTGGCCCACCAACGGAGCCCAAGCGTCTCCGGCTCTCACACTTTCCTCAGGCACGGACCCCTCACTTCCCCAAGCTACCGCGCCAAGCCCCAGGCCGGCGCCCAAGGTAAGCGCCAGCGCTCCTGTCACCACTGCCTTCTTTTTGCGTCCAACAACCTCTCCCATGCTCTCACCAGGCCTTTCGCTCTCAAAACCGAATGTTTGTTCGCATTGTAATGTAATACAAGCCCAATGAAAAGCCCTTTTAGTACAAAAGTTCGCTTCAATTTCGCAGTGCCGAATCCCGACGCTAGCGCAGCTTGGCGCGGCGCTCTTTCCAGTCGGGCATGAAAGTGTCCATAAGCGCGTGGAAGCGAGGGCCGTGGCCGCGCTCAAGCAGGTGGCACAGCTCGTGGACGACCACGTATTCCAAGCACTCCGGCGGGTAGAGGGCCAAGCGCACGTTGATGCAGATGCGGCCGGTCGAGGGCTGGCAGCTGCCCCAGCGACTCGTCATGTTGCGGTAGGCGATCTTGCCCGCCTTCACGCCCATGATGGGCTCCCACGCCTCGATGAGCGCCGGCACGCAGGCCGCAACGACCGCTTTCCACTGGGCCACTTCCGTAGGCGTGGCCGCGGCGGCCTCGATACGGGGCGATTGCGCGATCTCCTGCTGCTGGCGCTCTATCCAGTCGCGCTTCTCCCCCACGAACTTCCGGATGGTGGCGAGCGGCAGGTGCAGGGGCGCCGACACCTCGATGCGCCCGTCGGGAGGCTTTACCCGCAGGTGCATATTCTTGATGGCCTTGCGGGTGAGCCAGACCTCCAGCCCGTCGATGAAGACGAGCTCGGGAGGCATCGTTTTTGCCGGACGCTTTCTCGCTGCTGCCATGAAATTATTCGACTCGCTTCGCTCGCTCAGAATGACACCGAAGTCATCGCGCGGCCTCCATAGCCAGGCTGTAGGCGTCGTTGCGGGAAACGCCGAACTCGGCGACAAGGTGCTTGGTGACCTCCTTGGTGCGCAGGCCCTCCGCCACCAGCTCGGCAGCGCGCTCGGCAGCCGATGCCGCGGCCTCCTCGGCACCGGCGGCCGCCTCCGTCTCGCCCGGGGCGTCTATCACGAGCGCGATCTCGCCGCGAACGCCGCCGGGCTCCTCGGCACGGGCCGCGAACCACTCGCGCAGCTCGGCGGCACTCCCCCGGGCCACCTCCTCGTGCAGCTTCGTCAGCTCGCGGCAGACCGCCACCTCGCGCCACGGCAGCACCTCGGCGATGACCGAAAGCGCCGCCACCAGCCGGTTCGGGCTCTCGTAGAACACGAGAGCCGCATCCAGCCCGGAAAGCTCTGCGAGCGCCGTCCGTTGCTCGGTCGCCTTGCGTGGGAAGAAGCCGCCGAAGTAGAAGCGCGGGCACACCGTTCCCGAGGCCACGTAGGCGCAGGCCGCCGCCGAGGCACCGGGCAGCACCTCCACGGCCACGCCGGCCTCGCGCGCCGCGGCCACAAGTCGCAGCCCCGGGTCGGACACGCCGGGCATGCCGGCGTCCGAGCAGTAGGCCACCACCTCGCCGGCTGCCACGCGCTCCACCACGCCCGCAGCCCGCGAGCCGATCATCGCCTCGTCCAGCCGCGCGAGCCGCTTCTCAATCCCGAAATGCGCGAGCAGCTTCCCCGTTACCCGGGTGTCCTCGGCGCACACCACGTCGGCCTCGCGCAGCGCCTCCAGCGAGCGCAGCGTCATATCGCCCAAATTCCCAATGGGCGTCGGCACGATGACGAGTTTTCCCGAAGCGTTGGCGGATTCCACTACCCCACGACCTCGGTGGTCTCCACCTCTACGGATGCCGCCACGGTCTCAGGTCCCTCAGGCGCTCCGTCGCGGGCCACCGCCCGGGCGGCGCGGGCCTCGGCCTCCTTCTCGGCCAAATTCGCCTTGGCCACGGCGATCATGAGCTTGATGCGGTTGAGCTGGTTCACCTCGCTCGCACCGGGGTCGTAGTCCACGGCCACGATGTTGCTCTCCGGGTAGCGGCGGCGCAGCTCCTTAATGGTGGCCTTGCCCACCACGTGGTTCGGCAAACAGGCGAAGGGCTGGGTGCACACCACGTTCGGGCAGCCGGAGCGAATGAGCTCCACCATCTCAGCGGTGAGCAGCCACCCCTCGCCCATGGAGTTGCACAGGGAAAGGATCTCGCTCGCGTAGTCGGCCAGCTCGTAGATGTCCGCCGGCGGGTGGAAGCGACTCGACTTCTCCAGCGCGTCGTTCACGGGCTTGCGCAGCTTCTTGATGGCGGCCAGGCCGATCTTGCTCCCGAGCGCGCTCTTCTTCGACTTGCCGATAGGCTGCTGGAAGATGCCGCCGGCGATGCCGAACAGGAAGAACTCGATAAGCCCGGGCACCACGGCCTCGCAGCCCTCGCGCTCGATGACGTCCACGATCTGGTTGTTGGCCGTCGGGTGGAACTTCACGAGGATCTCGCCCACCACGCCCACGCGGGGTTTCGTGCCCTCGCCGGCCAGGGGCAGCGCGTCGAAGTCCTCCACGATGCGGCGCACCGTGCGGCGGAACTCCGACTGGCGCACGCCGCGCTCGAGCTGGTGCTTGCAGGCGTCCATCCAGTACTGGAACAGGCGGTTCGCGCTGCCCGGCTCCACCTCGTAGGGGCGCGTGCGATACAAGCACATCATGAGCAAATCGCCGTACTGCAGCGCGTAAATGGCCTGGTAGAGCATCTTCGGCGTGATCTTGAAGCCAGGGTTCTCCTCGCCCAGATCCTTGAAGGAGATGGCGATGACCGGGATGTGCCCGAGCCCCACGGACTTCAGCGCCTTGCGGATGAGCGAGATGTAGTTGGTGGCGCGGCAGCCGCCGCCGGTCTGGGTGATGAGCACGGCCAGCTTGCCGGTGTCGTACTTGCCCGACAGCACCGCTTCCATAATCTGGCCCGTGACCAGGATGGACGGGTAGCAGATGTCGTTGTTCACGTATTTCAGGCCCGCGTCCACCGCGCCGTGGTCCACCGAAGGCAGAAGCGCCACGTTGTAGCCGGCGCGCTTGAAGATGGGCACCAGAAGCTCGAAGTGGTAGGGGGCCATCTGGGGCGCCAGAATCGTCCAGCCCTCATCGCGCATCTGCTCGGTGAACTGGGGGCGCGCGAACTCGGTGGAGGCGCCCTCGCGCTGCTCGATCTCGGCCGCGGCCACCACGCCATCGGCCTTCTCGGTGAAGCTGGCGGGCACGAGCTTATCCAGGTTGTCCAAGTCGATGCACGCAGCCGGACAGCCCCTCTTCTCGGCGGCGGCGTCGGCGGCCTCTTCGGCCTCGCGGTCGGCCTGGTCCTTCAAGGCCGCCAAAAGACTGCGCACGCGAATACGCGCCGCGCCCAAGTTCGACACCTCGTCGATCTTCAGCACCGTGTACACCTTGCCGGCCGCCTCGAGCACCTCCTGCACCTGGTCGGTGGTAAGGGCGTCCAGGCCGCATCCGAAGGAGTTCAGCTGGATGAGGTCGAGGTCGCGCCGCTGGGTGACCACCTTGGCCGCCGCGTACAGGCGCGTGTGGTACATCCACTGATCCACCACGCGAATGGGCCGCTCCAGCTGGCCCAAGTGCGCCACGGAGTCCTCGGTGAGCACGGCCAAACCGAAGCTCGTGAGCAGCTCGGGGATGGCGTGATTGATCTCGGGATCCTGATGGTAGGGGCGCCCGGCCAGCACGATGCCGCGCGTGCCGGTCTTCTCCATCCACGCGAGGGTTTCCACACCCTTCGTGCGAATATCGCGTTTGAACGCCTCGTCCTCGGCCCAGGCCGCCTCCACCGCCGCCCGGATCTCGTCAGCCGTGAGCGCGGGGCCGCACCCGTTCGTCTCTTTCGCAAAGTTCTCGGTCAGCTCCACCACCAGGCGCTCGGCCAGCTTGTCCTTGTCGTGGTAGGGCACCCACGGCGACACGAAGGCCACATCGGTCTCGCGCAGCTCGTCGATGTTCAGGCGCAGCGCCTCGGGGTAACTCGCCACAATGGGGCAGTTGAAGTGGTTGCCGGCGGTCTCGTCCTCCTGGCGCTCCCACTTCGAGCACGGCATCCAGATGAAGTCCGGATGCTTCGCAAGCAGATTCATGATGTGGCCGTGCGAGAGCTTCGCCGGATAGCACACGCTCTCGGAGGGCATCGATTCGATGCCGGCCTCGTAGGTCTTCTTCGTGGACGGGTCGGACAGCACCACCCGGTACCCCAGCTTCGTGAAGAAGGTGAACCAGAACGGGTAGTTCTCGTACATGTTGAGCGCGCGCGGGATGCCCACGGTGCCGCGGGGCGCCTCCTCGGGCGCCAGGGGCTCGTAGCCGAAGGTGCGCTCGGCCTTGTACTCGAACAGGTTCGGCACGGCCGACTTCTCGGTGCCGGTGCCCAAACTCTCGCCCTTCTCGCAGCGGTTGCCGGTGATGAAGCGGCGGTGCTTGCCCGTCGCCGCATCGATGCCGAAATCGTTCACTGTGAGCAGGCAGGCGTTCGAGCAGCCCTTGCAGCGCACGGTGCGATGCGTCGGCGCGAGCGCCTCGATCTCCTCAAGGGACAAAAGCCCGCTCAGGGGCACCTTCGGGCCCAGATCCGGCGACAGCGGCACGTTCTCGGTGCGCCGGCGCGTCTCCTCGAAGCGGTCGCGGGCCAACAATGCCGCGCCGAAGGCGCCCATGTTGCCGGCGATGTCGGGACGGATGGCGTTCACTTCGGAGAGCTGCTCGAAGGCGCGCAGCACCGCATCGTTCAAGAAGGTGCCGCCCTGCACGATGACCTTCGTGCCCACATCGTGCGGGTCGCGAATCTTGATGACCTTGAACAGGGCGTTCTTGATAACGGAAATCGCCAGACCCGCAGCGATGTCGCCCACGGTGGCGCCCTCCTTCTGGGCCTGCTTTACGCGACTGTTCATGAACACGGTGCAGCGGCTGCCCAGATCCACCGGGTTCTCGGCGGAGATGGCCGTGGCGGCGAACTCGGCCACGTCCAGGTTCAGGCCGCTCGCGAAGGACTCGATGAAGCTGCCGCAGCCCGAGGAACAGGCCTCGTTCAGCATGATGTGGTCGATGACGCCGTCCTTCACGCGCAAGCACTTCATGTCCTGGCCGCCGATGTCCAGGATGAACTCCACGCCGGGCAGCATCTCCTGGGCGCCGCGCAAATGGGCCACCGTCTCAATCTCGCCGGAGTCGACCCGCAGGGCCTCCAGCAGAAGCCCCTCGCCGTAGCCGGTCACCGTGGCGTGGCCTATCTGCACGAGCGGCTCATCCGTTTCCGGGTCGCGGGGCAGCGCCTGGTACAGCTCGGCCACGGCCGCCTTGGCGCAGCCCAGCACGTCGCCCTTGTTCGAGGCGTAGGTGGACCACAGAAGCGCCCCGTCCTCGCCGATGAGCGCCGCCTTGAACGTGGTGGAGCCGGCGTCGATGCCGAGGAAGGCCACGCCCCGGTAGTCCTCAAGCGACGCGCGACGCACGCGCTCGGCGTCGTGGCGAGCGTGGAACTCCGCCAGCTCCGCCTCGTCGGCGAACAGCGGAGAGAGGCGCACCACTTCCGAGCCCTGCATGTCGCCCAGGCCCTCCAGGCGCGTCAGCACATCGGAAAGCTTCTCGGGCCGCGCGCCCTCTGCCACACCGGCGATGGCGCAGCCGGCAGCCACGAACAGGTGCGCGTTCTCGGGCACGATGATGGCCTCGTCGGTCAATTCCAAGGTTTCGTAGAAGCGCTTGCGCAGTTCGGGCAGGTACTGCAAGGGGCCGCCGAGGAAGGCCACATGCCCCCGGATGGGCCGGCCGCAGGCGAGACCGGAGATGGTCTGAGTCACCACCGACTGGAAGATGGAGGCGGCGATGTCCTCCTTGCGCGCGCCCTCGTTCAGAAGCGGCTGCACATCGGTCTTGGCGAACACGCCGCAGCGGCTCGCGATGGGGTAGATGGTCTCATGATCGGCCGCCAGCTCGTTCAGGCCGCCGGCATCCGTGTCCAGAAGGGCCGCCATCTGGTCGATGAAGGCGCCCGTGCCGCCGGCGCAGGTGCCGTTCATGCGCTGCTCGATGCCGTTGTCGA
>ENA-OUPA01000971-OUPA01000971.1-human-gut-metagenome-genome-assembly--contig:-NODE-971-length-14458-cov-50.9792_pt1 | contig 14458 bp, 12 predicted proteins | sample MGYA00237939_ERZ548770 | MGnify/ENA primary metagenome ERZ548770 (study PRJEB26490, sample SAMN05356877) | human gut metagenome | biome: terrestrial biome; feature: human-associated habitat; material...
ACCGTTGTCTTGGTTGCTGTCTTTGTTGTCTTGGTTGTCGTGGCCGCGGGCTTCAGCGAGGGATTTGCCGTGGGCCCCGTGGTGGGCTCTCCTGCAGCTGGGTTAGCATCGGCGGGAGACTTGTCCGTGCCATCGCCCGGCACCTCGCTCCCGTCCGTCTCCCCCGCCGGTGGCGTGGCGACATCGGGCTCAACCACCACATGCGGTGCCATCTCACCGGAGGCATTCACCACGCCACCAGCACCAAAGGCCCCACCGGCAGGCGTCACAAACCGCGCGAACACAAGCGACCCGCCCGTGCATGCAACGCCGTCGTCGTCACCGGTCACATCGAGCCATGAGGCGTCGACGGAAAGCCGACAGCCGGCCGCACCAGCGCCAAGGTCTGCATCCTGCAGATACACGCCGTAGGCGCGCACGCCCGCTCCGGGCCCGGCGCCCGCGGCAACGACGCGTCCGCCGCCGCTCACGGCCATGTCGCCCGCGATCAGGCCGGCGACCGCCTCGTCCGTTATATCGGCCCCGCCTGCCCGGACATCGACGGTGCAGCCGTCCACCGCGAACGCCTGCGAAACGTGGATCCCGCACTGCGAGCCCGTCGCCTTCAGTGTCCCGGTGCCGCGAAGCGTCAGGTTGCCCCACACCTCCATGCCGCACAGCGTGATGTCCGCATCGGGCGCATGCGACTCCGTCACGGAGTTTTGCCCGGCAAGCGTCAGCACCAGGTCGCCCTCGGCGCCGATGGCCTCGCCCGCGTAGCCGTTAAGCTCCAGGTGGTCGGCATCGGTCCAGGCCCAGCCGGGGCCCGAAACGCCCGGCTCGTAGTACGTCGCGCCCGCGATGATGAGGCTCTCCGCGCCCGCGGAATAAGAAGGCCCGCCCAGCAAAACGCATAGGCAGGCAATCGTCATTGCGCAGCAACATTTCCAACAAGATTGAGCAAATTGGTTGCCATTAGGTTGAAATCCGAATGGTTTTGGTGGTTTCGATATTAAGGGAATTATCGGAACAGCTCATCATGGCTGCCGGTGCGTTCAAAGAAAGCTACCTCTTCGTTTGATGACCATATAACAAGCCAGTCGCCAGAGTTTGCTACGTGACATTCGTTTCGCCCTGCCCAGTTGCCGTTTAGCCTGTGCATATTATGACGTCGCTTTAATATGTCCATTGACTCAGGTGTATTCTGTAGCACCAGGTCAATTAGCTTTTGAAGCTCAGATAAATCCCATTTACGGCGCTTTGCTTTTTTCTTTAAATCTCGGGAGAAGGCTGCAGAGAACTCTGCGGTTAACGTGCTCATTGTGCCATCGCAGCAGCGATCAGATCGGCGCCATTGTCAAACCGTCCTTTTTTGCCAGATGCAAGAAAAGCGTCCCCCTCGCGAATGGCCTCAAGGCTTTCGGCACTGGGCTCCTCAGGGGTAAAAGTCAACGGGATACGATGGGTGTTGACCATTTGCTTGAAGAACGCGCGCGTCACGGACGACAAATCAAGTCCATAGTAATCAGCAACTTCCGCCGCCTCACGTTTGAGGTCGTCGTCAACCCTGATGGTTAATGTTGAGCTTGCCATTTTTAGACCTTCCAATCGTGTGGGTGCAACCTTATTATACTGCATATACAATAGTAGACTATGTAATTACAAGTAATTACATAGTCATTTAAGTGGTATGGCACGTCATACATTGCATGCACGAAAAAGGCAACGCTCCCTATCCGGAAATGTTGCCCTTAAAGCTTCAACAAAGGTCTTGTATTGCAGCTGGGTGCGTCGCGCAGTCTCAGCAGCGATATGTGGCACCAAAAAGCACCAACCCCAGCAGGAATAACGATAAAGATGCAGCGATCCAGTTGCAGTCGCCGGTCTTGGGGAGTGCCGCAGTGGTCGCGGTGGCAGCCTTGGGCTTGGAGGACGTGGACACCGTTGTCTTGGTTGCTGTCTTTGTTGTCTTGGTTGTCGTGGCCGCGGGCTTCAGCGAGGGATTTGCCGTGGGCCCCGTGGTGGGCTCTCCTGCAGCTGGGTTAGCATCGGCGGGAGACTTGTCCGTGCCATCGCCCGGCACCTCGCTCCCGTCCGTCTCCCCCGCCGGTGGCGTGGCGACATCGGGCTCAACCACCACATGCGGTGCCATCTCACCGGAGGCATTCACCACGCCACCAGCACCAAAGGCCCCACCGGCAGGCGTCACAAACCGCGCGAACACAAGCGACCCGCCCGTGCATGCAACGCCGTCGTCGTCACCGGTCACATCGAGCCATGAGGCGTCGACGGAAAGCCGACAGCCGGCCGCACCAGCGCCAAGGTCTGCATCCTGCAGATACACGCCGTAGGCGCGCACGCCCGCTCCGGGCCCGGCGCCCGCGGCAACGACGCGTCCGCCGCCGCTCACGGCCATGTCGCCCGCGATCAGGCCGGCGACCGCCTCGTCCGTTATATCGGCCCCGCCTGCCCGGACATCGACGGTGCAGCCGTCCACCGCGAACGCCTGCGAAACGTGGATCCCGCACTGCGAGCCCGTCGCCTTCAGTGTCCCGGTGCCGCGAAGCGTCAGGTTGCCCCACACCTCCATGCCGCACAGCGTGATGTCCGCATCGGGCGCATGCGACTCCGTCACGGAGTTTTGCCCGGCAAGCGTCAGCACCAGGTCGCCCTCGGCGCCGATGGCCTCGCCCGCGTAGCCGTTAAGCTCCAGGTGGTCGGCATCGGTCCAGGCCCAGCCGGGGCCCGAAACGCCCGGCTCGTAGTACGTCGCGCCCGCGATGATGAGGCTCTCCGCGCCCGCGGCATAAGAAGACCCGCCCAGCAAAACGCATAGGCAGGCCATGGCAACAATCGCAATGTGATGACGGCTGGTGTAGGACTCGGCAGCAAACATACCCGCTCCGATCTTCGCAGGAGCCAATAGAATGTGCACCAGAAAATGCCCTGGTAGCAGCAGCTATTAGTTTAGCGAGATCGGGCGAGTGGCAAACGAATTACCCGGAAACGAACCCGGAAATTAGGCGTAAATCGTTTTGCCAGTCGGTGAAAGGAGGGGCCGAGCCCGGCATGGGGTCGCAGGCTACCAAGGGTACAGCGCCAACCATCGACGCATTAGCTCTGACGCTCCTTAAAGATTCGCAAAGCTTTCTCTAGCTCGGGAATATCATCGACGATTACTTTCCAAGCAAGGGACCGATCGACCTCTCGATAACCGTGCGCTACGAAGTTGCGAAAACCCCTAATATCATTCCAGGGATACTCCGGAAAAGCTGATTGGACTTCTTCAGAAAGATGGAGCGCATCCTCAGCGATTCTGTAAACAGGACTCATGATTGCGTCGTAGGCAAGTTCGCCTTCCTCGCTTCTATCGCAAACAAAGGAACTCTCCGTAGAGCCAAAATGGTCGATACGTTTAGTCAGCGTCTCGCAGTCAGACAGAATGACATCGATGAGCTCAGCGTCTCGCTTACGCCGCTTCATAAAGACGCACCTCATCCTGTTCAATGTTTTTGCGAAAAGCCGGACGCATGTGCTCGGGCGGATTAGTCACAATCTCAACCTCTCGCCCAAGTTCCTCTTCGAGTTCAAGGGACAGTTCGTATAGCGTGCCAAGCGTCATGCTATCTCCGCAAACAAGACGCAGGTCGATATCGCTATCTGGTGTCTGCTCGCCGCGGGCAAAAGAGCCGAACAGATAGGCTTCGCGGACGTCATAACGAGACAGTACGCGAGAAACAGCAGCGGATATGTCGACAAGAGTAATCATGTCTTAATTTTACTTACCGATTGCACGGAAGGCAATTCTTACGCGTCTAGTCCACAGGCCGGTGTTATTAGATGTTGAGTCAGATAGCAAGTTGAACCGCCTTAAGCGTCGGGGCTTTCTGGAGTCGTAACGTTTAGATTGGCAGCGTTGTTAGGACGAGTAAATTCCTCCGTAGCATTATCGCTAGGTCTTTACAAATGGCATCAAGTATTTCTGGGTGGAGAACTTTGGAATCAAGACGGTTCAGAATGGCATCCGTGTCTTTTAAATCGCCCGCGGCGAGCTTTATTTAAATACTGAAGAATAAGCGGACTTACTCAAGGCGTTTCACTCCGCGCTTGGTTGGATCAACCCGGCGGAGTTCGAGGAGAGGCGCGCAAGCAAAGGCCGATCGAAGTCGGCATAGAACCTGTCAACGAAAACGGGGCGGATTAAAGGAGGCCGAACCCGACGCGCTGGCCCACCTCGCCTTCCCGCCGGCGCGCTGGAAGCGGCTACGCACGAACAACGTGGAGGAGCGCGCGAACCGCGAGAGAAAGCGCCGCAGCTGTGTGGTGCAGGTGTTCCCGTCGGAGAGGTCGCTTGAGCACCTGGTCGGGGCCGTGTTGTGCGAGCAGGACGAGCAGTGGTCCGCTTCGCGGTGCTTCGCCTACGACAAGATGCAGGAGCTGTACGACGGGAGGCGGAAGAAGGAGCCCGAAGCGCCCGGCAGGTCCGCCGCCGACCTTGTCGAGGCGGCCAGGAAGATGATTCTCGCGAGCCTAGAGTTTGCGGAGAAGGTGGATACGGCGTAGCATGGCCGTTTGGATTCCAGGTTCGAGAGAAGGCCGAAGCCCCTCGCCGTTCCGATTCGCCGTTCTCGCTCGGGCTGCCTTCGCAGTGCCTAGCTAGAACGGCTTACGTCAACATTCTCGACATTACCTTCCATATATTAATGCAAATGCCTTGCTCATAAGGCCCCGTAATCGCCGTTTCGGTTTTCCGCGGCACTCTGCCTATTTCTCGCAATTAGCGATTTTGGCGAATCACAAAAGAAGATCTTTTTGCTTGCTTTTTGCAGCGTGCTTGGCTTGATGTTTGGCGTATTGATGATGTGTTTGTTCGTTATTACTTGGATGCAAAGAATCTCGAAACGCCTGTTCTCCTTCTGCGCTTTTTCCATTAACGCTACTGCTTGGTCTATATAATCCTCTGAAGAGAATGTGGAGTTTTCCATCATCATGAGACGCTGAATTCGATACGTCGAGCACTCTTGTTCGCGTGTGCTGAGTAGCTTAACGGTATCTCCTGTAGAACAATAATATGAAGCTTGGTCGTAAACGCTGAGACAGGTGGCAATTCCAATCTTGTATAGGATATCTTTCAGCTCGTCTTTTGTGATATTCGATAGGCTGCCATCCTCAGAAAAAATCTCAAGCAATTGGTTGATTATTTTGTCGTAGTTTTCATCTGTTTCGTGCAGCATTCCGAAAATAATTCTGTTGGGCAATTCATAAAGGGCTTTAATTGTCTGGTATTTTTCATTTTTGGGTGTTGTTGCAAAATGCATGACGAATGATTTTCCAGCGATTTCGAGATACTTGAGCGCGCGCAGTATCCTATTGCTGTTGGTGAGCCGGTCCTTTTCGTCGTAGTCGTAAAGGCCGGCATATTCCAGTATGCCTTCTTCCTGGCGCTTATTGGATATCTCTTCCTCGCGCTGTGAAACCATATTGTCTGCAGCATGTCGATCGCCCTCATTTGCCATATTAATTTTTGCATATTGACCGGTAGTCAAAAAGCGAATGTTTTTCGCTTCAACGGAGAACTCCTCGAACGGGGAGAGTGCTTCTTCAGCGCAAGAGAGAAGCTTTCCTGCAAAGCTAGAATTATTTCGCAGATATGATAAGAAGAGGAGAATATTCTCATTGATGTTGAAGCAGATGTTCTCGACCAGGTAACCTACGTCACCGCGTATATCATCTCCCTTATCTCCCATAAGGTTAATTCGCTTTGCGACAAAGTAAGCGAAGACAGTGTTAGAGACGAAATAGTAGTATGGTGCCGTCTCCCCCATGCGTATTATGTCTGCTTCGCATGCGAGCTCAACGAAATCCCTTGGGCGGCTTTCGAGGGCATACTCATCAGCGTATTGTTGGATTATATCGAAAAGGGTGCCGGCCTCAATTGTGGCGTTTTTGGCTTTATGCATGTGGTACGCGATCTCGCCAAGAAGCGCGAGGGCTTCGCGGATCCCGCCCTCTTTTGTCGCTCCGTATTTTGATTTGCTCCATGCTTGTCTTACCCGGTTTACAATATTAGCTTCAAAGATTTCGTTAAAAGGAATTGTCTTTTCCCTGCCTGTAGGGTATTTATCGGCATAGTAGATGACACTTTGAAGGATGAACTCCGGGTTGAGGGAGAAGATGTCGCTATGCGAATGGACAGCCCTATCGATTGCTCCAATAACCCCCTGGATATTATTGGGTGCAACTTGTAGTTCTCGACATGTGTTGTATACCAGCTCGTCCCTTTTCCCTTTAAAGAAGTTTTTGATGCTATAGGTGACAACGGCATCGTCGTCCCCCAATTCTCTCCGAACATCTTCGATGATGCCTGTGTCGATTTTTTGAGATGAAGTAAAGACGACGCAACCGACATTGTTCAGGGCCTCTCGAATGAACGCCGCATCTGATCCGTTGCGTTTTAGTCTGTCGAAATCATCGATAAATAGGACTTTCTTCTGGATGGAAGATTGTTTAAATCTCGCTGAGGCTGACTCATTACGGCCGTATTGCTCTCGAATCAAGTCGTCAAACAGACACTTAATTGATGGTCTACTATTGCTTTCGCCGAGAAACAGCGGGCCGTAGCCTTGGGCGATACTTGAATTGTACAGATGCATTAAGAGCGCCGTTTTACCCGAACTTTTTGAGCCAACGATATTAACGCATGGGTTTGTGCTGATGAAATCAAAGAACTCACTGTCTGACGCGATGGCGGGAAAGGAGTCATCGTCAACATGAATGCTGGTTTCAAGGACTGGAAAAACGAAATAGCTTTCCAATGGGGCGTTGATAAGGTTGAAGTTTGGTTTCAGCGCTTCTATGAATTCCGTATTGGGAGTGGCTTGACCAGGTGTTTTCGGTCGCAAAGTCATATTTTCACGGTTGTGTTCGGTGTAAATGGAACATTGCCTGTCCCAAATGAAGTAAATTGATGTGAGCAGCATCGTCTCGGAGTCGTAATGTAGTAGCGAGAATGACGACTCGTCGTATGATGAGGTACTTATAACCCCGCCCCTTGAAACGGTTAAGTGCTGTCTATTACTATTTGTATACGACTCGGCGAAGCCATCGTGCTCATGTCCTATAAACAGAATGTCACAATGCTCATACAGTCGCTGCTCGAGACGTCTTTTCGATTCATCCTCGAACCACTCGCAGCTATGGTGCATTATTACAATATTGAGATTCGTATTGCCGCTTTTCTCAATTGAGCATATCGCTCTTTCGGGAAGGTAATGTATCTCTTTGTCTGTTCGCTCTCTGGTTGAAAACGGAGCACTATTGAGCATCGTTGCTTTGATGCAGCAGGCTTGACCCCCGATGTCGAATTGCTCAGTGGAATCCGAGTATTCACTGCGAAAGAGGCGGTACTCGTTTGCGAACTCGAAAAATGGGTCCATTTTCTCGAGTTCATGCGCGTATGCGTCATCCAAGGAAGTGCGTTTACTTTCGACTAGCATTTCTGCAGTCGGGGAGTCTTGCGGTATCAAGATATCGTGATTTCCTGGAACGAAGAGAATCTTTGGTTTTATTCCTTTGGAACGAAACTCGCAAATCAAATCATCGATCAGGCGTTTTGCGACGTGATACTCGTCTGCACTTCCCGAATTCGCAAGATCGCCAGAAATTATGAGGAATGCGCAGTCGAACGGTAATTCGCATGGAACAGCATCAACGATTCGACGAATCTTTTCCGATGAGTAGTCGCGGTTCACCTGAAGGTGAATATCGCTGAGATGGAGAAAGAGAACCTGCATTTTGCCCCCGATGTACCTTATCTAAATCTGCGCCGCACAGACGCAGACAAACGCTCTGATGTTGATTGTACAGGATGCAGTCATTAGAGGATAAAAGTAGGCCCTTTTGGTCGATATCGCCGTCTGAGTGCTCGAGGAAAGCGCTCGCGAAACTTCTTGCGATTATGCAAACCTCAAGTCGCACGATGATGCGCGCGTCACCGACCCGCCGCACTCGTCGACCATGTCGACGGCAATGCGCTTCTGCTCGTCCGTGTAGCGCTTCAGCGCGTCACCCAACCCCGCGCAGCGCGCCGCCCAGATCAAACCTAAAACTCACCTCACGCCCACACTAAAAGAGGGGCGCACCAGCGCAAGCCGATACGCCCCTCGATTCAATCCAGCAGAATTGTCACCAAACAAAGACCCCGTCTGCACTAGTCCCTCTTGAACAAGTCGCGCGTGTACACCTTGTCCGCTACGTCCGCGAACTCGTCGCTCCAACGGTTGGCGACGATCACGTCGCAGCCAGCCTTGAAGGCCCCCCGGGTCGTGGGTCACCTCAGAGCCGAAAAACTCTGGCGCGTCCAGCGCCGGCTCATAGACTACCACAGGCGCGCCCTTGGCCTTCACGCGCTTCATGACTCCCTGGATGGAGCTCGCGCGGAAGTTATCGAGCCGGTCGTTGTCAGGCAGCATGCGCCCCTGACCGGTCCTTTTGCCGTCGTAGACGCGACGACGAACTATTTACACGTTCTGTTTAATCCACTTGAACAGTGACGTTTCCTTTAATTCAAACATGGCACATTGGCCTGTTTTGATCCGGCTCCAAAGCCAATCAAGCTCTTCTGCCGCTTTTCGGCCTAGCTCAACTTCATTGGATCAAGAAGCTTATCGATCTCAACGCAAACAAAATCTGACGCAATAGAAAACGAAGTAATGAATGAACTAACGGGAGAAAACTCATGCGATGTATCAAGTCTGGCGAGATGGCAGATCTCCGCGAGTGGAACGTTGACTCCACCAAGCTGCTCGGCGTAATCACTCATGTCTGAAAGGTACAGACCGCTTGATGGTCTTGCCGAATTACTAAATGCATCAAGCATGCCGGTTATATGAATGGCAATTTCTTTCTCTGAGAATAGCGCAGTGAATAAAACAGCCGTCGCCTCATATAACGTTAACTTATCTAGCTCATCAAGAATGTCTTCGATGTTAGACAAATCAATATAGTGCAGGTTTGAGACATTATATGTTGCCTCCTTCAACTGAGGAAATGTTGACTTAATCGCATTCATCCAATTGCGGTAATAATCCGTCTCAATGTAGTGCTTAACAAACTCGTTCCCCAAACAATTATCAATAAAGCTCTGACCGAATTCGAGTGTCATACAATCAGGGAATCTGAATTCGCATTCGGGGTCGCTCAGTAATATGGGGAAAGGATCGACGGCAAGTCGAAAAATTGCACAGACCTTTACAGTAGTCGTGAAATAATCGGTGAAATCCTCTCGAATATGCTTCGCGCTTTCGGGAACCACCTCGTAAGGCTTGGTATAAAAGGATTCGTGGCCTTGTTTGTGAATATACTTGTTCGCCCTCTTATTGAGCTTGCTGATTAGCTCATCAATTTCGGGCATTTGTTCAAGAAGGTCTCGATATTCAATATCTTTTGAACGCAGCATTTTGGACAGTTCGCTAAATGAGGGGAACCTGTCGAGCGAGACCCATTTCTCATATTTAGCCTTGCGCTCAGATTCTTCTAGATTCGAAAACAACGTTCCGATAAGGATGACCTCTCCAGCTTGTCGGACTGAATAAAAAGCAGCGTCGAAGTAACCTTGATGAATTCGATCCAGCGAGTTAGCTAAGAGCTGACAGGATTCGAGTAAAAACTGGTTGAAAGATGGCGTAGAGACTAAACCACTAACGGAACCCGACAATTGTTCTATGTAGCCATAAAGATGACTGTAAGCGAGCTCATCCTCCCTTGCCACGTACCGCAGTGGATGATGTCTCCAGCTGAATATCTGACTATTTATGTATTCGTCCTTAAAGTTCACCTGAGTCAGCTTCCGAGTCTTATTCCAGCACTGGGTTCTATTCTAATTGGTAACGTTCTTAAACTCGCAGCAATGAAAGCTGGCGGGCCTTGCGTTACTTTAGAGCTTAAGAGTTTTTGCTCATTGGGCTAGCGGCATTGAGGTTTGGCGCGGCATCGACCGTCTTAAGTACCCAATTTAGGTCAGCGCCATGTAGGGCCTGCTAGTTGTATTTGGCGCTGAATTGCACCTCTCTTGTTTAGCTGGCATAAAGTCATGTATGAGGCAGCAAGAGCGCTTTCTTTTTCAAAGAGATCTTTCCGTTGATCGGGCTCATGTAACTTTTCAGAAGCCTGTTCAAGCGTCCATTGATATTCCCTTGCATTCTGGAGCATCTTATTAAATACAATCTGATACTGATACATTGAAAATAAAAGGGATTGATAAGCTTCTATAAATTCGGCAATTGCCTCACCACTCTTTCCTTTGAAGCAAAACCTCGCCTCCATGGCGAGCGATCTTATTTCGTCAAGCTTTAAATGCAGTTTGAGCTGAAGATCAGCATCTAGCACCTTATTAATTGAGGCTGAAATTGATTGCATGTACGTGGTGTTAGTCAGCCATACAAATAGTAGGTCGATAGCCATTTGCGGTTCGTCGTCATGTTCCAAGTTCTTCGCGTTTTTTGCGTAAACGCTCATGAGTTTATCGACGGTTATCCAAATATTTAAACGTCGATTGAATAGAGACTGTTTATTGCTGAGACGAGCTTGGTAACAAGAAATGAACAACGCGATGATTGCCACAATTGCTGAGATGTACTCAGGTAGATTCGTTAGGTCCATTGTCTCCCCTACCATTAACTTGAATTCCAACAGGCTGTATCATGAATATTGCCCTACAAATCACTTTTAGTTAAAAAATTCTCCTTGGTAGAAGCCTCGAGAGCCCAATTCATCGCAGCCTTAATTACTTAAGGCCTATGTGCTCAGCTCCAGACAGTGGGCTGCGCGAGTGTAGAATGAGTCGCCACATTTATGTTCGACCTGCATGTTGTAATCGACACTGCTGAAAACTGATGGACCTGCCAATAGATTTTGCTCTTTGATATAAGGAAATTCAGATTTTTAGTTACGTTAAAAACAGTGCAGCTACTCGTGAACTATCGCTTTCGAATCAGTCCTTTCACTATGGCAAGAGTTATGCAGCGCTTGCGGCGAACTATGGGATGCCTTCTAGAAGGGGGAATGACCGCTTTCCCAGTTGATGACTAGGCGATGATAAATCGGAAATATCATAGAGCATAGAATGATAGGAAGAGATCTTTCAATAGAGGTAGGGGTGCCTCAGCTTTTGCCGAGACACCCCTACTGGATGACAGCTGAAGCATCTTGAATTAGGTTCAGGTCATCGATACTATCTGCCATCGCATGACATTATGGAAAATGCCAACGAATGTCATTGTGCTCTGGATTATTTTAATCAGTAAAAAATAACTAAAGGCGAAAGCTACTATTCAACTTCTAGATACTTAACGCTCTCGCCGCGTTCGAATGCGCCTATAACTTCACAGGTGGCTTTGGTGATATCGCGATCAATGCCGCCTTCGCGGCGAAGTGCCTCTTCACCTGTGGTGCCCTTTTCGACATCGGCGATCATTCTTAGGAAAGAAACCCATTCAAAGCGAATACCTTCACCGTCTAGCTGATAGAAATAGCGTCTGTTATCGGCTGGGTCCTCGTAGCGGATTTCGAAATAATCAGTCTTCCACCAGGGCGCAGGAACATATATGTAGCCCTTTGTGCCCGATACAACTAGACTGCCCTCAGACTTAGCGCCTGAGCCAACCTTTGCTGTTGCCACGGCGTTTGGAAACTCAACGTCAAGCCTCGAGAACTCATCAAAAGTCTTGTCATTTTTTTCGCACAAGGACGAAATGCGTACCGAGTTAGGTTTAGTACCTAGTATCTGGAAGATTGGCAATAATGCCGTCGGGCCCCATGCCGTCATGCTGCTCCAAGCAGTGTCGCGACGCGTATCAAAATGAGCGCGATTGGTCTTAAGATTGGTTATAGTGGCATCGACCGAAACGACCTCGCCAATACGTCCACCGGTAACCAACAAGAGCATGCGTGCGTAGGCGGTTGAGTATGCCGTGCGCAGCGAGTCCATCAACACAAGGCCTCGCTCGTCGGCTAATGCGAAAAGCTCGCTGCATTCCTTAGCGCTCTTTGCGATAGGCGCTTCGCACATCACATGCTTGCCGGCATTTAAGGCTCGTTTCACCTGTGCATAATGCCGATCAGGATGCGAGTGAATATACACAATGTCGACCGCATTCAGTAACTTACCGTAATCATCCGTTACAAGCTTGGCTCCGAGTGGACCCTCATCTAGCAAGCTGCGATTTTCAACACAAATGCCGACAACCGCGAGACCATTTACCAAACCGCATTCAGCAAAAACGCGATTCATATAGTCGGTATATCCAACTAAACCGCAGCGAAGTTTAACCGAACTTCTGATTTCCGTAGAAGAGACACCACTGGTTCGCTCGAGATACACAACCTTGCAGTACTCATTCAGATAATCGAATTGGCCCTCCCAATCCGATCCCACAGTGAAGATATCGACTCCATAGCGCTTGATGTCGTCGATTTTCTGGCCTTCGTACTCTTCGACGACGATCTTGTCCGCAAGCCCGGTCGAACGCACTGCTGCAATGCGCTCTTCAAGCGATTGTTGAACGTTAATCTTGCCGCGTTGTTTGTCAAAGTCATCCGACGTAACGCCAACGATTAGATAGTCGCCTAAGGCCTTGGCGCGCTCCAACAGGCGGACATGCCCGCGATGAAGATGGTCGTAGGTTCCGTAGGTAATGACCTTAGTCATGGTTAGGCCTTGTCCAACTCAATCAGCGCTTCCATGAATCGCTCCATCGAACGCTTGGGACCAGTGGTAACCCTCAGACAGCTGCCAAAAGCGCCAATACCGTCATACTCCTTAATGAGAATGCCTTTCTCGGCCTTCATGCGGCGAACGATTTCAGAAGCATCGCTAAACGGCTTAATGAACATGAAATTACCTTCACTGCTTCGATATTCATAGCAGTTACGGTCAAGTTGCTCAACGAGCCACTGTTTGCCGGCGAGCTGATTCTCGATCATGGAATCGAGCAGGCCTTCGGTTTCCATGATTTTCTTTGCGAAGAGCATGGCAAACATATTTACATTGTGGGGAGTATTCAGCTTCTGTACGAGGGCAACTCCCTCAGGCCATCCTGCTACATAGCCTAAACGAGCTCCAGCAAGCGAGAAGAGCTTCGAGAAAGTACGAGTTACAAATACGTGTTCATGGGTTAGGGCATAGTTGATGGATGTCTCGGGACAAAAATAATGATATGCTTCGTCGACAAGAACGGTAATTTGACGTCGTTCCGCTTCTTCAAAAAAGCGTGACATCTCAGTCTTGCTCCAAGCATTGCCCATGGGGTTATTCGGATTAACAAGAATAAGCAGCTGTGTGTCATCGCTAATCTTAGAAATCACATCATCCACCGTGATGGTAAGGTCATCCCTATAAGGAACCGGCACAAAATTACGTCCATACATCTTCGAGTAGACCTCGAACATTGCATAAGAAGGCGATACACAAACGATCTCGCCGTTAGGTGCAGTGAAGGCCTCAATGATGTTGCGAATGCCTTCGGAAGACCCGTTAACAAGCGACAGATGCTCGATGTCCGTACCAAGTCTTCCAGCGAGGAACTCGGTAAACTCAAGAGTCTCCGGGTACTGGGCCACCATTTCGGGCGTCACCCCCGAAAGAACCCCGTCGATGAACTCTTGAGATAGCCCCTCGGGGTTCTCGTTCAGATCAAGTCTGAGGTAACCCTCGCGCTTGTTCTGGTCAAAAATGCGGTGTAGATTAACTAACCTCTCGTTGATGTAATACATGAATAAACACCTTTCGCCTTTGATTAAAAATTGTTAAGGACTGTAACGAATGAGCTGCCTGTCGATATTTCCACTGAGGGTTTGCTGTGTGAGTGAGCTTTGCACTACAAGTGTCTAAATGAAAAGCAGTTACCGTCCATGTCCGTAAACCATACGAACAAGCTTCCAGGGAAGCTTTCGCCTAATTCTTGCCATCAAGCTAAGCTTTGGTGCCAGCAGCTTTTCGAATGCCAGCTTGTGGTCACCAGCAGAAATCGCTCTTTCGACCTCATCGGCCAGCCTCTCGTCATCATCAGAACGAGAGGCTGGCTTGACGAGATTTGAGTTATTTGCAGCAACGCTTTCAACGGTTGATTTAATCCACTTACATTCATCGGCACAGCACTCATTAAAGAAACGCTCGCCATTACTAGTGTTTATCAGGACCGCGGAAACGCCTCGTCCGTCAGAAAAGCCGGGATGAACGGAATCGATGCCCCAATAATCTCCTATCGTGATGTCTCCAACGCGTTCGAGTCTTGCAAAGGGACACTTGTAACAACACCTCCGATAGATGACCCCTTTCGTAAAAGCTGCGAAATATGGGTCATCACGGGCGGGCCCCAGCACCTCGTGTTTTCTACCTCGACGATAGAAGTAGTAATAATAATTTAGGGCTCTGTTAGACCAGGATTGACATGCCGACCTGCCGGCTAACTCGCCGTCTCCC
>ENA-OUPA01000972-OUPA01000972.1-human-gut-metagenome-genome-assembly--contig:-NODE-972-length-14454-cov-4.10702_pt1 | contig 14454 bp, 10 predicted proteins | sample MGYA00237939_ERZ548770 | MGnify/ENA primary metagenome ERZ548770 (study PRJEB26490, sample SAMN05356877) | human gut metagenome | biome: terrestrial biome; feature: human-associated habitat; material...
CTGTTATGCCGCGCGTAGCGGCAATCCCCGCCGCAGTCTACGGCAAAACGCTTCGCCCGGAAGCGGTGAACCGCCTGCGCGGTTCGGATGCCCCGAAAAACCGGTGCCGAAACCCCTCAGTCGCAGCAAGCTGCGCCAGCTCCCCTTTCAGGGGAGCCTGCAACCGTCCGGAGGGCGCAAACCGCTTCGCCTTTTATTCATTTGCCGCTATATAAATCGTTGCAAATTCTCCGAAAATAGGGTAGAATAGTAAACAGGAATAGAATAAGGAGTGTGGAGCATGGAAGCACAGAAATATAAGCGCGTACTGATCAAGATCAGCGGCGAAGCCCTTGCGGGCGATAAGCATTTCGGCCTGAACTTTGATGTCATCGGTCCGGTATGCGATGTGATCAAAAGATGCAACGAAGAGGGCTGCGAGATCGGCATTGTTGTAGGCGGCGGCAACTTCTGGCGCGGCGTAAAGGACGGCGGCGGCAAGATGGAGCGCACCCGCGCGGACCACATGGGCATGCTGGCAACCACCATCAACGCACTGGCTCTGCAGGATGCTCTGGAGCAGCGCGGCGTGGACGTTCGCGTACAGACCGCTATCGAGATGAACAAGATCGCTGAGCCGTACATCCGTTCCCGCGCGACCCGTCACCTCGAAAAGGGCCGTGTCGTTATCTTCGGCTGCGGCACCGGCTGCCCGTTCTTCTCGACCGACACCGCAGCAGTTCTGCGTGCGGCGGAGATCGGCGCGGATGTTATCCTGCTGGCAAAGAACGTAGACGGCGTGTACGATTCCGACCCGGCTGTCAACCCGGATGCCAAGAAGTACGACCACCTGAGTTACATGGATGTGCTCAATCAGGGCCTCGGCGTTATGGACTCCACGGCAACCTCGCTGTCCATGGATAACCATATCCCGATTCTGGTATTCGCGCTTTCCGACCCCGAAAATATTCACCGCGCTGTTAACGGCGAAAAGATCGGCACGATCGTTGAGGAGGTAAAATAATGAAGGAACAGATCAAGTCCCACGAGGCAAAAATGCAGAAAACGCTGGACGTGCTCTCCAAGGAGCTGGCAGCAGTCCGCGCAGGCCGCGCAAACCCGGCGGTTCTCGATAAGATCACCGTTGAGTATTACGGTGCACCGACCCCGCTGAATCAGGTTGCGGCAATTTCTACTCCCGACCCGCGCACGCTGGCCATCCAGCCGTGGGACGGCTCGGTGCTCAAGGCCATCGAGAAGGCGATCCAGGTCTCCGACCTCGGCATCAACCCGCAGAACGACGGCAAGCAGATCCGTCTGAACTTCCCGCCGCTGACCGAGGAGCGCCGCAAGGAGCTTATCAAGGGCGTTTCCAAGACTGGTGAGGAGGCAAAGGTTGCGCTCCGCAACATCCGCCGCGATGCACTGGATAAGTTCAAGGCAGCGCAGAAGAAGAGCGAGATCACCGAGGACGAGCTGCACGACGGCGAGGACAAGATGCAGAAGCTGACCGATAAGTACGTCAAGGAAATCGACGCTATGGTTTCCAAGAAGTCTAAGGAACTCGCTGAAGTTTAATTCAGGGGGAAGTCCGCTGCCTGCAGCGGCATGAAATCGGATTTTCGCAGAAAATCCGTAAAAAGCGGGAGCATGTATCTCGCTTTTTACACAAGGGAGCATAGCTGTGTGCCGCAAAGTGGCGCGCAGATGTGCTCGCAGGACGTATCCGAGCGTTTGCTCGGTACGTTCCGATCGACCGAAAACGTGTTTTCGGTCGAGGAGCGAAGCGACATTGGGGGCGGCGGATTCGTCGCCCTTTTGCATGAAATTGGCAGGAAAACCTGCCGCAAGAGGGATAAACAGGGAGGAAACAGGTTGGGTCTGTTCACACGAAAAAAGAAGGATAACGCGCCCGAAAACCGTCCGGTGCCGCGTCATATTGCGGTAATCATGGACGGCAACGGCCGCTGGGCCAAGAAACGCGGTCTGCCGCGCAAGGCCGGTCACAAGGTCGGCGCGGAGACGTTCCGCACCATCGCCACCTACTGCAAGGACATTGGCGTGCAGTATTTCACGGTCTATGCATTCTCTACCGAAAACTGGAAACGTCCGCAGGACGAGGTGGATGCGCTGATGAACCTGTTCCGCTCCTATCTGAAGGAAGCGGCGGAAACCATGTTCGAGCGCGGCGTAGCCGTGCGCGTGCTGGGCGACCTGACCGTTCTGCCGGAGGATATCCGCGCGCAGATCGCGGAGGTGGACGAGATTGCCGATCAGCTTGGTCCGGACGCGGCAACAGCTTCGCTGTGCATCAACTACGGCGGCCGTGACGAGATCAAAAACGCCGTTCGCGCCATCGCGGAGCGGGTGAAAGCCGGCGAACTGGCACCCGAGGATATCACCGAGGATACCATCACCGCCAACCTGTATACCGCGCACATGCCCGATCCCGACCTCATCATCCGTCCTTCGGGCGAGATCCGCACGTCCAACTTCCTGCTGTGGCAGTCCGCCTATTCGGAGTACTACTTCACCGATGTGCTGTGGCCGGACTTCAAAACCACCGATCTGGATGCGGCAATCGACAATTATAACAACAGAAACCGTCGTTTTGGCGGCGTTTAATATCCAATTAGGGTGATAAAACTATGAAAGCAAGAGTATTGTTTGGCGTATTCGGCTTTGTTTTTGTGCTGCTGGCGCTGTATGTGTTCCCGCCGATCGTGCTGGAGCTTGTCGTGGCGGCGCTGTGCGTGTTCGCCACCTATGAGGTGCTCGGCTCGACAAAACTGGTGCGCAACCACTTGGAACTGCTGCTCGCAATGGCCGTCTCGCTGGGACTGGCTGTCGGTCATTTCAGCATCCTGCCGCTGCGGCTCGAGAGCGTGATGCAGGGACTGGTGCTGGTGCTGCTGTTCGGTTCGTTTGCAATTGAGCTGAAATATCACGACGTCATGAAGGCTTCGCAGGTCTCGTGGGCATTTTTCGGCGGACTTGCCGTGCCGTACCTGCTGCTCAGCCTGCTGCGCATTTTCCAGATGCACTACCACCACGGTTCGTTCATCGTGCTGCTGCCGCTGCTTGCTGCCTGGGGCGCGGACACCTGCGCTCTGTTCTCGGGCATGCTGTTCGGCAAGCATAAGCTGGCGCCGGTCGTCAGCCCGAAAAAGACGGTAGAGGGCGCAGTCGGCGGCGTGGTCGGCGGTGCTGTCCTCGTGCTCATCGCGGCTGTGATTATGAACCGGACGCTTGACCTTGAAATGCCGCTCTGGTCGGCGGTCGTGCTCGGCGCAGTCGGCGCGGTGCTTGGCGAGATCGGCGACCTGTCGTTCTCGGTCATCAAGCGCCAGACCGGCATTAAGGATTACGGACATATTTTTCCGGGACATGGCGGTGTGCTGGACCGCTTCGACAGTGTGCTGTTCGTAGCGCCTTTCGCCGAATTACTGTTCCGTATTATCGGGTGATGTAAATTGAGAATGGAGAATGGAAAATGGAAAATGAATGTATCGCGCAGAGCGCGATGATTTAATTCTGCCCGCAGGGCGGTTCCATAATTCTCCATTCTCCATTTTCAATTCTCCATTATCCAAATCGTTTAACAGGAGAAAAATAATGAAGAAGATTGCGATTTTAGGTTCAACGGGTTCGATCGGCACGCAAACGGTCGATATTCTGCCTTCGATCGACGCCGAAGTCGTCGCATTGACGACCAACCGGCGCATAAACTTATTGGAGGAGCAGGCGCGTGCCCTGCATCCGAAAATGGTCTGCGCGATGGACGAAAACGCAGCCAAAGAGCTGAAAATCAAGCTGGCAGACACCGATATTGAGGTTTTGACCGGCATGGACGGTCTGATCGCCTGTGCCGCGGAGAGCGGCGCGGACATCGTGGTAACGGCGGTTGTCGGCATGGTCGGCCTGCTGCCGACGATGGCGGCCATCAAGGCGGGCAAGGACATTGCGCTGGCGAACAAGGAGACGCTCGTGTGTGCGGGCGGTCTGGTGATGAGCGCCGCAAAGCAGTACGGCGTGCGCATCCTGCCGGTGGATTCCGAGCATTCGGCTATCTTCCAGTGCGTGCAGGCGGCAAACGGCAACCCGATCGACAAAATCCTGCTGACAGCCTCCGGCGGTCCGTTCTTCGGCAAAAAAATCGAGGAAATGCGCGGCATGACGCGCGAGCAGGCGCTTGCACACCCGAACTGGAGCATGGGTGCAAAAATCACGATCGACTCTGCGACTATGATGAACAAGGGTCTGGAGCTGATCGAAGCCATGTGGTTGTATGATCTGCCGCCGGAGGACATCGAAATTGTCGTCCACCGCGAGAGCATTGTGCACTCGGCGGTGGAGTTTGCGGACGGAGCGGTAATCGCGCAGCTCGGTCTGCCGGATATGCGTCTGCCGATCCAGTTGGCGCTGACATGGCCGCAGCGTGTGCCGTGCAAGGTGCCGCGCATGTCGCTCGCGGAGGTCGCAAAGCTGACGTTCTATGCACCCGACTATGAGGCGTTTCCGGCGCTGAATCTGGCAAAGCACGCCGCCTCCCTCAAGGGCGACCGCGGCGCTGTGCTCAACGGTGCAAATGAGGCCGCAGTCGGTCTGTTTTTGAACGGTAAGATCGGTTTTACCGACATCGCAGAGCGCGTTGCATACGCACTCGATACCATTCCGTACAAGAAGGACATCACGCTGGACGACGTTCTGGCGGCGGACAAAGCCGCGCGCGAGATCGTGCTCGGCTGACCGAAAGGAGCTACGTTTTGCTGCAAATCATTCTGGCAATCCTCGCCTTCGGCGTGCTGGTCATCGTGCATGAGTTCGGACATTTCATCACCGCAAAACGCGGCGGTGTGCAGGTCAACGAATTCTGGATCGGCATGGGCCCGACCCTCCTCAAGCACGAGCATAAAGGCACACTGTACTGCCTGAAGCTGCTGCCGTTCGGCGGCGCGTGCGTCATGGAGGGCGAGGACGGTGAAAGTGAAAACGAGCACGCCTTCGGCAAGGCGAAGCTGCCGCGCCGCATGCTCATCGTGTGTGCGGGTGCGCTGATGAATTTCCTCGTGGGATTCCTCATCGTGCTGGCGGTCATGCAGCCGAACGGCCCGAACGGCGGCTATATCGTCTCGACGATCGCTTCGGTTGACCCGGCCAGCACCGCAGCGGGCGACCTGCAGGCGGGCGACGAGATTCTCAAGATCGACGGCTACCACATCCTTGTGCGCAGCGACTTTGAGACCGCGCTAAGCCGTACCGCGTCCACCACGCATAAGGTCACCGTGCGCCGAGAGGGTGAAAAGGTAACGCTGCCGTCCGTCAAGCTGGAGGCGACAGTCACCGATGCGAACGGCAACAAGCGCATCGGCATCACCTTTGCGGAGCTGCCCGACAGCCTTGGCATGCACCTCAGCATGAGCGTGCGCACCGCCGTCAACTACGCGCGGCTCGTCTGGTCGAGCGTGGGCATGCTCGTCAGCGGACAGGTCGGCGTGGATCAGCTTTCCGGTCCGGTCGGCGTGGCCGAGGTCATGGCGGATACCGCCAAGTACAGCATGATCTCATTCTTCCAGCTTGTGGCATTTATCTCGATCAACCTCGGCGTGATGAACCTGCTGCCGTTGCCCGCACTGGACGGCGGTCGGCTCGTGTTCCTCATCATCGAGGGCATCCGCCGCAAGCCCGTGCCGCCCAAGTATGAGGGCTATGTGCACGCGGCAGGACTCATGCTGCTGCTTATGCTGATGGTGTATGTGACCGGGCAGGACATTTTGAGAATTTTTATAAAAGAGTGAAGAGTGGAGAGTTGAGAGTGAAGAGAACGCAGGATTTGAGCAATGCAGCGTCAATCGCTGTGCTATCTCCACTCTTCACTCCTCACTCTCCACTCTGTTAGAAGGTGTATGGCTATGAAAACAACAAAGCAAATCAGGATTCGTGACGTATTGGTTGGCGGCGGCGCGCCCATCGCGGTGCAGTCCATGACCAACACGGATACGCGCGACGCGAAGGCTACTCTGGCGCAGATTCGCGCACTGGCGGACGCGGGCTGCGACATTGTTCGCTGTGCCGTGCCGGATATGCAGGCGGCAGAGGCGCTGCGCGAAATCTGCGCGAACTCGCCGCTGCCGGTAGTGGCGGACATCCACTTTGACTACCGTCTCGCGCTGGCGGCGATCGAGTCCGGCGTGGACAAGATTCGCTTGAATCCGGGCAACATCGGCGGCGCAGACCGCGTACAGGCGGTTGTGAAGGCGGCAAAGGCACGCCATCTGCCGATTCGCATCGGCGTAAACTCCGGCTCGGTGGAGAAGCACATCCTCGAGAAATTCGGCGGCCCGACACCCGAGGCCATGGTGGAAAGTGCGCTATACCATGTCGGTCTGCTCAACGACTGCGATTTTGACGATATCTGCATTTCCATCAAGTCGTCCTCGGTGCCGAACACCATGCAGGCGTACCTGCTGGCGAGTGAAAAGACCGACTATCCGCTGCACCTTGGCGTTACCGAGGCGGGCACCGAGTACATGGGTACGATCAAGTCGGCTGCCGGCATCGGCGGTCTGCTGGCGCTCGGCGTGGGCGACACCATCCGCGTGAGCCTGACCGATGATCCGGTCAAGGAGGTCTACGCGGCAAAGGCGATTCTCAAGGCTGTCGGCAGAGCGGAAGAGGGCATCAACGTGGTTTCCTGCCCGACCTGCGGCCGCACGCGCATCAACCTCATCGACATTGCCAAAGAGGTCGAGCAGCGCTGCCAGAGCATTCGCGGCAAGAAGATGAAGGTAGCCGTTATGGGCTGCGTGGTAAACGGTCCCGGCGAGGCGCGTGAAGCCGATCTCGGCATTGCGGGCGGAGACGGCGTCGGCCTGATCTTCCGCCGCGGCGAGATCATCAAAAAGGTGCCGCAGGAGCAGCTTGTGGACGCGTTGATGGACGAAATCGCACATTATGAAGGAGAATAATCGTGGCTGGAAAGCTGATTGATATTTTTCAAAACTGCAAATGTGTAAATGAGGAGAAGCACCTTGCCGCAGGCGAGGTGCGTTCTCTGACATTTGGGGATAATAACACGGTGATGGTCGTGGAACTCGGTCTGCACGAGGTTGTCAGCCGCAAGGTGATTGCCAAGGCGGAAAAGCAGATCGCGGACACCTACGGTCTTGACCGCGTGATGATCGAGCCGCGCTACAACATGCCGGGTGAGCTGTCGAACGCGTACATCAAGTCGCTGTATGACGACATGGCGTACCGCATGCCGTCAGCCAAGGGTCTGCTCGACCACACCAAGTGGGAATTTGCGGACGGTGCGCTCCAGATACCGATGGACGAGGTGAGCGAAAAGCATTTTGCAAACGCACTGCGGCATCTGGAGGCGCGTATTCAGCGGGAGCTGGGCCGCAGCTGTCCGGTGCACGCGGTCCGCGCGGACGCACAGGATTTTGCACCCGCACCCGAGCAGGAGGAGAGCCGCGAGGAAATTCTGCACAAGGCTGTGGAGCAGGCGGCGGCAGCCGCGGCGGAAACGCCCAAGCCGAAAAAGCCGCGTCCGGCGCCGCAGCAGCATACCGGCTATCAGCGCCCGCGCGCCGAGAAGGTGCGCGAGGACGATCTCATTTTCGGCAAGCTGATTCAGGACCCCATTATTTCGGTCAACGAGGCGATTGCCGCCTATGATATGGTGACGATTCAGGGCGAGGTGTTCTTCACCGACAGCAAGGACATCCACAGCAAGAAAACCGGCAAGGATTACGTCAAGATTGCGTTTGACATAACCGACCGCACCAATTCCGTGCGCGTTTCCAAGTTCCTTGCGGCGGACAAGGCGGGCGATACGGCATCTAAAATCAAGAAGGGTCTGTACTGCACCGTGCAGGGCAAGATGGTGTATGACACCTTTGCCAAGGAGATGGTGCTCGAGCCGACCGGCATCGTCAAGGCGAAAAAGCCCGAGCGCAAGGACACCTACGAGGGCATGAAGCGCGTGGAACTGCATCTGCACACCAACATGAGCGCGATGGACGGCATGAGCAGCACCGCATCTCTGCTGTGCCGCGCCGCCAAGTGGGGACACCGCGCGATGGCGATTACCGACCACGGTGTGGCGCAGGCGTTCCCCGAAGCACTGCACGCGCAGGAGGGCAAGCAGAAGGACATCATCGGTGACATGAAGATCATCTACGGCATCGAGGCGTACTACATCAACGACGAGAACAGTATTTCGGTCGTGCGCGGCAGGAGCGCCGAGCCGCTCGACGGCACATTCATCGTGTTCGACCTTGAGACCACCGGACTCAATCCGGCGAGCGAGGAAATTACCGAGATTGCTGCTGTGCGCGTTGTGGAGGGCGAGATTCGCGATTCCTTCCAGACCTATGTCAACCCGCACAAGCCGATTCCGACGGAAATCACCGAGCTGACCGGCATTTCGGACGAGACGGTAGCGGACGCGCCCGACCTCGACAAAGCCGTGCCGGAATTCCTCGCATGGGCAGGCGAGGGACAGTACCCGCTCGTGGCGCACAACGCAGGCTTCGATATGGGTTTCCTGCGGACGGCCTGCCAGAGACTGGGTATCGAGCGGGAGTTTACGAGCATTGATACCCTCGAGATGAGCCGCCTGATGCTGCCGCATATGCACAAATTCAAGCTGAACATTCTGGCGAAGGAGCTGCAGGTCGGCCCGTTCGAGCACCACCGTGCGAGCGAGGATGCCGCCGTGCTCGGCCGCATTTACGTCAAGCTGCTGAAAAGGCTCAGGGAGGAGATGCACGCGGTTACGACTGCGGATATCAATCCGGTGCTGGCGGCGACGACCGACCGCAAGAACAAGCTGAAAAACCTGCCGCGCTATCACTTTATTATTCTGGTGAAGAACCAGGCGGGACTGCGCAACCTGTATCAGCTGATTTCCAAGAGCTTTCTGGAATATTACAACAAGCGCCCCATTATGCCGCGCAGCGAACTCATCCGTCACCGTGAGGGACTGATTTTCGGCTCCGCGTGTGAGGCGGGCGAGGTGTTCCGCGCATTGACCAAGGGCGAGCCGTGGGAGGAGATCAAGCGGCTGGCGTCGTTCTACGACTATCTGGAGATTCAGCCGATCGGCAACAACAACTTCATGATCGCAAAGGGCATGGCGAAGGACGAGGAGCAGCTGCGCGACTGGAACCGTGATATTCTCCGCCTGGCGGATGAATTGGGAAAACCGTGCTGCGCCACCGGTGACGTACACTTCCTCGAACCCGAGGATGAGGCGTTCCGCCGTATCCCCCGAGGACGAGGCGTTCCGCCGTATTCTGATGGCGGGTCAGGGCTTCTCCGATGCGGACAATCAGGCGCCGCTGTACTTTAAGAGCACGGATGAAATGCTGAAGGAATTTTCCTATCTCGGGGAGGACCGGGCGTATGAGGTGGTCGTGAAGAACACCAACATGATCGCCGATATGTGTGACGTGATTCGTCCGGTGCCGAGGGAAAACTACCCGCCGCACATCGACGGCTGTGAGGACGACCTGCGGAATATGTGCTATGAAAAGGCAAAGCGTATCTACGGCGATCCGCTGCCCGAGCCGGTGCAGGCGCGGCTTGACCGTGAGCTTGGCTCCATCATCGGCAACGGCTACGCGGTTATGTACATTATCGCGCAGAAGCTGGTTACCAAGTCCCTTGCGGACGGCTATCTGGTTGGCTCGCGTGGTTCGGTCGGCTCGTCGCTCGCGGCGTTCATGTCGGATATCACCGAGGTAAACTCGCTCGCCCCGCACTATCTGTGCCCGGACGACAAATATCTCGAGTGGCACGAGGATTACTCCTGCGGTGTCGATCTGCCCGATAAGATTTGTCCGAAGTGCGGCAAGCCGCTCACCAAACAGGGCTTCAACATTCCGTTCGAGACCTTCCTCGGCTTTGAGGGCGACAAGGTGCCGGATATCGACCTGAACTTTGCGGGCGAGTATCAGTCGCGCATCCACTGGTACACCGGCGAGATCTTCGGACACGACCATGTGTTCCGAGCGGGCACCATCGGCACGGTTGCTGAAAAAACCGCGTTCGGCTACGTCAAAAAGTACATGGAGGAGCGCGGCGTTGAGTGCTCCCGCGCGGAGGAAAACCGCCTGGCCGCAGGCTGCACGGGCGTGCGCCGCACCTCGGGTCAGCACCCGGGCGGCGTTGTCGTTGTGCCCAAGGAGATTGAGATTTACGACGTCTGTCCGATTCAGCATCCGGCAGACGACCCGGATTCCGAAATCATCACCACCCATTTCGAGTATCACTCCATTGACGCGAACCTCTTGAAGCTGGACGAGCTGGGACACGATGACCCGACCATCATCAAGCATCTGGAGAACCTCACCGGCGTGAACGCGCAGGAGATTCCGCTTGACGACCCGGAGACCATGAGCCTGTTTCACTCATGCAAGGCGCTTAAGTACAAGGGCGAAAACCCGGATACCGACCCGATCCTCGGTGACCTCGGCTGTGTGGCGGTGCCCGAGTTCGGCACCAAGTTCGTGCGCGGCATGGTAAAGGAGACGCACCCGTCCACGTTCGCGGAGCTGGTTTCGATTTCCGGCCTGTCGCACGGCACGGACGTTTGGCTCGGCAATGCCGCAGAGCTGGTCCGCAAGGGCATTCCGCTGTCCGGCTGTATTTGCTGCCGAGACGATATCATGAACTACCTGATCCTGCAGGGCGTCAAGCCCAAGCTGTCGTTCAAGACGATGGAGTCCGTCCGAAAGGGCAAGGGACTGACCGAGGAAATGGAGGCCGCCATGAACGAGCAGCATGTGCCCGAGTGGTACATCGACTCGTGCAAGAAGATCAAGTATATGTTCCCGAAGGCGCACGCGGTCGCGTATGTCATGATGGCGTTCCGTATCGCGTGGTTCAAGGTGCACCGTCCGCTCGCGTTCTATTCGGCGTACTTTTCCATCCGCGCGAAAGGCTTTGATGCGTCCTGTATGATCAAGGGCGATAAGGTTTGTCTGGATAAAATGACCGAGCTGCGCGGCAAGGAGCGCGATAAGACGATTTCAGCGGCGGAAAAGGATATGATGACGACCCTTGAGGTCTGCCACGAGTTTTACAGGCGCGGATTTACGTTTGAGCCGATGGACGTTTACAAATCGGACGCAACGCGCTTTCTCGTGACGGAAACCGGTTTGATTCCGCCGTTTACATCCATGCCGGGCATCGGTGAGCAGGCCGCGCTCAGCATTGTGGAGGAGAGAAAAAACGGTAAGTTCCTCTCGGCGGAAGAGCTGATCGTCCGGTGCCCGAAGGCGTCCAAGGCGGTCGTCGAGCTGCTCGAGCAGATCGGCGCGCTTGGCTCCATGCCGAAAACAACGCAGATGACCCTCTTTTAGAAAGGTGTGACGATTATGGCAAAGTACGAAAAGCATCTGACGGGAAATTTTGACGAGCTGCTGGAGCTTGTAACGGACGGCGTGCTGAACGGCAGCATGTCTGCGTCCTACGAGAACGGCTCGGATTGGACAAACGGCACGGTCCGCTGCGCGGTGCGCGTGTTCGAGCGTTACAGCTACATGGGCGGCAACCGCGTCAGCATGAATGTCACTCTGGTCGGCAACGACCGCGACCTGTTTTTCTCCGCCATCACTTCGGGCGGCAGTCAGGCCGTGTTCTTCAAGCTCAATACCCTCGGCGAGGAGAGCTTTCTGGAAAAGCTGGTCAGGGTCGTGGAGAACTATGCAAGACGGTAAACATTCGTGCTGGTTCTGCTGGGGAGACAGCGCGCACGCCCTTCTGCGGGAAGCGCAGATATGCTATCCCTCTGTGTTCCCAAAAGCCGAGGTTTTCGGCCCGCAGGACGATCTCAGCGAAGGCACACTGCAAAACTGGAACGATCCGGCGGCGCGTGAGCAGATGCTTCGGGTACGCTATGCGGATTTTGATGCGGACACGTCCGATGCCTTCGTGCGCGAGAACGAGCGGGCGGCGACTGCGCTCGATACCGCGGATGAAATCGTGCTATGGACGGCGCAGGACTGCCCCGCAGAGCGGTGCATGATGCTGTCCCTGATCAACCGCTTGCAGGGAAGGGACGTTACGATCTGGCTGGTCGAGGTGAGCGAGATGCCGCTCACCGAACTGCGCGAGCCAGAGGGCACGATCGGCGGCGCGACTGCCATCGCCGTCATGATGGATGATAAGATACCGTGGTATTGGCGGCTGTTACGCCATCCGCTGACGTGGTGGTATCTGCGAAAACGCAAAAAGCTGGCGCGTCAGGAGACCCGCGCGGGCGGCACGGTGCGCTACGGCCTTGTCGGTGAGATGGAGTATCGCGCCGCGCCGTATTTCTGGGAAAAGCGGCGGCGGCTCACCGATGAGGAACGCCGGCGCGCCGCCGAACAGTGGGCGCAGCTTGTGCGTGAGGACGCGATGCTCCGCGCGGTCGTGAATGGGGAGGTGCGCTCGGTCGGTGAGGATTTCTACGACGAGATCATCCTTTCCTGCGTCAGCAAGACAGAAAAAACAGCGGCCGTCGCCATCGGCAGCGCAATGGCAAAGATCGATGCTGAAATGTGCAGCCGCGTCGGTGACCTGCTGATCTACCGCCGTCTGCGTGCGCTGGCAGATGTAGGACGGGTCGCGCTCGTGCGCACCGAGCCGCAGGAGGCTGGCGGCGCACCGTATTGGGGCGTCAGCGTCAAGCGCACCTGCTGAGCGGATGCAAAATAAGGACTTGACAGACCTTGGTTTGATATGGTATCATTTCATCATGATAAAGTGATAAAGGAGCGGCGGAGCAATGAACCGTTTTCGTATTTCCACCCCGGAGGGTACCCGAGACCTGTTATTTTCCTCGTGCCGTGCGCTGCGGCAGACGGAAAACGCTGTGCGCGACGCGCTGGAGGAGCGCGGCTACAGTGAGATCATCACCCCGGCGGTTGAGTATTTTGATGTATTTGCGCAGGCAAACCCCGAGCTGGATCAGGATCAGATGCTGAAGATCATCGACAAGTCCGGCCGCATTTGCGTGGCGCGTCCGGATAACACCACGCCGATCGCGCGTATTGCAGCCACCCGACTGGATGACGCGGCGCTGCCGGTCCGGCTGTATTACAGCCAGAAGGTGTTCCGTTCGGTGTCCGGCGACCACGGCCACAAGGGCGAATTCCTGCAGGTCGGCGCGGAATTTATCGGCGCGGACGGTCTGGAGGCCGACAAGGACATTCTCTCGGCTGCGTTTGCCGCACTCAGCAAGACCGGCGCGGACAACTTCCGCGTGGAGCTTGGTCACGCTGAGATCTACAAGGCGCTGATGGATGAGCTTGGCGCGGATGCACAGTCCGCCGAGGGCATCCGCCGCCTGATCGAAAACAAGTCGTTTGCAGCGCTCGGTGATGCGCTCGAGCCGTTCAAGGGCAAGCCCGCCGCAAAGGCGCTCGGCGCTATGCCGAACCTGTTCGGCGGCATCGAGGTGCTCGACGAGGTCGAGTCTCTCACTGGCAACGTGCGCGTGCTCGGCGCGACCGCTTATCTGCGCCGACTGTATCAGGCACTGGATGAGGCCGAGGTCGAGTCGCTCACCGGCAACGTGCGCGTGCTCGGCGCGACTGCTTATCTGCGCCGACTGTATCAGGCACTGGATGAGGCAGGCTACGGCGACCGCATCATGATCGACCTCGGTCTTGTCCACGAGATGGATTACTACACCGGCATCATGTTCCGCGGCTACATCGGCGGCGCAGGCGCGGCGATTCTCGCGGGCGGCCGTTACAACGCGCTGTGCGCCAAGTTCGGCAAGGATATGCCCGCGGGCGGCTTCGGTATCGACGTGGAGAGCGTTGCGGAGAGCCTTGCAGGCGCGAGCCGTCCCGAGGTCGCAACCCGCCGGGATACCGTGCGTATCGCACTGACCAAGGGCCGTCTGGAGAAGAAAACGCTCGCGCGGCTCAAGGCCGCAGGCTACGATATCTCCGAACTGGAGGCCGGAACGCGCAAGCTCATCTTCACCCTGCCGGACAGCGGCGTGGAGATCGTGCTGAGCAAGGCCGCGGACGTAATCACCTACGTTGAGCACGGCGTGTGCGACATGGGCGTGGTCGGCAAGGATACCATCATGGAAAAGGGCGGCAGCTTCTACGAAATGGTAGACCTCGGCTTCGGCAAATGCCGCTTTGCCCTCGCCACCAAGAAGGGCAAGGACGTGTACGGCGGCTATAAGACCCCGGTTATCGCCACCAAGTATCCGGCGGTCACCAAGGCCTTCTTCAATAAGAAGAATATGGACGTTGAGACCATCAAGATCGAAGGCTCGGTCGAGCTGGCGCCGCTGCTCAAGCTGGCAGACGGCATTGTTGATATCGTGGAGACCGGCACGACGCTCAAGGAGAACGGCCTCGAGGTCGTTGAGGATGTAGCGCCCATCTCGGCAAGAGTTATCGTCAACCTCGCCAGCGCGAAGATGAAGAAGGCAGCGATTCAGAAGGTTATTGCAGA